>Ga0187779_10002448_pt1 | contig 11352 bp, 11 predicted proteins | sample 1015_Q2_SP10_10__FD_132435 | JGI IMG/M metagenome (GOLD analysis project Ga0187779, IMG submission 132435) | Tropical peat soil microbial communities from peatlands in Department of Meta, Colombia - 1015_Q2_SP10_10_MG | ecosystem: Environmental > Terrestrial > Soil > Wetlands > Peat | place... | reverse complement strand
CGGGCCTCGGCGTCGGTCAGCGTGACCCAGCCGCGCATGGGCATTGCGAGTCCGCGAGTCGAGTACGCCTTGGGGACGCCGTGAATGACCCTGGCAAGGATCCCCTCGAATGTGTCTGGACCATGCATCCAGACGCCTTGCTGCAGTGCAGGACCGCTGTCCGTTCCCGCGCCGGCCGGTCCGTGGCAGGCCGCGCAGTTCGCCGTGCCGTGAAAGAGCTCCCGCCCTCGCGCCACGGCCGAATCGTTCACCTGCGTCGGCACGGGCAGCGGGAAGCTGAGCGTATCCTGAGCCAACGCGGCGGGCGGGCCTGTCAGTATCAGTAGAGCGGCCGTAAGCCAGATTGATTTCTCACGTCGCATCGGGCCTCCTCGGCGAACACCGTCAAAATGGGAGCACTCTGATGAAGCCGGAGGGAAGGGTGACTGAACCGCCCATCAAGCCACTTTGTCCCGGAGGGGTGGGCCCGAGGGAGACGTCGGGCCACCCTGACGCCAGGGCGCGGATGGGCGGGGCCGCGCCGAGGCGCCGAACCCGCACAATGCCAGCAACTTCCGCCGGACGTCCCCGAGAGTCCCACGGCGGCACCGCGCTTGCCAAACGTTTTGACAACCAATCCTCTGAGTGGCCTGATGTCGGACCCTTCACTCTGGACCCGGAGATGCCGGTCCTGTCCCGGCGTGATTGACCGTTGGCTGGTCGCGGGATGATCCCGGACCAGGACCTCCCCAACGATGACGAGCTGCGGCGCGAATTCCGCCGGCTCGGCTGGGGGCTGGTCGTGTATCTGCTTCTGGTGCTCGGGATTGGGGCTGGGGCGGTGAGACTCGCGCTCACCCACCGCCACTTCCAGACGGAGACCATGGCCCCGGCGCCGGTCGTAACGTCGGAGCCATCGGCCGTCGACTCTACCACGGATGATTCGGGCGTTTCGGGAGAGGAACTGGATTCGGAGTCCACGCTTCAAACTGCGCGAGGCGAGGTCCCGCAGTAACGATGGGGGAATCGGCCGGGCTCAGTCCTGGTCGTGCAGGATCCGCTCGGGCGGATCATCGAGGTCCTCGAACTGGCCGTCCCGGGCCGCTAGCAGGAACAGCACGACGAAAATCCCTCCTACGAATAGCGCCGCTGGCAACAATATCAGGATCGCTTTCATCGCTCTGCCCTCCGCACCGCCACCTCCACCCGCGACGCCCGCCAGATCACCGAGACACTCGACAGCGGCATCAGGATCGCCGCGACCAGCGGGTTCACTAACCCGGCCACCGCCGCTCCAACCGCGACCACATTGTAGACAATCGCCCATCGCTGGCTGAGGCGCACCGCGTGGCGGGTCGCGCGGGCCGCGCGAATCCCGCCCAGGATCGGGGCGAGGCTCTCGGTGGAAATGACACCATCGGCGACCAGGACGCTGCTTGCGGCACCGGTGGCCATCGCGATTCCCACCGTGGCGGCGGCGAGTGCCGGCCCATCGTTCAGCCCGTCTCCCGCGAACAGGATACGGTCCCCCTGCCGCCGCCGCTCTCCAATCCATATGGCCTTCGCAGTGGGATCCATGCGGGCCATAACCTCGGCGGCTCCCGCCTCGCGGGCGACTCGTTCCACGATTTCGGGCTGGTCCCCGGAAAGCAACGCCACCCGAATGCCCTCGCCTCGGAGCCGATCTAGGGTCTGCCGCGCGTCCGTTCGGGTCAAATCGCCGAGCCGGATCCTGGCGGTCGGCTGTCCATCCTCCGTCAGCAGTACCTCGCCAGGCGCACCTGGCCCGAGCCGCACCTCTCGCCCATCGATCTCACCGGAAATGCCCGCTCCGGGCGACTCGTGGAGCTTGCGGGCCTGGGGCAGGGGGATACCTCGGCGCGTCGCCTCCTCTAGAACCGCGCGCGCGATCGGGTGGGTGCTGTACCGTTCCAGCCCGGCGGCCAGCCGCAGGACGGCATCCTCGGCGTCCACGACCGTCAGGGTTCCAGCGGTCACGGTGCCGGTCTTGTCGAGGGCAACGACATTGATGTCCGCCAACGCCAGCAAGGCATCGCCAGATCGGAGCAGCAGCCCCCGGCGAGCCGCCGCCCCAAGTCCCGCCGCGGTCGCCAGGGGTCCGGCCAAGGCGAGGGCACATGGACAGGCCACCACCAGCACCGCGACTGACCGGGCCATGGCCTCGCCAAGTCCGAGGAAATGCCAGGCCGCCAGGAATGTCACCACGGCGACCAGGATCGTTCCGGCCGTGAACCACGGGGCGATCCGATCGGCGCTGGTAGGCTCCGCTGTTCGCTCCGCGGCGGCTTCCAACTGGCGGGCCATGGCGCTCACGACGGTCTCGTCTCCGACCGCGCTCACCCAGATCGTGAGGCCCCCATCGGCGAGGATGGCTCCGGCAACCACCTTGTCGCCTACCGCGACCGGGACTGGCTCGGCCTCTCCCGTGAGGAGGCTCATGCGCAGGAGACCGCTCCCGGCGACGATCACGCCGTCGGCCGCCAGTTCCTCTCCGCTCCCCACGTCGATCAGGTCCCCCGGGGCCAATTCGCTTGCCGGAATCGTCTCGACCGTCGAGCCCCGAGCACGCCGCACCGTGCGCGGGACCGCCGCGGCGAGGGCCGTGGCAGCCTCCGTGGCCCGCCGCCGCTCGCGGGACTCGAGGAGCCTTCCCACCAGGAGCAGCGCCACCAGCATCGTCAGGCTGTCGAGGTAGGAGTCCTTTCCGAGGACGGTTGCCACCAGTCCGTGTGCGTACAGGATGGCCACGCCGAGCGCGATCGGGACATCGATGTGGGGAACCCGGTGCCGAATGCCGGCCCAGGCTCCCGCGAAGAACGGTGAGGCACACCAGAGCGCCACCGGAGTCGCGACCACCAGCGCCGTCCACCGGAACAGGGCGGCGAACCTGGGGTCCATCGCCCCGTACCACCAACCGGCATAGAGCCCCTCGTAGAGGCCCATAATGGCGAGCGCCGAGATCCCGGCGAACCCCATGCGCAGCATCAGGCCACGATCGGGACGACGCTCCACACCGAGCGGCCGCGGCCGATATCCGAGCGCGGCGATCCGGCCGGCGAGGGCGGGTAGGTCGGTCTCCCCCGGCCGCCACCGCAGCGTTGCCCGACCGGTCGCATAGCTCACGCTGGCGCGCTCGACCCCAGGGGTGCGTTGCAGCACCTTTTCGGTGACCCAGACACAGGAGGCGCAGCGCAGTCCATCCACCGCGAGGCGCACTTCGGCGCAGCCGTCGGCACCGGTGCTGACCGGCACCGCGCTCCAGTGTCCGGGTGCTTCGCCTTGAGGTCGGGGCGCGAATTCCCGGCGTTCCGCGTAGTACCGTTCGAGGCCGGCCCCGAGGATGATCGCCGCGGCCATCTCGCAGCCATGGCAACAGAATGTGTCGTCGCTGCCCTCGACCGGGGTTCCGCAATGCGGACACCGGGCCGGGCGGCCCGGCCGAGGGGCCGGAGGAGGAGGACTACCGGGGCTCGGTGTCGTAGGAGGAGACAACGGTATCGGCTCCATGGATCGCGACATAGACGAAATAGGCGTTCACGATCGCGACGAGGAGCAGACCGAGCGCGATGGCCAGTGGCCAGCGGCGCCCCGCGCGACTACTTGCTGTCGGTACCAATGCGTCCCTCCGTCTTGAAGGTGGCGGGGAGTTCCACGTCGTGACCCGGCGACGTCACGTGCACCTCCAGCGGAATCGTCCGGGGTAGCTCCGGGCTGGCCTTCATTCGGATGATCATCGGCACCGTACGACTTTCGGTACTGCCGAGCTGCAGGTCCTGCACGCTGACGTCCTCGCTCGGCACGCCCTCGACCCGCACGTGGAAGGGGACTGGTGCCGCGGAGGGCAGCTTGTTGGTGACCCGGAGCAGGTAGGTGTTCCGGACATAGCCATCCCCGTCCAGGACGAACAGGGAGCCAGGTGCACGCTGTACCGCGGCATCGAACGGAGCCCGAGCCATCAGCAGCACGACGCCAGCTGCGGCGATGCCGGTGAGGAGACCGGCGTAGATCACCGTCCGGGGCCGTACCCGCCGCTGGTGCCCCGTGGCCGACTCCGCCGCAGAGCCCCAGGTGATAAGCGAGGTATGGCCCAGCTTCTCCATTACGATGTCGCACGCATCGATGCAGCGGGCGCACGCGATGCACTCGAGCTGAAATCCGTCGCGGATGTCGATCCCCTGGGGGCAGACGAAGACGCACTTGTTGCACTCGATGCAGCGTCCCGTCTCCTTGGCAGCCTCCCCGCCACGCGGCTCCCCGCGCGTGAGATCGTACTGGACCAGCAGGGTCTCCGCATCGGTCAAAGCGCTCTGGAACCGGGCGGAGGGGCACAGATAGTTGCAGAACTGTTCCCGGAACCAGGCCAGGTCGAGGAACCAGATCGCCGCGAAGATCGCCACGATGCTGTACTCCAGCGCGCTGGCACGACCCGACCACAGCTCTCGGGCGCCGGCGAAATAGCTCCCGAAGGCCATCGCGATCACTCCGGCGATCGCCAGATAGCCGGCCCACTTGACCGCCTTGCGCCAGACCCGCGCGAACGTCCAGCCACCTTCATCCCGCTTCCGGCGGCGTACCCAGTCGCCCTCGATCCATTCCTCCAGCGGCCGGATCCAGGTGTCCAGGAAGACGGTCTGCGGGCAGGCGAAGCCGCACCACAGCCGTCCGAACAACGAAGTGAAGAAGAACAGGGCGAAGGCCAGGAATAGCAGCAGCAGGAGCAGAAAGATAGTGTCCGCTGCCGTGAAGATCGCCCCGAAGGCGTAGAGCCGGCGATTGGGCAGATCGATCAGCAGCGCCGGGTTCCCCCGAACCATGATCCAGGGTGTCACGAACAGGATCAGATGCAGGAGGCCGAAGGTTCCCCGGCGCAGGCGCTGCCACGGGCCGGTGACCTTCTGCTCGTAGATCCACTTCCGCTTGGTTGCGAAGCCCAGCATTGCTAGTGCCTTTCTGTCCGACTAGTGCGCGGGTGGCGGCGTCGCTGTCGGCATACTGCCTTGGCCGGTCGCCTCACGATTGCGTGCCACCACATACGCGGCGACCTGCGCCACCTTCTGCGCCCCCAGGATCGGTCCCCAGGTCAACATCCCCTTCTCGGGCACGCCGTAGGTGATCGTATGCAGGATCTCCTCCGGTTTGCCCCCGTGGATCCAGATCGTGTCGAGCAGGTTGGGGCCGATGCCGCCCTTCATGTCCGCGCCGTGGCAGGGCACGCAGTTGGCCTTGTAAATGGCTTCGCCGGCGGCCACCGCCTCGGGGGTGACACTCACGGTCGCCGCCGCCTGTTGTGGCCACCGCTGGTCCGCCTCGGCCATTTCAGCCGCCAGGCTCTTCACCTCGGACCGATGGGCGATGAAGTGGTAATGCAGCACATAGCCCAGGGCCCAGATGATGGTGCAATAGAAGAGCCCCAGCCACCAGTTGGGCATCGGATTGTCAAATTCCTCGATGCCGTCCGCCTCGTCCGCGTGTCCCAGGACGCGATCTCGCACCGGCTGCTTACTCACGACTCGCCTCCGTCATTGAGTGGGAGACGGCTCTCCGCCTCCCATCGTGCCTTGTTCTTGCTGGACCAGGCCCACCAGATCCAGAACAGGAAGCTGGCCAGGAACACCACTGTCATCACTCCCAACAGCCACCCGAGCTGCACGGTGGCAGCCCCTTCTCGCAGGACATGATTCATGGGGCCTGACTCCCCGCCGGGGCGGTGGCGGAAGTCGTCGCGGTGTGGCCGGCGGCGATGGCCGCCTTGCCATCTTTGCCGAGGCGCTGCAGGTAGGCGATCAGTGCCACGATCTCCCGATTCGGCTCCGTGGTGACCCCCGCCTGTTTGAGTCGATCGACGATGCCCTGGGCCTGGGCCGCCATGTCCTTGGGCGCCTCGGCGATCTGCGCGTCACTGTACGGGACGCCGGCTCGCGCGAGTGCCCGCATCGACGCCTGAATGTCCCCGGGGTCGTAGGTCTGGGTGTGCAGCCAACCGTAGGTCGGCATCACACTTCCCGGCGATACGCTCCGGGGATCCCGCATGTGTTCATAGTGCCAGGCGTCGGGGTACTTGCCGCCGACCCGCTGCAGGTCCGGGCCCATGCGGCGCGATCCCATCAGGAAGGGATGGTCGAACGCATACTCCCCGGCTCGCGTCCACTCCCCGTACCGGAGGACCTCCGCCCGCATCGGTCGGATCATCTGCGAGTGGCAGAGGTAGCACCCTTCCCGCAGATAGATGTCCCGGCCCGCCACCTCCAGCGCGGTGTAGGGAGTGACGCCCGGGAGCGCCTCGGTCCCGCCGGTGGCGGTGAACATCGGGACGATCTCGACCAGCCCACCGATCAGGATCACCACCGTCACCAGGACGGCGAAGATGGCGCTCTTGCCCTCGAGCGTGCGGTGGACGGCCGTATACGTGTGCTCGTCATGGTCAGGCATCGTCGCTCTCCTCAGCGCGCAGCCGCTGGCGCCGGCTGGCGCGCGGTCCGGTAGAGATTCCAGGCCATCATGATGGCACCCGTGAAGTACATCAGGCCCCCGAGGAGCCGCAGCCAGTAGAACGGCGCGAGTTGGTGAACGATGTCCACGAAGTTGGGGTACTTGAGCTGGCCCGCGTCATCCAGGGCACGCCACTCGAGTCCTTCGGTGAGCCCCGCTGCCCACATCGATACCGTGTACAATACGATTCCGATCGTGGCCAGCCAGAAATGGGTCGTGGCCCACTGCGGATAGGCAAGCTGTTTCCGGTTCCACAGCTTCGGCACGATCCAGTAAAGGATCCCGAAGGAGATCATGCCGACCCAGCCGAGCGCCCCGGAGTGGACGTGCCCGATGGTCCAGTTGGTGAAGTGCGACAGGCTGTTCACGGCCCGAATCGACATCACCGGGCCCTCAAAGGTGCTCATGCCGTAGAAGCTGACCGCGACCACCAGGAACTTGAGCACGGGGTCGGTCCGCACCCGGTCCCAGGCCCCGCGCAGCGTCAGCAGGCCGTTGATCATGCCGCCCCACGACGGGGCGATCAGCATGATGCTGAATACCATGCCCAGCGTTTGGGCCCATTCCGGGAGCGCCGAGTAGAGCAGGTGGTGCGGCCCCGCCCAGATATAGAGGAAGACCAGGGCCCAGAAGTGCACGATCGACAGCCGGTAACTGTACACCGGCCGCTCGGCGATGCGGGGCAGGAAGTAGTACATCAGGCCGAGGAACGGGGTCGTGAGGAAGAATCCCACCGCATTGTGACCATACCACCACTGGACCAGCGCGTCCGTCATGCCCGCGTAGATCGGGTAGGAGCGGGTGAAGGTAGCCGGAATGGCCAGGCTGTTCACGATGTGCAGGACCGGGATCACGATCACGAAGGACATATAGAACCAGATCGCGACGTATAGATGCTGCACCCGTCGCTTGGCGATGGTGCCGAAGAAGTTCACCGCGAAGATGACCCAGACCACCGTGATCAGGACGTCGATGGGCCAGATCAGCTCGGCGTACTCCTTCGACTCGGTGAGGCCGAGAGGCAGCGAGATTGCTGCCAGAACGATGATCAACTGCCATCCCCAGAAATGCAGCCGGGACAGCGTATCGTTGAACATCCTGGCCTTGAGCAGCCGCTGCAACGAGTAGTAGATGCCGAAGAAGCAGATGTTGCCCGCGAACGCGAAGATCACCGCGTTGGTGTGCAGGGGGCGCAGACGACCGAACGTCGTCCACTGCAGCCCCAGGTTGGCCGGCCACCACGCGATCTCGAGCGCGATCCACAGGCCCACCAGCAGCCCGACCAGAACCCAGACGACCGACGCCGTGACGAACAGCTTCACGATGGCGTCGTCGTAGTGGATTTCCTCCCCCGCACTGACAGCGGTATTTTGCACGGCGTCTTCTCCTCCGAGACGGGATCGTGGGTTATCTAGCGGCCGCATTCCTGGCCGGCCTGCTGGGCAGCGTGCACTGCGTAGGCATGTGCGGCGTGTTCGCCGCGTCGTGCTCGCGGGTTCGAGGCGGCCTCGCCGCGTGGCACCTGGGCCGGATCACCACTTACGGTCTCCTCGGAGGCGTTGCGGGGTTTGCCGGCAGCGCGCTCCCCGCTCCTGCCTGGCTTCCCGCAACGCTCGCCACTCTGCTGCTTGTCTGGTTCGCCCTGGCCCTCGCCGGCCTGGTGCCCGAACCCCGGATTGTTCCCCCGGGCCTTTCCCGTGCGGCCGCCAGCGCCCTGACTCGCCCAGGAGTCGGTGCCCAACTGGTGTTTGGCGTCGCCAATGGCTTTCTCCCCTGCGGTCTCGTCTACTCGGCCCTCAGCATACCGGTAGCGCTTGCCGCGCCCGTGTCGGGGGCCTTCGCCATGCTCGCCTTCGGTGCCGGGACCTTGCCTGCGCTTTCACTGAGTGCCATGGGCCTCCGCCGGCTGCTGCTTGCGACTCTCTGGCGCCGGAGGCTATTCGCCACGCTGGTCCTTATTACAGGGCTCTGGACCATCTGGGCACGCGCATCGCAATCCCTGCACGGGGGCATGCACCAGCACATGGAGATGCCAGCGACCAGGGAGGCAACGGAACCAGCGGAACACTAGGGTTGGGCTTGTGAAGGAAAGTGCGAGGAAGGATGAAGCTGGCTTCACGCGCCATGGGCACGTACTCGAGGCACATGACCCCGGGCAGGACTAGAGTCGCGGCGTCCGGCGTCGCTCGCCGTGCGGCGTCTCTCGCGCCACCGTGGGCGCGGCAAAGGCGGGGCGCTCCGCTGTTGGGAGGCCGAGGTAGGTCCGGGCCCGGTTGAGCGCGTCGTCGAGGTTGCCGGTGACGTTGGCTTCACCCAGCTCGCCGTAGAACGCTGAGTTGGTGAGCGCGACCACCGGCTGGGAGTGGACGTCCGAGAGAATCACCAGGGTTCCCTCGCGCCGGCAGCGATGCACGACATCCCTGAGAGCAGCGAGTCCGGTCGAGTCGATCGCCGGGACTCGACGCATCCGGATGATCAGCACCTTCGGCTTTCGCGCCACGCTCGCGACCGCACTCTTGAACGATTCCGCGGCGCCGAAGAAGAAGGGCCCATCGATCTCGTAGATGTCGACGCCGGGCGGCACCTCGCGCTGCTCCCTCAGGTCGGCGGCTTCCGTCTCGTCTCCCTCGTCCCGGAACTCCCGCGAGAGCAGTCGGATGTTCGTGACCTCCGACATGCGCTTCATGAACAGGAACGCCGCCATCACGATCCCCACCTCCACTGCGGCCGTCAGGTCGACCAGCACGGTCAGGAGAAACGTGGTGAGCAGCACCAGGACGTCGCTCTTCGGCGCGCGGAACTCCGCGACGAATCGCCGCCACTCGCTCATGTTGTAGCTCACGACCACCAGGATCGCCGCCAGCACGGCCATGGGGATGAGTCCGGCCCAGCGCCCGAAGAACAGCACGATCAGGAGCAGTGTGAGCGCGTGCACGATCCCCGCGACCGGCGTCCGGCCTCCGTTCTTGACGTTGGTCGCTGTGCGCGCGATGGCCCCGGTGGCTGGAATCCCGCCGAACAGGGGGCTCGCGACATTGGCGACCCCCTGCGCCACCAGCTCCATGTTGGAGCGGTGGCGTGAGCCGATCATGCCATCCGCCACGACGGCGGAAAGCAGCGATTCGATCGCGGCGAGCATGGCGATCGTGAAGGCCGGGGAGACCAGGCCCCGGAGCGTATCGGCGGATACCCTGGGGAGGTGCGGCGCGGGGAGGGCCGAGGCAATGGCCCCGAAGCGATCACCGATCGTCTCGACTGGGAGGTGGAAGAGCCGCACCGCCGCCGTTGCGGCAATGAGGGCGACGAACGGAGACGGCACTCGCCGGCTCACCCGCGGCCAGAGCAGGATGATGGCCAGACTGAATAGCGCGATTCCCACTGCCCAGGGATTGATCGCCCCCAGCGCTCCGGCATAAGCCTGCCATTTGTCCAGGAAGGCCGCCGGTACCTCACGCATTCCCAGACCCAGGAAGTCACTCACCTGGCTCGAGAGGATGATGATCGCGATACCGGTCGTGAACCCAGTCGTCACCGGATACGGAATGAACTTGATGGCGGCTCCCAGTCTCGCCGCGCCGATCACGATCAACATCACCCCGGCCATGATGGTCGCGACGGTGAGTCCATCCATCCCGTACTTGTGAATGATGCCGGCGACGATGACGACAAACGCGCCGGTCGGTCCGCCGATCTGGACCCGCGAGCCGCCCAGCACCGAGATCAGGATGCCGGCGATGATGGCGGTGACGAGACCGGCCTGGGGAGTCGCTCCGCTCGCGATCCCGAACGCGATGGCCAGCGGGAGAGCGACGATGCCGACCACGATGCCCGCGGCGAGGTCCGCACCGAACTGCCTGGCGTCGTAGCCTTTGAGCGTGGTGATCAGCTTGGGTGTGAGCATCGGGGCAGGGGACCGCTTACGAGGGCGAAAGGTCCTTCGCTTCCAGTGGGCGGAAGCAGAGGTCAAAGGCGAGAAACAGGGTGCGCGCGAATGGCCACACGATCAGCGGCATGACGATCGCCTCGACCGGTCCCGCGATCTGGAGCAGATCCCAGGGCGGGGTCGGCCAGGTGCGGACCAGCGTGGTCACGAGGATCGTCATCGTGATCAGCTCGGCGAGGAACAGGTTGAACCACAGCGCCCCGAGGGTGTAGCCGTCCTCGCCGCGCCGGGTTCGCAGGCCGCACGATGGGCAGTGGTCCCGCATCCGGAACCAGCCGCTGAAGAGCGGTCCACCGCCGCAGACCGGACAGCGCCTGCGGATGGCCCGCCCGAACATCACGCGCTTGGGAGGCTGTTGGAGCGAAGGGGAAGAGGTCACCACCGGTTCCTTCCCCAAGGATGTTGACGCGTTCATCGGGACTCCCAGAATTGATCCAACCCGCCAGTTTCGAGGCTTGGCACCATCGCCAGCGGCGTTCGGTGTCTCACTCCCCGCTCGCTCTCAGCGCATTCACGATCACCGCGATGTCAATGACCTCCTGCAGAATCGCTCCCATGGTCGGGGGGATCATGCCGAAAGCGGCGAATCCCATCGCGACGCCCGACAGACCGAGGCCCGCCCAGACGCTTTGCCGGGCGATCGCCATCGTCCGGCGGCTGATCGCCACCGCTTCCGCTACCCGGCTGGTGTCGTCCGCGAGCAGGACGGCATCGGCGGCTTCGGCCGTGATCCCTCCGCCATGCGCGGCAAGCGCCACGCCGACTGTGGCGCGCATCAGGGCCGGGGCGTCGTTGGTGCCGTCACCCACCATAAGCACCCGTTCCCCGGCGGCTTCCAGCTCCTCGACCACCCGGAGCTTGTCACTCGGCAAGAGGTCCGCCCGAACTTCGGTAATGCCGACCTCGGTGGCGATCGCCTG
>Ga0187779_10002447_pt1 | contig 11354 bp, 12 predicted proteins | sample 1015_Q2_SP10_10__FD_132435 | JGI IMG/M metagenome (GOLD analysis project Ga0187779, IMG submission 132435) | Tropical peat soil microbial communities from peatlands in Department of Meta, Colombia - 1015_Q2_SP10_10_MG | ecosystem: Environmental > Terrestrial > Soil > Wetlands > Peat | place... | reverse complement strand
GTAAGCAATCCTTTCCGTCAGGGAGTTCCATTCCTTGAGATATTTAAAAACGCTTTCCCGCGACTTCTTGTTAAAATTCTCGATACCGAATTTTTCAATCTGGTCTTTGCCGGAAAAACCGAGCTGTTTTTCCACTTCCAGTTCAACCGGCAGGCCGTGGGTATCCCAGCCGGCGATGCGCGGTACATAATATCCCTTGGCAACCTTGTAACGTACCATCACATCTTTGTAGGCACGCGCCAGCACGTGATGAATGCCGGGGTTGCCGTTGGCAAAGGGCGGTCCTTCATAGAAAACAAATCGCGGTTTGCCCTCGCGGTTAGTAACGCTCTTTTTAAATATCTCGTTCTTTCTCCAGAATTCGAGAAGTTTCTGCTCCATTTCCGGGAAACTGACCCGGCTGTTTACAGGTTCAAACATCGACATCCTCCAGATGAAAATACCAAATTACAAATTACAAAATCCAATTAAAATACAAAAAATAAAAAAGTCCCGTCTCTTTTCAGGGACGGGACTTAACCCGCGGTACCACCCTATTTTCCCGACAGGTTTCGGGACGCTCAAGGCACACGAGAATGCCTTCGACGGGTTAACGACCGACGAAACCGGCCAAGCCTACTCCCTGGGTCCCGTGTCAACCACGGGATAAAGTTTCGAATGGCAGCTCAGGAGGGATATTCGAAAGAAGTGATACATCCGCTTCCATCGTACCGGACTCGCTGGGTATGCAGTGTCTTCCTACTCTGCTCCGTCAACGCCTTTACAGTCACAGAATACCATATACTTGACTTAATTCTCAACAGAATTTGCTTTGTTGTAAAAAGCTATGCTATGCTATATTTTTGTACGTAGAAAGTAAACCTGGTTAAGAAGAGATGGTATCTGAAAAAACAACAACAAAAGAAAAACTGAATTCCTACGAGCTCACTATTATCCTGAAACCTGAACTGGCAGAAGAAAAGCTGGAAGCCGTTATCGAGAACATCAGAAAACAGATTACCGGCAAGGGTGGGATAATTCAGGACACGCAGAAATGGGGTAAGCGCCGCCTCGCTTATGAGATTAAGCACAACAAAGAAGGCGTTTATGTTTTGTTCCGGTTCCAGGCAAAACCCGCCAACAACCGCGAATTAGAAACTAACCTTAAAATATCGGAAGATGTCTTGCGGCATCTCCTCATAAAAATAGCCTAGCTGGCGGAGTCATGACCTCTTGGGGGCGTAGTATGTCCTCAAAAGGAGTCGGGTCTATGGTGAGTGTAAACAGGATTACAGTTATCGGTAACCTGGGCAGCGAACCCGAAATGAGGTTTACTCCCAGCGGCAGGCCGGTTACCTCTTTCCGCGTGGCGACCAACTGGCGTTATACAACGCCGGACGGCGAACGGAAGGAAGAGACTGAATGGTTTACCGTCGTAGCCTGGGGCAGGCTGGCCGAGCAGTGTAACCAGTTCCTGAATAAGGGCAGACTGGTTTACGTCGAAGGACGATTGCGGCTGCGCAGCTGGGACGGGCAAGACGGACAGCGCCGTGCCCGCAATGAAATAGTCGCCGATAGAGTGAAATTCCTTGACCGGCAGGTTGGAGCTGCCGCAGAACAGGCCGGAGCAGCCGGCAAAATTGATGACATCAATAACGGTGAAATTCCACCGGATGAGATACCTTTTTAGCGGAGATAAAGAAAAGTGACCACAGAATCAAGACCTTCAACACCGGCATCAGCGCCCCGTGACAGGGGCCCCTTCAAACCGAAGGGTCCGCGCACCGGCAGACCGCGGTACGTACCGCGTCGAAAAGTCTGTTTCTTCTGCGCGAATAAAAACGAGGTAATCGATTACAAGAACCCCGACAAGCTGCGCACTTATGTATCGGAACGTGCAAAAATCGAACCCCGTCGTCGTTCCGGGTCGTGCGCAAAGCACCAGCGTCAGTTAGCCACTGCCATAAAACGGGCCCGGCGCCTGGCACTATTGCCTTTCGTTCCGGAGCATGTTTTCCCGGCGCCTCAGCCTACTGTACCCGTAGCGAATGTACAGGCTCCCGCCGCAACTCCTGCGCCCGCGCCTGCACCCACTCCGGCAACCGCACCTACGGCTGCGCCGCAGAGCTAATTGAAATCTGAAGGATATTTAAAGTGCCAAAAAGAACCTATCAACCAAAGAAAATACCGCGGAAACGCGAACACGGCTTTCTGAAAAGAATGAGCACTCGGGGAGGCCGGGACGTACTCAAATCTCGGCGTGAAAAAGGCCGCAAGCGCTTGACCGTGGTCTAGGCCATAATCGGAGGACTGAACGGGGGCATTCGAACATCTTACCAAACCGGAGCAATATGCCTATGTTTATTCGACCGGCAAATCGTGGCATTGCGCTTCTGTTGTATTGAAAGCAGTGCCTAACGGTCTATCTCAAACCAGATGCGGATACTCCGTCAGCAAAAGAGTCGGTAAGGCAGTCATCCGGAACAGGGTAAAGCGCCTGCTCAAGGAAATAACCCGGCTCGCACCGCTTAACCCGGGTTGGGATATGGTTTTAATAGCCCGTTCCGCGGCAGCTGAAAGCAAGCATGCAGACTTGCTCCGGGCTGTCTCAGAACTTCTCGACAAAGCAAAGATTCTGGCAAATACCGCACCGCCACGTGAACAATAGGGAAACGTGAAGAAAGCAGCGCTTCGTTTGATTAAGTTGTACCAATCGACAATTTCCCAGGCGACACCGCCCTCCTGTCGATTCAGTCCAACATGCTCGCAATACACATTTGAAGCAATTGAAAAATATGGTATCTGCAAGGGTATCTGGTTAGGGACGAGGAGAATCGCACGCTGTAATCCCTTCAACCCCGGCGGCTACGACCCCGTACCCTGATTATTTAGAAATTACGGAGCAATTTTTTGAAAATAACAGCCCGAAAAGCCATTATTGGAATCATCGCCCTGGTTGTTATTGCAGCTTTACTGGCAGGGTGTACTTCCAAATCCACCGCCCGAGGCTGGGCGGGCGTTACCAAAATCGATAACACCCTGGTCTTTACGACCATTGCCGGGAAAATATATTCCGTTGACAGCGCCACCGGAGCCACATTGGGCAGTCCGGTTCAGTTAACTGTGACATCCTCCGGCGGTTTTCTTTCATGCGGGTCCTCCACCTCTCCTATTTCGGTTTACAGTTCTCCCATCGTCAGCCAGGACCTGGTGATTTTCCCCGGTTATAACACAGGCAGAATTTATGCCTATCCGCTGGTTGACGGCAAATTGTCATCGGCCAGGAGATGGGCTTTCCCCCAGGATACCAGCCTGAACTCCAATATCGTTGGCGGCCTGGCGCTGGATACCGGTAAAATCTACTTCAGCACTGCAAATGGCATGGTTTACGCACTCGATGCCGCAACCGGCGCTGAGGTCTGGTCGCCCCGCAATCTTAACGAACAAATCTGGTCGGCACCGGCCGTTTCAGGTAACACAATTTACATCACCACCTTCGGCAAGAAATTACACGCGCTGAGCACAACTGACGGTTCCGAAAAATGGTCTTTCGAGACTAAAGGCGCCATGAGCGCCTCCCCGATTGTTGATAATGGAATCGTTTATGTCGGCGACTATGACCGGCATATTTATGCGGTAGACGCAAATACCGGTAAGGAATTATGGATTTTCCCGGGCAGTAATTCCGATACCGAAATTCCTAAAAACTGGTTCTGGACGGCGCCTATAATATCGGGGTCTGACGTGTTTGCGTCCTGTCTTGATGGTAAGGTCTATATCGTGGACAAAACGACAGGCAAATTTATTAACTCCGTGGATGTGCAAAATGCAATCGCGGCAGCGCCTGCTTTAGTTAACGGCACCCTAGTCGTGGCAACGATTGATTTGCAAAACACGAAAAGCAAAGTCTTTGCTATTGACACAACCAATTTCGCGTCCCGGCAATTGACCAGTTTTAACGAAGGAATTGATGCCCGCGTGTTTGTGGACGGCAACTCTATATACATTCATACTACCTCGGATAATTTTTACAGCATCAACATTCAAAGCGGAGCGACGCAAAAAATATCCCTGACATCTAGCTAGTGAGGTCTTAGAACTTGAATATTGGATCCATCTGGGACTTAATCATCCTCAGCCCGATGATAAACATCCTCGTGGTTGTGTCGAAATTTCTTTTCCACAACCTCGGGTTAAGCATCATTGCATTTACTATTGTTATCCGCGCTGCCCTGTATCCGATTAGCCGCAAACAGATGGTTTCCACTAAAAAAATGCAGGACATGCAACCAAAGCTGGCAGAACTGCAAAAGAAATACGCCCGCGACCGCCAAAAACTCGCCCAGGAACAAATGGCGCTGTACAAAACCGCCGGCATATCACCTCTCGGTTGCGTCGTCCCCATGATTATTCAGTTGCCGATATGGATGGCACTGTACCAGGCCATCATGCGTGTCCTGGCAACAGGCCCGGAACAGTTGCTCAGCCTGTCGCGTCACCTGTATTCATCCTGGAACCAGGTATTCGCCCTGGTACCGTTGAATAGCCATTTCCTCTGGATAAATCTGGGCCAAGCAGACCCTTACTTTATCCTCCCGATTCTCGTTGGCGCCACGATGTGGGTGCAGCAAAAAATGACGACACCTACCTATGCCGACCCCCAACAGCAGTCGCAAACCCAGATGATGCTCTGGATGATGCCTTTGCTGTTTATGATAATGTCTGTTACATTTGCCAGCGGCCTGGCGTTATACTGGCTGATATCTAACGTTATCAGTGTTGTAATGCAATATTTCATAAGCGGCTGGGGCCCACTGGGCACCATGTTCCAGAAAAAACAGCCGGCCAACAACAAGGTACCTGCGAAGAAATAAATTTGGTTTTTACTGCCTGAAATAAGAGGTTCGACATAATGGATAGTATTGAAACCAGCGCCAAAACCGTTGATGAGGCAATCGAGCGAGCACTTGATGAACTCGATGCCACCCGCGAGGAAGTAAAAGTCACCGTTATCAACGAAGGGAAAGCCGGAGGGTTTTTCGGTATCGGTGCAGAAGAAGCCAAAGTCAGGGTTGAACGTCTCGTGAAGACTGAGGTTGAAAACGCTCCGTCTGAAGAAACAATCAGGCTGGCGGCAGATACTCTCGACAAACTGGTAAAGTTGCTCGGTGTCGATGGAAAAGTTGTGTACGCCGATTATCCCGATGAGAACGGTACCGGTAATGTAGCGCCGGTCGCTTTCAATATCGAAGGCGACGACCTCGGCATTCTTATCGGACGGCGCGGCCAGACGCTTTCATCATTGCAGTATATCCTGCGGCTTATTGTCGGCCATCAGACTTCCAACTGGGTGCCGATTATCGTTGATGCGGAAGAGTATAAAAAACGGCGTTATGATGCGCTGAAAACGCTTGCCCTGCGCATGGCCGATAATGTGAAACAGAGAGGGACCTCCTTTACATTGGAGCCGATGCCTGCCTACGAACGGCGTGTTATCCACATGGCGCTCGCGAACCACCCTGCTGTTTTTACCGAAAGCATCGGTGAAGGCGACGGCCGTAAAATAGTAATTAAACCCAAGAATCCGGGTGTACGCCAGCCGGCCGAACGCAATGGCAATAATTATCAGCGAAGTAACGATTACGGCCAGCGTAACTCCGGCGGGCAGCGGAACGGCTACGGCGGTCAACGAGGCGGCTATGGCGGGCAGAAAAATAGCAGCGGTTATTCCCGGCAGCGCCGACAACCACCACAATATTAAGTTCTAAACTGTCAACTATCAATTGTCAACGAATCATTATCGACGCAACGATAAATAGTTGCCAGTTGTCCTTTATCAGTTGTCAATTCACGCTATTATTGCAATAGCATACCTCCTGTGTTATACTCTATTTGTCTTGAAAAGTGGGTGAAATTCCCACTTTTTTTCTTGAATGGAGAATTACGGGAGGCTAGCCAGAGATGAAAAGCGAGTTTCTGCTCGCTATCACGCAACTTTCGGCAGAGAAAAACCTGCCGAAGGAGACGGTTATCACCGCCGTGGAATCGGCGCTGGTATCGGCGTACCGCAAAGATAGCTTTTTACCGAATCAAAATATCACCGTTAAAATTAACCGAAATACGGGGCACGTTGAGGTCTGGGCTGAAAAGATTATCGTTGATCGTGTTACCGATTCACGTGCTGAAGTTAAACTGGCCGACGCCAAACTGATTAAATCGGACGCCAAAATCGGCGATCTCGTTTTGATAGAATCGACACCGCAGAACGCCGGGCGTATCGCAGCTCAAACTGCCAAACAGGTTATCCTGCAGCGTCTGCACGAAGCCGAACACAGTGCGATTATCGAGGAATACGCCGGCAAATCAGGTGACATTGTCAGCGGCGTTGTGCAACGGGTTGAACCGCGCCAGGTGACCATCGAGTTGGGCCGTGCACAAGCTGTGCTGCCGTCAATGGAACAGATACCCGGCGAACGCTATCGGATCGGCCAGCGTCTCAAGGTATTCCTCGTCGAAGTATCCAAGAGTGCCAAGGGGCCGCGTGTCATTGTTTCCCGGTCTCACCCTGAATTGTTGAAACGTCTTTTTGAACTTGAGGTACCTGAAGTTACCAACGGTCAGGTAGAAATAAAATCAGTTGCCCGCGAAGCAGGTTTCCGCAGTAAAGTCGCCGTCGCCGCGCGCCAGCCGGGTATCGACCCGGTCGGCTGTTGCGTCGGTCTGCGCGGCATCCGTATCCAGAATATCGTCACTGAATTGAGCGGCGAAAAAATCGACGTCGTCCAATGGAACGCCGACCCGGCTGCCTTTATCGCCAGCGCCCTCAGTCCCGCACAGATTATTGCGGTCGAGTTGAAAAAGGGTGATGGCATCGCGACCGTTATCGTCCCCGACCGGCAACTTTCCCTGGCAATCGGCAAGGAAGGACAAAATGCCCGTTTGGCCGCCAAACTCACCGGCTGGAAGATAGATATCAAGATGGGTTCGGTCTGGGAAACAGAACGGGAAGCGGCGAAACCCGCGGTTGCTGAAGAAACAAAAGAAGAAGCGGCTGCACCCGTTGCGGAAGTTGCCGCTGTCGCCGGCGCCACGGTTGAAGAAGCTGCCATCGAGGAACCCGAAGAAACTCCTGCTGCAGAGCAGCCGGAAACTCCCGCTGAAACTGAGGAAGAAACCGGGAAACCGGTTGTGTTTAATACCGCATCTCCTGTAAAGAAAGAGCTCAGGTTTGCCGAGGACATTTTAAGCCCCAGGGCTGATGACAGCGCAAAAGTAAAGAAGAAAAAGAAGGGCACTCCCGGTAAAGAACGTGAAGGCGAGGGCCCGCGCGTCAGAAAAGGCGGACGCCGCCAGGAGTTCACCATTGGGGACGACGAGGACATCGGGCAATAAAAGCCCTGAAAAAAAGCATGTTCCGGAGCGCACATGCATTTCATGCCGCGAGGTAAAATCAAAGCGTGAAATGGTACGTCTCGTGAGGACACCCGATGGTATATTTGTTGATGAGTCCGGGAAAATGTCCGGACGCGGCGCCTACCTCTGTAAAACTAAAAACTGTTGGGAAGCGGGGCTCAAAGGAAACCGCCTCGAGCAGGTTTTACGCACCCGGATAACGACGGAAGACAGGAAAAAGCTGGAACTGTATCAGAACCGGCTATAAAGGAGCTATTTGGTGGTTAACCCTGCACAGAAAGACGAAAAGGCCAAAACAACCGTCGATAAAAATGGCGCGGCTCCAGCGCCTCAAAAACGACTGATTGAGCTTCCGCCGAATATGACGGTCCGCCAGCTGGCGGATACTTTGCAAGTAACACCGATTGATATCATCAAGCAATTGATGCGTTCCGGCATCATGGCTAATATCAATCAGGTTATTGATTTTAAAACCGCCTCAACGGTTGCCGCCGGTTTCGATATTGAAACCAAGCTGCAGCACCGCGCGGCTATCAAAGCACGCGTCCAGGAAATCAAGCAGCAGCAAAAACAGCAACAGGGCGAACAAGCCGCCGGCTTGCAGCCCAGGCCCCCGGTCATTACCATCATGGGCCATGTTGACCATGGTAAAACAAAATTGCTCGACGCTATCAGGCAAAGTAATGTTGTTGACCAGGAAGCGGGCGGTATTACGCAGCACATCGGTGCCTATCAAATTGAACTAGACGGCGAAAAAATGACTTTCCTGGATACGCCCGGCCATGCGGCATTTACTGCCATGCGTGCCCGCGGGGCACAGGTGACCGACATCACCGTGCTGGTAGTTGCGGCCGACGACGGCGTTATGCCGCAGACGCTCGAAGCCATCGACCACGCACGGGCTGCAGGGGTACCGATTATCGTCGCCATTAATAAAATCGATAAACCCGGGGCAAATCCCGACCGTATCAAACAGCAGCTTGCCGAACATTCGTTGCTGGTTGAAGACTGGGGCGGCGAGACCATTTCCGTTCCCGTTTCCGCCAAGGAAAAAAAGGGAATCACCGAACTGCTTGAAACCATCAAACTCGTGGCAGAAATGGAAGAGTTGAAGGCCGACCCGAATAAACCCGCCGAGGGCAGCGTGGTCGAAGCCAAAATGGACCACACGCGCGGTGTCCTTTTTACCGTCCTTGTTAATTCCGGCACCTTGAAAGAAGGTGACGTTATTGTGGTCGGCTCCATCTGGGGCAAAGTAAAAGCCATGTTTAACGACTCCGGTAAACGCGTCAAGCGTGCCCCGCCTTCAACACCCGTTGAAGTTCTGGGTCTTGACAGCGTTCCTGAAGTCGGTGATGTCATGACGGTAGTTGCCGATGAAAAAGCGGCACAAGTCGCCGTTGATAAATTGAAGCTGGCGGCACCTTCATCATCATCGGGAACAGTCAACCTGAGCAATCTTTACGAGCAGGTGAACGCCGGTAAAGTTAAAGAACTCGCTATTATTTTGAAAACCGACGTTCAGGGCAGCATGGAACCTATCCGCAATTCACTGGAAAAATTGTCCTCCGACCAGATTAAAGTACATATTATTCACAGCGGCACGGGCAACGTTACCGAAAGCGATGTGATGCTGGCGGTAGCCTCCAAAGCAGTTATCATCGGCTTCAGCACCTCGGTGGAACCGGGAGCAAAACGGCTGGCAGAGCATGACGGTGTGAGCATCCGCGTTTACGACATTATTTATAACCTCGTTGATGACGTAGAAAAAGCTTTGAAGGGCATGCTGCAGCCCAAGGAAGTCGAAGTTATTGACGGTCACGCTGAAATCCGGGCTGTTTTCCCGGCCGGTAAGAAAGAAAAAGCGGCCGGCGTTTATGTGACCGATGGAAAAATTCTCAGAGGCGACACCGTCCGTGTTGTCCGCGGCGGGAAAATTGTCCACGAATCGACCATCAGCAGCCTGCGCCGCTTTAAAGATGATGTGCGCGAGGTTGCCACCGGTTATGAATGCGGTATCGGTATCCAGGGATTCAGCGACTACGTGGTTGGCGACAAACTCGAATTCCTGCACATCGAGAAAGCCAGCTAGGAGAACGTAATGACCCACCGGCTGGAACGGTTCAACAGCCTCCTCCAACAGGAAATCAGTGATATCCTGCAACGGCAGCTGAAAGATCCCCGCATCGGCCCTTTTGTCTCCATTACTTCTGTCGAAGTCGCCGCCGATTTGCGTCATGCCCGTGTTTTTGTCTCCACCATGGGCTCGCGTGAATCCAAAGCTGATACCGTTACTGCTCTTACATCTGCAGCGGGATTCATCAGAAAAGAACTGATGGGACGCATTAAAGCCCGCCATATCCCCGACCTGACCTTCCGCATTGACGAACGCATTGAGCAAGCCGACAGGGTGCTACGTATTATGGACCATATCAACGAGGAAGAAAAACCCCGGGGTTAAATCCGTTATGGACGGAATTCTCAATATCAACAAACCTTCAGGCATGACCTCTTTTGCCGTGGTCGCTAAAATCAGGCATTTCGCCCGCGAAAAAAGAGTGGGGCACGCCGGCACCCTGGATCCCCTTGCCAGCGGTGTTTTGCCCGTCTATCTCGGCCAGGCGACTCGTCTTATCGAATATGCCGGCGATACCACCAAGACCTACCATGCTGAAATTGAATTCGGCGCAGTCACCACCACATTCGATGCCGAAGGAGAAGTGACGTCACGCACCGATACAAAATCTCTCGAGCGCGAAACGATAGAGAGGGCTTTGGGTAAATTCGTCGGTGAAATATCGCAGGTGCCGCCGGTTTACAGCGCTTTAAAACAGCAGGGGACGCCGCTCTACCGCCTGGCACGGGCCGGCGTGGAGGTCACGCCGCAGGCACGTATGGTTAAAATCGACCGTCTCGTAATGACGGAATGGAGTCGGCCGATTGCCACGGTGGAAGTCGATTGCAGTAAAGGTACTTACATCAGAAGTCTGGCCCATGACCTGGGTACGGTAACAGGATTCGGTGCCTATTTGAAAAGCCTCGTCAGGACACGCTGTGGAGGCTTTAATATTGCCAATTCGATTACACTGGATGGGATTGTGACTGCTTTCACCACGGACACATACCGGGATTCTTTATTCCCAATCGATTGTATGCTATCAAATTTGCCCAGGGTAGAGGTTGACGATGCGACCGCGACCAACATCAAAAACGGGATTGGAATTGCTCTGCCCGGTATCCTCACCGACGGTATTTGCAGGGCTTATATCGGCGGCGGCACATTTTTGTCAATTTTACGTTTTGACGCCGAACAGACACTGTGGCATCCCGAAAAAGTTTTCCATTCTCTTGACACTACTATAGCTATGTGATACGTATATTATTCGGGTAAAGAGGCGGAGGTGTAAAATGGTTGAGGGATTTTGCTTCAAGTGTAAAAAGAAAGTGGGAATCAATTCTCCCACGGAAATGAGTATGAAAAACAATCGCAAAGCGATTGCGGGAACTTGCCCCATTTGCAACGCCAAGGTCTATACATTCGGCAGAAGTTCGACTGCTGTCAGGGTATCCGACCGCACACGGAGATAGCGTTGATGCGAAATAGTAAAAGCAGGTGCCGCTTTCTTTATCTGATATGAACTTAACACCGTCTTGGAAATCCAATCGATGAAAATAGCGCTTGTTTCCCCCTATGATTTCGCCTTTCCGGGAGGGGTAGGCCGGCACATTATTAATCTGGAGAGACAGTTCACAACCAAGGGGCATGAGGTCAAAATTATTGCTCCTGCACAAAAAAGAACCGCCAGAGAGCTGGGGGATAATTTTATCCGTATCGGCTCTCCTTTCGCCGTACCGGCCAGCGAGTCCATCATGCGTATTTCTCTCTCGCTACATCTGGCGCCAAAAATTAAAGATGTGATGGAACGGGAAAAATTCGATGTTATCCACCTTCACGAACCGTT
>Ga0187779_10002446_pt1 | contig 11355 bp, 7 predicted proteins | sample 1015_Q2_SP10_10__FD_132435 | JGI IMG/M metagenome (GOLD analysis project Ga0187779, IMG submission 132435) | Tropical peat soil microbial communities from peatlands in Department of Meta, Colombia - 1015_Q2_SP10_10_MG | ecosystem: Environmental > Terrestrial > Soil > Wetlands > Peat | place... | reverse complement strand
GACCGAGACGTCGCGCGACCCCTCCGCCGAGGTCGCCGCCAGCGCCAGGACCGCGGCGAGCGCTGCCAACAACCCTCCGAGCGCCGCGACCCGCCTCACCCGACGGCCGCTGTCGCCGCGAACGGACCGAGCTTGGCGACAACCCGGTAGCTGCCGGCCGCGCCCGCCCGAACCGTGAACCTGCCGCCCGCGCCGCTCACGCCGCGCCCGGCGGCCGCCCAGCCGGCGCCCGCCTTCCGCTGCAGCGTCAGCGGCACGTTCTGGAGTCCACCGCCGCAGTCGCCGACCACGCCGGCGATCACCTTGCCGGCACGGTGCGCCGCGACGTGTGCGCCCGGAAGCGGCCCGTCGAGCGTCACCCCCTGCGCTGCCGCCAGCGCGTGATCGTGGTTCCACTGCTTCGCCGGCGTGGTGCCGACCTGGAACTGGCCCGCGGTTCCCGACGTGTTCGCCGCCGGCGCGTTCGTGTAGAAGTCGATCGCGCCGAAGACGCCGTGGCAGAGCGGCAACGCGAGCACCGACTCCCAGCGCGCCGAGACGTCGATCGGCTCCTGGTAGACGACGAGCTCGCCTCGGACGGCGCCGACCGTCTTCCCGGCGAGGATGCGCGGCACCTGCGCCGACTGCTTCGCGGCCAGCGTCCACGTCTTGTGCACCAGCGCATGCAGCGCCTCTCCGTCCAGCGAGACGACGTTGAACTCCTTGTTCTCGAACTCGGAGCGGAAGCTGAGGTCGGTGCGACCCGTCTCCGACGACTGCGTCGCCGTGTAGTCCGGTCCCTGCCATTCGGCCTGCTCGCCGTCGAACTTCGTCTGCGTGTAGTCCGCGACCACGGGGACATCGACGTACAGCCCGGGGGAGAAGCCGCGCGTCGCGTTCCGGCCCGACACCCCCACCCGCACCTTGTCGACCGTCCCCGCCCAGGCAACCGTCGCGACGAGGCAGGCGACAACGCTCGCCCCCGCCACCGCGGCCGCACGCCTGCTGCGCATCGCACGCGATCCTAGTGGACGTGCCCCCAAGTGCCTAGCTGCTGATCCGGAACGGCTTCGAGGCGACGACGCGTCCGGCGAGCGTCCAGCGGCACGTCCAGCGCCCTGGCGGGAGCCTGGGCTCGGGGCTGAGCCGGAATCCCGCCGCCGTCACGGGGTAGGGCAGCTCGAAGTCCTCGGAGAGCCCGACCGACTTCCCCTCGTGGAGGAACTCGAATCCGCCCTGCTTGCCTTTCCCGCCGGCGAAGACGGCGCTGCACAGGACCGGAGCGTTCCCGCCGAAGGCCGACGCGCTCTCGTCGCGACGGCAGACCCTCGCGGCGCCGGCCTGGACCGAGTGCGACGAGGAGCACACGGCCCCGTACAGGATCGGTCCGGACGGCCCTGCGCTCCGGAACGTCTTGCGAACGTGCTCGGGGCCGACACGGAGCTCGCAGGCCCAGTTGCCGCCGGGCATCGGGTTGGGGCCGGCGGTGAGGTAGATGTAGAGGCCGCGGCGCTTGTCGCTCACGCTCGTCCCGAACAGCGGAAAGGCGACTCCGCGGTAGAAGAAGCGCCCGGAGAACTGCTCCCCTGGATTCCCGCGTGCCTGCGCCGAGCAGTAGAAGCTCGAGTCCAGGATCGGAGAGGCGCTCTGGTCGTGCGTGCACTCTCCCGCTGTCCGATCGAGCGCACTCCCGCCGCAGACGCGGACGTCCTGCAGGCGGTCGGCGTCGAGCGAGACCGGCGCAGCCAGCGCGCCACCCGCGATCGTCAAGCTCACCAGGAACAGCGTGGCCCGCGTGCCGACTCGCCTGCCATTCGAGTTGGTCAATCCTGCAAACCTACGACGCGAGACCCATCGAGGCAAGGTGCTCGACGTGAGCACCAGTCGACGCTCCTGGTTGCTGTCGGGCCTCGGCGACTGGGCGTAGAGTCGCTCGGTGGCCGTTGCGACGGGTGATCGGCTGGTGCGGACGACGTGTCCACGTGACTGCTACGACGCCTGCGGCGTGCTGGTCGCAGTCCGCGCCGGGCGCATCCGCCACGTGCGGGGCGATCCGGATCACCACGTGAGCCGCGGCCGGCTGTGCCGGAAGTGCTCGATCGCGTACAACGGCGTCCTCCGCGACACCGAGGCTCGGCTGACGCGCCCGCTGCGCCGGAGGGGGCCGAAGGGGTCGGGGCGGTTCGAGCCGGTCTCGTGGGACGAGGCGCTGGGCGAGATCGCGAGCAGGCTGGGCGGGATCGTCGCCGGCCCTGGGCCGGCTGCGATCCTGAACGCGCACTACACCGGCACGTGCGCGTTGCTCGGCACGGCGTTCCCGCAGCGCTTCTTCAATCGGCTGGGCGCCACCGAGGTCGATCCGGACACGATCTGCAACAAGGCCGGGTACGAGGCGCTCTCCTACCTGTACGGGGCTTGCGGCGAGGGCTTCGACCCGGAAGCAGCCGGGGATGCGACGTGCATCCTCGTCTGGGGTGCGAACCCGTCGGCTTCGGCGCCGCACCAGCACGTGCACTGGCTGGCCGAAGCGCCCGGGACGGTGGTCGTCGTCGATCCCGTCCGGACACCGACAGCGGCCGCCGCCGACGTGCATCTGCAGCCGTTTCCCGGCTCCGACGCGGCACTGGCCTTCGCGCTCGCCCACGTCCTGCGCCGCGACGGCCTGCTCGACCGGGCGTTCCTTCGTGCGAACACGGTCGGTTTCGAGGAGCTCGAGCCGCAGCTCGAGCCGTGCACGCCGCGGTGGGGGGAGGAGGCGACTGGCGTGCCGGCCGCCGCGATCGAGCGGGCAGCGCACGCGTACGGGGCCGGGCCGTCGCTCCTGTGGCTGGGCCAGGGCTTCCAACGCCAGCCGCGCGGCGGCAACGCCCTCCGGGCGGTGGCGATGCTCCCTGCGCTGACGGGCAACCTCGGCCGACCCGGCTCTGGCTGGGCATACGTCACGGGATCGGACTCGCGCCGAATCGACGGCGACTACCTGACCGGCAACCACCTGGCGGCCGATCCGCCGCCGCCCGTGAGCCAGATGGATCTCGCCGACGCGCTGGCGGACCCCGCCCGGACACAGGCCCTCTTCTGCTGGAACATCAACATCGCGGCCTCCAACCCCCGTCTCGGCGATCTGCGCGAGGCGCTCGACCGGGAGGACCTGCTCACCGTCGTGCTCGACCTCTTCCAGACCGACACCGCCGACCTCGCCGACTACGTGCTCCCGGCGGCGAGCTTCCTCGAGTCGGACGACCTCGTCTGCTCCTACTTCCACCACACGCTCTCGGCGCAGGCGAAGGCGGCCGACCCGCCGGGTGAGGCGCTCTCGAACAGCGAGATCTTCCGCCGCCTCGCCGCCGCCCTCGGCTACACCGATCCCGAGCTGTACGAGAGCGACCGCGAGGTGATCGACGAGCTGATCCGCCGAACCGGCTTCGCGATCACCTGGGAGAACCTCGTGCAGGCCGGCACCGTGCGGCTCTACGAGGCGCCGAGGCTGCAGTTCGCGGACCTGAGCTTCCCAACCCCGAGCGGCCGCATCGAGCTCTCCTCGCCGGCCGCCGAGTCGGCCGGTCAGCCGCGGGTGCCCGAGCCCTGGCACGACCCGCGTCCCGCCGGCGGCCGCCTGCGACTGCTCTCCCCCGCCTCACCCTGGGCGCTCAACTCGAGCTTCGCGAACGACCCCAAGATCAGCCGCAAGCTCGGTCGACCGGCGGTCACCCTGCACCCCGAGGACGCCGCCGACCGCGATCTGAAGGAAGGCGACCTGGCGGAGGTCGTGACCCCCACCGGCCGGCTGCTCGCCGAGGTCGTGATTCAGCCGCTGGCCCCGCGAGGTGTCGCCTACTGCCCCAAAGGCCACTGGCCGAAGCGCACAGCGGACAACGCGAACGTCAACACGCTCAACCCCGGCACCCCGGCGGACATGGCCCGCTCCACGACCGTCCACGGCATCGAGGTCATGGTCTTCCCTCACCCGAGCTGAGCTCCGGTCAGACGCCTCGAGCGTCGGAACCGGGTGGTGAACGGCCGCGGCTCCGCGCGCCGGCCCGTTAGCGCAGATCTTGTTCGACTCCATGCCGATTTTGGGTTGTGCCGCGTGGTGCTCTCGAATGCCGTGTTGTATGGGGATGGGGTTGCTGGCCTCCCGAGTGACAGTCGTTTCGGGGGAGGTCAGTCGGGGAGCCGGACGGAGGCCAGCCGGCCCGGTGTATTTCCTTTCTAGCGCGGAAGTTGGCGTCGCCGGGGTCGGGCTAGCTGCTGAGCGCGGTGGCTTGCTGGAGGAGCGCGTCGATCTCCTCCAGCGCCGGGGCGGCTTTGAGGGACTGGAAGATCTGCCTGGCCTGGGTGAGCGCGGTGGTTGCCTCGCTCGTTCGGCCGAGTGCGAGGAGGCAGCGGCCCCGTCCGAGGAGGGCGTGGGCGTGCTCGGGCACGACACCGAACGCTTCCCAGCGGGTTGCGGCGTCCGCGTAACCCACTGCGGCCGTCTCGAGGTCGCCGTCGGCTTCGGCGAGGGCAGCGTTCACAGCAGCCATGGCGTGCTCGTGGTAGGGGGTCCGCGGTTCGACATCCGACGCGAGCCGCTCGGCGAGCTCCGGACGACGGAGCGTGAGCGCGACACGAACCATCGTCGGCAGGTTGGCGCCGTAGTTCGTGTTCTCGCGGCTATTGGGGGTGGACTCGACCTCGGCGAGGATGACGGCGGCCCGCTCGGTCTGCCCGCCGGCCGCCCGGGCAGCGGCAACGTCGGTGAAGTTCTGGACCCTGTGCCATTCGGAGCCCGCCTCACGAGTGGTCACTTCGAGCCAGTCAAGCATCTCAGCTATCTCGTTCGTCTGCCCGCGCAGCGTGAGGATCCGCGCCTGCGCACTTCGTACCAGGGTGAGGTCGAGCGCGTTTCCGTTCGCCTCGAGCTCAGCAGAGAGCTCGCCTGCGAGGGCAAGCGCCTGCTCGTGCTCACCCGTCGCTACGAGTGCGTCGACCGTATTGGCAGTGAGGATCTCAGCCATCTCCGTGAGACCCCGGGCCTCGCTAAACGCGACACCTACCCGAGCGCCCGCCAGGCTCGCCCTAGGTCCCTCGACCTGCTCGAGGGTTGCTGCGAGGTTGTTGTGCAGGAGCGCGACCTCACGTCCCTGCCCGGCCTGCGTCGCGATCGCGATCGCTTCTCGATAGTCGTCGAGGCCTCCCCGGTCGCCAAGATTACAACGGGCCAGGGCGCGGTAGCCGAGGGCGCGGGCCGGCCGTCCCAGTCCGAGCTGCTCGGCAAGGGCGAGCGCCTGCTCCGCATGGCCGATTGCCGTTTCGCTGCTGCCCTGAAGGGCCTCGGCGCGAGCGAGTTCGGTCAGCGCACCAACCAACTCCGCGCCAGCTGGTACCGATTCGAGCAGTGCAACCGACTGGGCAGGGAGCTCCCACGCGCGAGAATCGCCGAGCGTGTAGAGCACCTGGATGAGCGAGCGCATCGCCCCTGCGGCCCCACGAACATCGCCCACATCCTGGAAGGCGCCGATCGCTCCCTCCAACGCGTCCCTCGCTTCCCCGTAGCGTCCGGCGTAGTGGGCGGCCTCGCCGAAGCGGGCGAGCGCACCGGCCCGGTCGGGGTGCCCTTGCGGGGTGAGGGTCAAGGCCCGCTGGAAGCTGGTTAGGGCGGCGGTGGTGTCGAGGCCGAGGGCGCGCTCGCCGGCGAGACCGAGGAATCGGAGGGCGGGTGCTTCCAGCTCGGCTGCCTGTTCTGCCTGGCCTGCTGCCTGGGCGAGCTCGAGCGCGCTGGTGTAGTGGTAGGCGAGCACGTCGGCCAGGTCTTCCACTCTTCCGACGGCTTTCGACTCGATCCACTGGGCGGCGGCGACATGCCGGGCTGCGCGCGAGGCGCGGGGGAGCTGGTTGTAGGCGACGTCGCGGGCGAGGACGTGCCAGAAGGCGTACTCGGCCTCCCCTTCCATCGACGACTGCCGAACTGGACGGACGAGCTCCTTCCGGGACAGCTCGCGCAAGGTCGTTGTGACCTGGTCGGGGTCGCGTTCGCCCATGCTGCTCACGGCCCCGGCCCAGAACACCTTGCCGATCACCGCCGCGTCGGCCAGCAGCGACTTGGCCTCCGGCTCCAGCGTGTCCAATCTCGCGGCGATCAGCGCCTGCACCGAGTCCGGGAACGGCAACTCCGCGCCCTCTTTCAGCTGCCAGCTCGGGCCGACCCGCTCGAGCAGATCGCGGTCTTTGAGCAGCCTGATGAACTCCTCCGCATACAACGGGTTGCCGCCGGCGCGGTCGAGGATCGGCTGCTGCAACTCCGCCGGGATCACGGTGCTCTCCAACAGGGCAGAGATCAGCCGGGCGGTCTCATCCTGGGAGAGCGGCGCGAGCTGGATCGGGGTCGCGTTCCGAAGCCTCGACGTGTAGGAGGGATGGCGCTCGTACAACTCCGGCCGGGCTGTCCCCACGATCAACAACGGCACCGCCTCTGCCAGGTCTGCCAGGTGCTCGAGGAAGCCGAGCATCGCCTCGTCGGCCCAGTGCAAGTCCTCGAACACCAACACCGTCGCGTGCTCCTCGGCGATCTGCTCCAGGAACCGCCGCCAGGCCGTGAACAACTCCTCCCGCTCCGCACTCGACGACGCCTCGATCCCCAACAGGGGAAGCAGCCGCTGGCGGAACCACTCCCGCTCATCCCCCTCCGGCAGCACCACGGTGAGCTTCTCCCTGGCAACCTCCGGCGGATCCGACTCGAGCACACCCGTGTGCGCCTTCAGGATCTCCCCCAACGCCCAAAACGTGATCCCCTCCCCATACGGCAAACAGCGACCCTGGCGCCAGATCGTCGTCGCCGGCCGGCCGTCGATGTAGGCGAACAACTCCGCAACCAGCCGGGACTTGCCCAGCCCCGGCTCCCCCACCACCGTCACCAACTGCACCGAGCTCGAAGCGACCGCCTTCTCGAACACGCCCTTCAAGAGGGCAAGGTCGATCTCCCGGCCGACGAACGGCGAGTCATGCGTCCGGGTCAGATCCGCCCCGAACCGGGCACGGGCCGAACGAGCATGGAACACCCTGACAGGCTCCGCCTTGCCCTTCAGGCTCGCCGGCTCGAGCTCCACGTAGTCGAACACCGGCGCGGTCGCCTCAAACGTCGCAAGACCAACCGCCACACCCCCCTCCGGCGCCAGCGACTGCAACCGGGACGCGATGTTGACCGCATCGCCGGTGAGAAACCCCTCACCGCTCGCCGCGCTCACCCCCAGCCGGACGAGCGCCTCACCCGTATTCACCCCCACCCGCAGCCGAAGCGGCACTCCCGCCACACCCACCAGCCGCTCCGCATCCTCCACGATCCGCAAGCCCGCCCTCACGGCGCGCTCCGCATCATCCTCATGCGCGGCAGGAACCCCGAACACACCCACCACCGCATCCCCGATGAACTTCTGCACCACACCCCCATGCGCCCCGACCCGCGAACGCGCCATCGCGAAATAGGCGGCAAGCATCCGATCCACATCCTCCGGATCCGCTGTCTCCGACGCGGCCGTGTACCCGACCAGGTCGCAGAAGAGGACGGACACCACCTTCCGCTCCTCCCCCAACGGCCGAGCCGGCGCGGTCAGCGGCGCTGTGCAAAACGGGCAAAACTTGAAATCGCCCTCGTACTCGAACCCACACGAGGAACAGGCCGACATCAGCGCAGCCTAGACCGCCTAGCCTCGAAGCGCGGCCCAAGACGCCTCAGAAACCCCGCTCCCGGCCCGCCTGACTCCGCGGTCAGCTCGCCGGGTTGCAAACGGGTAGCAAGAAGGGGTTCCGAAGCCGGAAACCCCGTGGGAAAGCCGTTCTAGCGCAGGTCTTTGTTCGACTCCATGTCGAACCACATGCCGAAGAGGGTGAACTGGCTGCCCGAGATCAGAAGCAGCGCGACGAGGACGATGGTCGGCGTCGTGATCGCGTTGCCGAGGATGCGCAGGATCACCTCGATCACGCCGAGGACGAGCCCGACGGACGACATCAGCAGCCCGAGCGCGTAGAAGAAGACGAGCGGGTGGAAGTCGCGGATCACGTACTTCTCGCGCAGCCGCCAGAAGAACCCCTTCAGGAGCAGCCACGAGATGCGCGGCACCACCTTCCGCAGCCTGATCCCGGAGCGCTCCCCGACGCCGTAGATCGGTCGCGACGGCACGTCGCGGACGCGTGCGTTCGTCACGTTCAGGTGGACGAGCATGTCGTTCGGGAAGCCGTAACGGCGGTAGAGCCGGTCGAGGTCGAGCCGACGCAGCGCGTCGAGACCGAGCGCCGTGTAGCCCGCCTGCGAGTCGGCGACGTGCCAGTAGCCGGAGGCGATCTTCGTCAGGAGCGAGAGCATCGCGTTGCCGAGGTAGCGGGTGCGCGGGATGACGCTCCACGCCTCGCCGGTGAACAGCCGGTTCGCCTTCGCGTAGTCAGCCTCGCCGCGCGCGACCGGCCGGACGAGGCCGATCAGCTCGCCCGGGTCCATCTGGTTGTCGGCCGCCATCACGCAGGTGACGTCGATCCCCTCGGCGAGGGCACGCCCGTAGCCGGTGACGATCGCCGCTCCCACCCCACCGTTCTGCTCGCGGACGATCACCTCGGTGCGGGCGTCCGCCGCGGCGCGGGCCCGCTCCGCGGTCGCGTCGCTCGACGCGTCGTCGACGACGAATACACGGTCGACGAAATCCGGGATCCCGGCCAGGGTCTCGCCGACGAGCTGCTCCTCCTGGTACGCGGGGACGACGACCGCCACCCGCTTGCCCTCGACCATGGAGGGAAGGTTAGGCGGGCGTCTCCCTGTTCCTGCGCCCGAGGATCGGATCGGCCAGGTACGCGGCGATCGCGCCGAGGAGGAGGCCGATCAGCCCGCCGATCGCAGCGGAGTTCCGCCGGCTCGTCGCCGTGACGCGGGCGGCGGCCGCGGGCTGGACGATCTTGCTCCGCTCGACGTTCACGGCGAGCGAGAGCAGCTGCTGGTTCTGGTACAGCTCCTGCTGGACTGTGCCACGGCGCTGCTCGGCGAAGCCGATCGAGTTGTTGAGCGTGCCGACGGCGATCAGCTTGTCGGTCGCAGAGATCGACTTGTCCTTGATCAGGCTCTGCTCCTGCTGGGTGTACGACGCGACGCGCGTGTCGATGTCCTGCAGCTCCGTGTTGCTCGAGTCGATCTGCTCCTGGAGGAGCTTGATCTTCTGGTCGACGTAGGTCGAGACCTGACCGATCACCGACGAGGCGAGTGCGTCGGCCGCCTTCTCGACCTTCAGACGCGCAGCCCCGTCGACGGAGATCTCGATGAGCGGCGAGGTCGTCTTGGTCAGCGTCGCACCGGTGACGGTCGTCGAGGTGACGTGGCCGCGCAGCTGGCTCACGGGCATCCCGCTCGCCGCGGCCGCGCGGCGCAGCGCGAACTCGGAATGCACGATCTCGTTCGCGGTGCGCGGGTTCGTCGCGAGGCTCTGGATCTGACCGCCGCCGGACGTCGTGAACGGCTGCCCCATGTACAGGAGCGTCTTCGCCTGCCAGGTCTGGCCCTTGCCGACCGAGACGAGGACGCCGATCACGAGGCCGGCCACGAGGCCGCCCGCGACGAGCCACCAGCGGGCGACGAGGCGATCCCACAGGGTTCGGAGGTCGACCTCCCGCTCGGCGCCTTCCTCGGTCCTCACGGGCGGCTCGCTCATCGCGCCGCGACCCTAGCAGCAGCCCATTCCCACTGGGCGCGCAAACCCTGCTCGAGCGGCGTCGTCGCCTGCCAGCCGAGGTCGCGCGCGATCGTGGTCGTGTCCGCCATCGTGCGGTGCATGTCGCCTTGCGCCGCCGGGCGCGCCTGCAGGCGGAGCCCTCTGCCAGCGAGACGCTCGACCAGGCCGATCGCCTCCAGCACGGTGGCTTCGGCCCCGCCGCCCACGTTGTAGAGCGCTCCGGCGGGCGCCCTCGCTGAGGCGATCGTCGCCTCGACGGCGTCGGCGACGTACGTGAAGCTCCGCGACTGGCTCCCGTCGCCGTACAGCTCGAACTGGGCGCCGGTTGCCAGCGCAGCGACGAGGCGCGCGAAGAGCATGTCCGGCCGCTGTCGCGGACCGTAGACGGTGAAGTAGCGGAGGCCGACGGCGTCGAGCCCGAAGCCGCGTGCGTAGGCCGCGGCGAGCTGCTCGCAGGCGAGCTTCGTGATCCCGTACGGCGAGTTCGGGCGAGGCAGCGTCGTCTCGGGAGTGGGATACGCCTCGGCATCGCCGTACACGGACGACGACGACGCGTAGACGACCCGGACGCCCGCGGCAGCCGCCGTCTCGAAGAGCCGCTGCGTGGCGAGCGTGTTCAGCCGCAGGTAGTCGGCGAAGACCGGACCGAAGCTCCGGGTGCCTGGCTGGCCCGCGAGGTGGAAGACCGCGTCGACCCCGTCGAGCTCCAGCTGCTCTGCCGCGAGATCGAGCTCGAGGACGTCGAGTCCCTGGGCGTTCTCGCGCTTCAGCGCGGGGTCGTAGTAGTCCGTGAAGCAGTCGACGCCTCGCACCTCGTGGCCGAGCGCGACGAGTCGCTCGGCGAGATGAGAGCCGATGAAGCCTGCAGCGCCGGTGACGACGTAGCTGCTCATCCACCGACGTTCGGCCGGACGTTCACGAGACGCCCGGTTCGGGTGCGACGGCCTCCGGCAGCTCCTCGGCGAACGGCACGAGCTTCCCGTCCGGTCCCGCAACGAGGCAGAGGTCCGAGTAGAAGCGGGTCATGACGACGCCTTCGCGGAAGTCGCCGAGGCGCGGCGCGGGCCGCTCGCCGTTCGCGAGCGCGAGCGCGAGCTCGGGGAAGCGGCTCCCGGCTGCGAGTGGAAGCGGGAAGCCCCCGCCGAAGCGGGTGTTGACGTCGGTCACGGGCAGGCTGCCGTCCGGCTCGCGGAAGCACTGGATGTTGGCGGGGCCGCGAATGCCGATCGACTCGGCGACGGCGCGGCCGTGCTCGATCAACTCCCAGTCCTTGAGCGACCTCCCCTTGATCGACTCGCCGCCCTTCGAGTGGATCATCGTGCGCGGGATGGCGTTCAAGCAGCGGCCGTCGAGGTCGCAGAGCACGTCGATCGAGAACTCCTCGCCCAGGCATTGCTCCTGGACGAACGAGTCGACCGGCGTCGCGCGAAGGTGGAACGCGAGCTCGTCGGCGGCGCCGGCGCGGAAGATGTGACGCGAGCCGAAGCCGTGCCGCGCCTTGACGAGCAGGGGGTAGCGGGCATCCGGCGGAACGTCGGCGGGGAGCCAGCTGCGCGGGCTCGGGATCCCGCGCTCCTCGAAGAGGCGGTGCGCGAGCCACTTGTCCGCCATCGCCCCGGCCACCTCGGCGCTGGGCCCGAGGACGACGGCCGGCGCGAGCTCGGCGACGCGGCGCGCGAGGAGCGCCGTG
>Ga0187779_10002445_pt1 | contig 11357 bp, 9 predicted proteins | sample 1015_Q2_SP10_10__FD_132435 | JGI IMG/M metagenome (GOLD analysis project Ga0187779, IMG submission 132435) | Tropical peat soil microbial communities from peatlands in Department of Meta, Colombia - 1015_Q2_SP10_10_MG | ecosystem: Environmental > Terrestrial > Soil > Wetlands > Peat | place... | reverse complement strand
GGAATGATGAACTGGTGCGTCGGAACCGTGACTGCAGCGGGGACGCGCCATCAAAGGCAGCAAGGAATTGAGGACACGCCCGAAGAACATTTTGAGGACCTTGGCCATCACGCAGGTGAATTAGCGCCCCGCGATAACCTGGAGTTACGGCGGATCCTCGTAGACCACGCCGCGGAGATGATGGACTGGCTTTCGGGCCTTGGAATTGTTTTTACCGGCCCAATGCCCGATCTGCCGCATCGAAAGCCCCGCATGCTTAATGTCGTGCCGACCGCGGAATCGTTTGTCTATCACATGGCCCGCGAATGCCGAAGAAGTGGCGTTGATATCCGCCTGAATACGGCGGCACAGCGCCTTCACCAGGAAGGCACCCGCGTGTCAGGTGTCGATGCAATAGGACCTGACGGAGCCCTGCATCGCTTTGTCGCGCGTAAGGCAATCATCCTGGCAACGGGCGACTACAGCAATTCCGCCGACCTCAAGCGCCAACTGGCCTCTCCTTTTCTATCAAATGTGGACGCGGTCGCAACAACGAGTACGGGCGACGGCTATCGTATGGCTTTTGCACTGGGCGCGCAGGTAATCAATGGCGACGTTGTTCGTGGGCCAATCCTGCGCTTCGTACCTCCCGATAAACGACATTGGATTAGCAGAATACCGCCCTCACAACAGATAGCGCGTGCGATTGCTTGGGCGATGCGCGTGCTACCTGACCGAGTTCTGCGTCCATTTCTGATGAAATTCCTAACGACGGTTCTTGGACCCTCCCCGATTCTATTCAAAGAGGGCGCCGTCCTTATAAACAAGGATGGCAACCGGTTTGCCAATGAACTGGGCTCACCCGCTCAACAGGTGGCAGTTCAATCTGGTAAGCACGCATACATAGTCTTCGATCATAAGCTTGCGACCCAATTCTCACGGTGGCCGTATTTCGTTTCGACCGCACCGGGCGTTGCATACGCCTACATAGACGACTACAAGCGTAGCCGCCGGGATATCTTCAAAAAGGCAGATAGTCTGGGCGCACTCGCTGCCGAAATGGGCGTCCCCGGCGACGCCCTCACTCAGGCGATCGATGCATATAACAACGATTCCGATAGGACCAGACCACCGATTACTGACGGCCCTTTCTACGCGCTAGGCCCGGTCCGAGCATATGTCGTATTCACGGATGGCGGACTTCGAATTCGATCGAACTTCGAAGTGATCGGCGCTGATAACAAAGCGATTCCCGGGCTGTACGCGGCGGGATCTGTCGGCCAAGGCGGGCTGCTGCTCGAGGGCCATGGTCACCATCTTGATTGGGCGTTTATTTCCGGGCGGCTCGCCGCACGAGAAGCGGCGAGGCAAACATGGGCGCCATAAACATTCCGAGACCTTCGATTCTGAACGCGGGGCCCTTTCAGTACAACGAACGACTGACAGCCGTTGACACGGCGAACGAAGGAACCCGGAGACGTCGAATGTCTCCCCAACAAAATCCAAAAGAGCAGATTTGATGTCTCATAAGGAAGCTACTCTTGCTCTGGCCGAATTTGCAGCCGGTATTCGCCCGGAGGATATCCCCGACCGCGTGAAGTCGTACGGTCGCGACCTGTTTCTTGATGCACTCGCTTGCGCTGTCGCAGGTCACGCTGGCGAGGAGGTGGCGCAGGTCGCAGCCTTCACCAACGCGCTTGCGCCCGGCAAGGGATCCAGCATCATCGCCGGTGGCGAGCACTCCCTGGTTGGAGCGACACTGCTCAACGGGTTCCTTATCACTGCCATTACGATGTGCGACGCGCATCGACCGACCCAAACACACATTACACCAGAGGTCGTTCCTCCATCTTTAGCGATTGCCGAGCGAGACCAACTATCGGGTTCACATTTGCTATGTGCGCTGATCGCCGGCTACGAGGTCACTGCCCGTATAGGGCTAGGCTTGGATTTCAAGACGTTTCGTGGTCGCGGTTTTCATGGTCCAGGAATATTGGGACCCTTCGGAGCGGCGGCCGCGGTCGGCCGGCTCCGTGGATTTAATGTTGACCAAATGGCCCGCGCGTTCGGCCTTAGCGGAAGCCAGGCGGCTGGGACATTCGCTGCCTGGGGCACACCCACTGTCAAGTTTCATCAATGCAGAGGAGCGCTTTCAGGGCTAATGGCGGCGATGCTCGCTGAGCAGGACTTTGTTGCAACGCGCACTTTCCTGACATCGCAGGACGGCGGGCTATACGCCGCATATTCAGGCGGTGGCGACGTTAACCGCGTGGTGGCCGGCCTCGGAACCCAATGGGAGCTCGAGCAAATTGCCTTGCGGGCGTGGCCAGGCGCAGCACCCCTACAGGGTTTGATGACCGCGATATTCGACATTCAGAAGGATTCCGACTTTTCGGCTCAAGATGTGGACAAAGTGAACGTGAATATGAGCCAATTTGCGTTCAATCTTCACGGCGGATACTCGCGATATAGCGGCAAATTTGAAGCGATGCTCTCTGGTCACTACGCTGTTGCGGCGATTCTTCACGACCGCGATTTATCACTCGATCAGTACGCTCCAGAGCGATACAACTCTGCCGAGCTTCGCCAATTTGCACACGACCGTGTGCTGGTGGAACCTAGCCGCTCTCTATCTGGACCTGAAGCGACTGTGACGGTTGCACTTCGCGACGGCAGGATTCTAACGACCACATGTAAGAACCCTCGAGGTGCGCCGGAGAATCCGATGTCGACGGAGCAGGTAAGGCAAAAGTTTCGCCGTTATGCAGAACCACATTTTGATTCCGCGCGAATCGAGGAGATCCTGAAGCTAGTCGCTAACCTCGACGCGCTCGAATCAACGACCAGGCTAACGTCCGCGCTGCGACAGCAATCAGCCTCGCGAACAGTCTCGTCGAGATAGAAGCGGCAAGGCATCCACCCCCTGGGGCACTCGTGAAAATTCACATCAGAAATCGTTGGCATTTTGGGAGCAGCGGATTTGAATGAAACGCGTCAGCTTGCTGAATTTGCGTCTGCCTTGCGTCTGGAGGACATACCACCAGCGGTCCTTGAGAGGGCGAAACTTCTGCTATTGGATCATTTTGGAGTGTCTCTCTTCGCCACCCGTACGGCATGGGGCCGAATCGCAACGGATTATGCGGCCCGGTTCTCTGGCTTGCCTGAGAGCACAATCTACGGGCATCCAACGAAGGTACATGCTGAGTTTGCAGCTCTTGCAAACGGTACGTTTGGCCATGGCTATGAATTAGACGACAGTCATGAGGGCGGCTGGTGCCATCCCGGCGCGCCGGTTATACCCGTCGCATTCAATCTTGCCGAAGCACACCAACGTGGCGGATCCGACATGCTGCTGTCCATGGTGGTTGGTTACGAGTTCATGGGTCGTATCGGCAATGCTCTCGGGGCGGAGGGTATCAAGCGCCATCATCCCACCGGCCAAATAGGTGTTTTTGCCGCCGCCGCAGCCGCATCAAAGGTCGCGGGAGCAGACCTCAACTCCATGCTTAACGCGCTCGGCATCGCCGGCAGCATGGCGTCGGGTCTTCTGCAGTTTGCAGATGACCCCGAAGGAACGATGGTCAAGCGTTTGCATGGAGGATGGCCGGCACACAGCGGCGTCGTTGCCAGCCGCCTGGCATCGAGGGGACTCACTGGTCCCGCCGGCGTCTTGGAAGGGCGTTTGGGGTTTCTACGCTCCATAACAGATCACTTCGACCTCAGCCCCCTTACATCGGATCTTGGGGGCACATGGGAGGTGATGAGAACCGCCGTGAAACTGTATCCAACGTGCAGGTTGTTGCATCCGATGATCGAGGCCGTTGAGCGCATGAAGAACAAGCACTCGATCTCGGCTCGGAATGTCAAAGCGGTCGAGGTCGTTTCGCCGACCAAAGGAGTGGATCAGCAGATGATCTATGAGCCGAAATCGCTCATGGCGGCCCAATACAGCCTGCCGTTCGCGGTTGCCTGGGCATTCTGTGAAGACAGCTCGGATCTTAAAGCGCTCAACGAACCTACCCTGACCGATTCGGCGATATTGAGCCTTGCCCGCCGCGTTACGGCTTCTGCGAACGTTGATTTCGATAAGGCTTATCCGAGGTACGCAACCCGAATGAAAGTCCGGACCATGGACGATCGGGAGATAACCGAAGAGGTGTGGGATGCAAAAGGCAGCTCCATGAAACCGGCATCTGCGGATGACATGACGCGAAAGTTCCAAAATATGGCGCGCGGACTAATCGCTAATCCCAATAAGTTGATGGATGAAGTGCTAAGCATCGAGAGCAAAAAGTCATTGGACGCGCTTAGCGCCGCACTGCGTGAAACTCCAAGGTAGCCACAGCAGAAACGTGGGAGCGAATATGTCCGATGTACTCGGCTTCATAGGATTAGGGTCCATGGGTTCAGGCATGGCGAGGCGTCTCGCCGTGGACGAACCGGGCATGTACGTGCACGACATCAATACTGCAGCCGCGAGTAAGTTCAGCAATCTTGCGAAGGGTATTTTGCACTCGCCGATCGAGATGGGCGACACGGCTAACATCGTTTTTCTTTGCATGCCCGACCTCAAGGCCGGCGAAGATGTCGTTCTCGGAGAAAAGGGCCTCGTTCATGGACGTCGAGTAAAAGTTATCGTGGACCTCTCAACGACGGGATCTCGTTTCGCTGAAAAACTCGGTGAAGCGGCGAGCAAGTATGGAATCACCTATCTTGCATCACCAGTGAGCGGGGGGTTGGCCGGGGCGGCCGCAGGTACGCTGGCGGTCATGTGTTCTGGCCCCGAGGAGCAGTACAAGCAGGTGCTGCCGTACCTGGAGCGGCTGAGCAAACGTGTGTTCTATCTTGGCGAGAAGCCTGGTAGCGCCCAGACGATGAAATTGATCAACAACATCCTATCGTCGATAGGTCTGGTAGCTGCGTGTCAGGCCTTCGTGTTCGGGACAAAAGCCGGCCTGGACCCGGATCTAATGCTGGAAGTACTTAACTCGGGCACGGGCCGCAATTCGGCGACTTGGGGCAAGTTTCCGCTGGCAATTTTGCCTCGCACCTTCGACCACGGTTCAAAGACGTCCATCACCGCAAAAGACGTTGAGTTATGTCTCGCTGAAGCGGACGCCCTCGGGGTTGATATGTCGATTGCCAAGGCTTCTCAAAAGGTATGGCAGTCGATCATCGATCAAGGCGCCGCCGATGAGGACAATACGGTCTTGATCAAGTACCTGGAAAAGCCCGCTGGTGTGATCGTTGAAGGCAAGGCAGCGCGCGACAGGCGGCAGGCTAGTCGCTGAGGTACTTGAAGATGGATACGCCCGGAATCTGACGATGCATTTGAACCTTGCAGGCAAGCGAGCCCTGATCACCGGATCATCACGGGGAATCGGGGCGGCTATCGCTCGCGGCCTAGCAGCCGAAGGTTGCAATCTCTGTCTCGTTGCACGGGATCGCCACGCGCTCGAGGAAGTAAAAAGTAACGTCTTAGCGCAGAATCCGGGCCTTGAAGTTCAACTTTTCCCGGCTGACATGCGCGACGCCAACGGTATGGCGTTTCTTCGCCATGTAGGACCTGTCGACATCCTGGTCAACAACGCCGGTGACGTGCCGCATGGCAATTTGCTCGAGCTCGATGAGTCGACGTGGCGAACTGCTTGGGACTTGAAGGTCTTTGGCTACATAAATCTAACCCGCGAGATTTATCGCGCCATGCAGACAAACAAGCGGGGAGTGATCATCAACATCGTTGGAACGGCGGCTGATCATCCGCAGGGGCGAACCATCGCAACCTCGAGCGGCAATGCGGCGCTGATCGCCTTTACCCGTGCCTTGGGCGTTGACAGTCCGAAGGCGGGTATTCGGGTTGTCGCGGTTAGCCCTGGGGCAACGGAGACCGACCGTCAGATCGTGCGCTGGGAGGCCCGCGCCGCCAAGGAGCTGGGCGATAAGGATCGATGGCGTGAATTGACCACAAACTATCCGTTCGGTCGGCTTGCGCGCGCTGATGAGATCGCATCTGTTGTGACGTTCTTGGCATCCGACAAGGCATCTTATATGTCGGGCACCGTCGTCGTTGTTGATGGCGGCGGGACGGGCTGAACGCTAGCTCCGTCGCTGGGTGCGGACCCGCTGGAAGAGACAGCCGCGTGAGTGTGAAGCCGCCAGGCGATACAGTTACGGGGCGGCTATGCGACTACGCCGCGCATCTGAAATATGAGGATCTGCCGGCGGATGTTCAACATGAAGGTCGCCGCAGCTTCCTCAACATCTTGGGATGCGCGCTTGGTGGCGCGCATCACCCTTCCACGGAAATCGTGGCGCGGGTTCACCAGAGCCCGCGACATCAAGACCGAGCGACGCTCATCGGTCGAGGTGCATACTCCGACGCGAATTCTGCCGCGCTGATCAATTGTCTCAGTTCATGCGTTTACAACTTTGATGATACCCACGCGGAATCGGTGGTGCACCCATCCGGCCCAGCCGCCTCGGCCGCTCTCGCAATCGCCGAGCCTCGCCATATCGGAGGGCGCGAGTTTCTAACGGCGTTTGTCCTCGGTGTTGAAACGATATGTAGAGTCAGCAAGGCGATCTCGACGGCTCCGGCAGTCGAGAATATCGCATGGGCTCAAACGAGCCTATGTGGCGGCTTTGGTGCAGCAATCGCTGCAGGAAAGCTCTTGAACCTTGATTCGGAAGGGCTTGGTACAGCGTTATCCATAGTGGCAATTCATACTGGTGGAATCAGGGTAGCTCAGGGCTCTACGATTAACGCGCTTTTGCCGGCCTTCTCCGCCCAAATCGGAGTCCAGGCAGCGCTATTGGTTGAGGCGGGCTTTTCCGGGGGCGTCGATGCACTCGGAGGCCGCATGGGATTCCTCGAGACCTTTTCTTCAGCCAGTCACGCACCATGGATCTCATCAGACCTTGGTGAGCGCTATGAGATTCGTTCCAATACCTATAAGCCATTTCCTTGCGGGGTAGTCGTCACTCCAGTCATCCAGGCATGTCTCGATCTGAAACGCCAACATGATGTTGCCGCAGAAGCCATCTCGCAAATACGGATCTCGCTTAATCCAAAAGCCATCCTTATGTCGGGACGCCCGGACCCGCAAAATCGTTCGGCCGCGCAGCTCAGCTTTCAACATTGGGCTGCCGTATGTCTGCTTTACGGAGAAGCGAGCCTTTCGCACCTCTCGGAGGACGTCATTCGGAGCACCAATATAGTCAGGCTTCGTGCCAAAATCGTCGGCGTCCCTGCTGATGATCTCGACTTAGAGTCCACCAATGTGACACTTATCATGGACAGCGGAGGCGAGCTAACAAGCGCAATTCGCTCTTGTGTTGGAAGTCGTGAACATCCGATGACCGACGCCGATCTCGAAGCAAAATTCCGGAATCTGGCTTTCGGGGTCATCAGCGACAGAAGCCTCGGCCGCCTAATCGATCAGTGCTGGCAGCTTGATGCGGTCTCTGACATAGGACAAGTCATGGAGGAGGCTTGGGGGCATCAGAATCAAGCGTAGAAACAGACACGCAGTGCCCCGCGTCAACGCGGGGCACTTCCCGACGTTCTACTCGTCGCCGCGCCTCGTCCAGAACAGGTTAGCGCTGCCATCCACTGCATCGATCAGGCGTGCCTGAACCGGTGCCGGGAATACCGGGTCATCGATGCGCACCGAGAGGTACGGGCGATTCGCCTTCGATTGGCGTTTCCAGGCCGCGCCGATCTCGCTCGCGCCGGCCAGCACGCGATAGTCCGGACCTTTGTCGCCGCTCTTGGCGACCGGAACGATCTTGCACTTGACGCTGAGCGACAGCGTCCGCAGCGTGCCGTTGAATCCGTCTGCTTGCTTCGTGAATGTGCCGATTGTCGACATGATGTTTCCTTTCAGTTTACAAGGTCGCGCCCATCGCGCCTTGTCGGTGAACAGAAGGCACTGACCGGGACCGACCGCATCGCTTGCGACCGCAGCATGGCAAAGGACCGAAGGCAGCGAGGATTTTGGCTCGCGAGGAAGGCGGCGTGCCGCCGGGGAAAATCGTCACGGCATTCGGTTGCGGTCTCAAGATCCCGAGTCGCCAGACGCGTCGGTGCCACGATTCACCCTCAAACAAGGCCCCGGGAACGCGCCCTCGACTGAAAGGCGGTGCCGCCAATTGGCTGCGGCAGACACAGACGGTGCAGTGGCGCGCTTAGGCTGCGATTCAGGAAGTTGCCAGGTTCATGGACTCGCGCGGCGGCTGCGGGAGGTGCGTCGGAAGCGCGGTCGGGCACCCGTATATCGCGACGAATGAAGGGCCCGGAGACGGGTCCAAGCGAACTCTCGGATGGGGTGGCACGTCGTGGATCAGGCGCGCGAATAGTCGATAGAGCCAGCAAGCGGGGCATGGGGTGGAATAAGCGTCCCGACCGGCCAAAAAAAGGGGGCCGAAGCCCCCTTTTGCGTCAGAGCAAACCGCGCTCGGCAAAGGAGAGCAGCTCCGTACCGGCAACGATGAAGTGGTCGAGCACCCGCACGTCCACCAGCGCGAGGGCTTGCTTGAGCGTCTGTGTCAGGAGCTCGTCGGCCCGACTGGGCTCTGGAACGCCGGACGGGTGGTTGTGGGCGAGGACCGTTGCCGCCGCATTGTGCTGCAATGCGATCTTGACGACTTCCCGGGGATAGACGCTGGTTTGGGTCAGCGTGCCGCGGAAGAGCTCCATGTAGGAGATCACCCGGTTCTGCGAATCAAGCAGGATGGTCGCGAATACTTCGTGTTCGAGCGTTCCCAGCTTGAGCCTCAAGAAGTCCCGCACCAGTCCCGGCGACGAGAGCGTCGCACCGCGACGAACGCGGCGAGCGACGGCCTGCCGTGCGGCGGTCAGTACTTCCTCAGGAGTGGCGACGCGGTAATCGCCTTGGGCATCGCGAACCAGCAGCGACGAGGGATCCGAGACGCGAGAGGTTTGGCACATGGTGTTGCTCCGGTTGGAACGGGCGACATTGCCCGCCACCGGCGCTTCACGGCGCAGCGCAAGCTGTCAGGGGTTGGCCACAACGGCCGCAGGTCCGCGGCGGCGCTTGGCGCCCCGCCCTTGACGGCAAGAACGACGTGTTACGGTGGGGAAACAGGCAAGCCGCCCTGCCCTTTGGTGTTTGTGTTCCGGTACGGGCCTCTCCTTGCCCTTGCGACTGCACGCAAGTGCACGCGAGCGCACGGTAGTACCTTGTGCGCGCCCCACGACCGCGCGACGATAGCGACACATCGAATCGATTGCACCAGTCTCGGACCTTCAACCAGGAGGCGCGCGATGCCCGCACGGTTTATTACATTGGACGAAGCGGCGTCCGCGTTGCAGCTCCACCCGGTCACCGTTCGAGCCCTTGCCGCTTCAGGGCGTGTACCTGCTGTAAAGGTCGGCGGCGTCTGGCGCTTCGTCGAAATTGACTTGTTGACTTGGGCCCGCGCAAACTATCAGCGCGCGGACGCCGTAAGCGACAAGGAGACTCAATGTCGCTCTACAAACGTCCAACTAGCCGCTATTGGTGGGCCAAGATCCACCTACCAAGCGGAGGCCGCGTACGTCGATCTACTGGTACCGCGAATCGCAAGGAAGCACAGGAATGGCTCGACCGAACGCGCGCCGATCTCTGGCGCATCCACCGACTCGGAGAGCGGGCCACGCATTCGTGGCAGGAAGCAGTAGTTCGCTGGTGCGAGGAAAAAGCCGACAAGGCGACAGCTCGCGAGGATCGCGTGAAATTCAGCTGGCTCGACGCGCACCTGCGCGGGCGAATGCTGCACGAGATCACGCGGGACGAAATTCAGGCAATTGGCAAGGCGAAGGCGAAAGAAGCGTCTCGCCCAACCGCCAATCGCTATCTCGCGCTCGTCCGAGCGGTGCTACGACAGGCAGCTGGCCCCTGGCAATGGATCGAGAAGGCACCCACCGTGACGCTCTATCCTGAGGCGAAACGGCGGGTGCGCTGGTTAACCAAAGAGGAGGTTGCGAGGCTCTTGCACGCGCTGCCAACGCACCAGAGACAGCCTGCCCGTTTTGCACTGGCGACCGGGCTGCGACAAGCCAACGTTTTGCGGCTGGAGTGGGCGAATATCGACCTCGAGCGCCGCACGGCATGGGTTCATGCCGACGAAGCCAAAGGGCGCGAAGCCATTGGCGTCCCGCTCAATGACGAAGCGGTCGCAGTGCTCAAGGAAGAGCGTGGCAAACATCCGAGCCGCGTGTTCACCTACCAAGGTCAACCCCTCGGGCAGTTGAACACGAGATCCTGGCGAAATGCGCTCGAGCGAGCTGGCATCGAGAATTTCCGCTGGCACGACCTGCGGCACGTCTGGGCCACGTGGCATGTCATGGCAGGAACGACCATCGCCGAGTTACAGGAGCTCGGTGCCTGGAAGTCGGAACTGATGGTGAAGCGTTACGCGCACTTTGCACCCGAGCAGTTGCGTGCTGCCGCGAACAGGCTGGGCACATTTTTGGGCACAGTTGACTCCGCGGCAAGCGCGGAAGTGCGCACAAGTTCTTGAATGATTTGGCTCCCCGACCAGGGCTCGAACCTGGGACCTGCGGATTAACAGTCCGTCGCTCTACCAGCTGAGCTATCGGGGAACAGCCGATTATTCTATCGTGCTGCGCATGTTCGGGTCAATGCGCCGCGTGCTCTCCGACGGAGGCGTGTGCGATGAAGCGCGCGCCACGTGAGGCGCTGCGAGCCGCAGATAGTGGAACATCGACCACAAGGTGAGGATCGCCGCGACCCATAGCGCGATAGTGCCGAGCCAGATCGTGTCGATTCCCGGGATCAGGGGCTGATACAAGAGCAGCGCGATGATCGCAGTGATCTGAGCCGTGGTCTTGATCTTGCCGATGAACGCGACGGCCACGCTCTTCGACTGCCCGAGCTGCGCCATCCACTCCCGCAACGCTGAGATCGCGATCTCGCGGCCGATGATGATCATCGCGAGCCACGCGTCGGCGCGATCGAGCCAGACCAGCACGATGAGCGCAGCGACGACGATGAGCTTGTCGGCGACCGGATCCAGAAAGGCGCCGAACGCCGACGTCTGACCCCACTTGCGCGCGAAGTAGCCGTCGGCCCAGTCGGTAATCGCCGCGATCGCGAAAATGCTCATCGCCAGCCAATTCTTGGCGGGCATCGAGAGCATCGATGCCGGGAGGTAATAGACGCCGACGAACACCGGGATCAAGATGATCCGCAGCCAGGTCAGCGCGATGGGAAGATTGAACGACATGCGTCTCGAGCCTGCGACGTCTATTCTACTCCGGTCGCCCCGTGCGACTAGTGCAGCTCGGCGAAGATGCGCTCGGCGAGCGCCCTGCTTATCCCCGGCACCCGCGCGAGATCGTCGATGCTCGCCGC
>Ga0187779_10002444_pt1 | contig 11358 bp, 12 predicted proteins | sample 1015_Q2_SP10_10__FD_132435 | JGI IMG/M metagenome (GOLD analysis project Ga0187779, IMG submission 132435) | Tropical peat soil microbial communities from peatlands in Department of Meta, Colombia - 1015_Q2_SP10_10_MG | ecosystem: Environmental > Terrestrial > Soil > Wetlands > Peat | place... | reverse complement strand
GTCCTCTGCAACGCAGGCGGTACCTTCGCGACGACTTGCGACAGCGGTGCGGGCTCTTCATTCAAAATCGCACTCATCGTCTCCGCCGACGTCGTCTTCTGAAATGCTCGCTTGCCGGTCAATAGTTCGTAAAGGATCGCGCCGAAGGAGAAAATGTCGGTGCGATGATCCACATCGTTTCCGCGCACCTGCTCGGGCGACATGTAGCCAGCCGTGCCCATCACAATGCCGGGCTCAGTGGCGGCTCCGCCCGCGGTTGGTGCTGTGTGTTGGTGCGTGCTTTCCGGCTGCTTCAGCTTGGCCAGGCCAAAGTCCAGAATTTTGATGCGACCGTCTTTAGTTGCAAACAGGTTTTCTGGCTTTAGGTCGCGATGCACGATCCCTTTTTCGTGCGCAGCTGCCAAACCATGCGCGATCTGCACGCCGTAATCAATCGCCTTGCGCACCGCCATTGGACCTTTGCCCACTTGCCCGCGCAGCGTGTCACCTTCCAGCAACTCCGACACCAGGTAGGGTGCGCCTTCAAAGGTGCCCATCTGAAACACAGCCAGTATGTTGGGATGGTTCAGCGCAGCCGCTGCTTGCGCTTCCTGCTCGAAGCGCCGCAGGCGCTCCTTGTCCGAAGAGAAAAACGATGGCAGGACTTTCACTGCTACGTCCCGCCGCAGCCGCGGATCACGCGCTCGGTAGACTTCTCCCATGCCTCCAGCGCCGAGCAATGACTGGATTTCGTAATCCCCAAGACGAGCGCCCTTTTGCAGCTGCAATCGAGGTGGGGGAGATTGCAGAAAGCTGGTTCGCACTTCGTCATTTGCCGCCAACAGTGATTCCACTTCGCGGCGCAAGCTTTGATCCGAAGAGCAGGCTCGATCCAGATAATCGCGCTGCTTTCCAGAATCCAAAAGCAGGGCCGCTTCAAGCACATTCTTGACCTGCTGCCAGCGTTCCGCAGTCATGATGAGGCGTTCCTTTTCAATCGCCGAAACAGCCAGACCCGTGCCGATGACCAGGAACGCTCCACCGTGGCGTGGGATACCGAGAGAACCTTGGCCGCTTCAGCAATCGACAGCCCGCCAAAGAAACGCAACTCGACGATGCGGCCTTGCCGTGCATCCATTTGTCCAAGTTCCTGGAGCGCATCGTCAAGATCGACGAGATCAACTTCTTTGGCTGGAACTCTTATAGCTTCATCGAACGCGAGCTTGTAGCCGCCATCGCGTTTCAGAGAACGATGTCTGCGTGCATAGTCCACCAGAATTTGTCGCATTAACTGCGCGGCCACAGCGAAAAAGTGTTCCCGGTTCTGAAACTCCACCCCGCCCTCAACCAGCCGGAGATAGGCTTCGTGCACTACCGCTGTGCTTTGCAGGGTGTGATGGGGACGCTCCCGCTGCAAGTAGTTGTGGGCCACGCGGCGGAGTTCGTCGTAGACCAGCGGCACTAGCGAGTCCAGCGCCTCCTGGTCGCCTTCTCTCCATCTTCGTAGCAGCTCACTAATCTGGTTGGAGGTGCCGGACATGTTGCCAGCTCCGGTCTGCGGAGGCGGCGTCGCAGGGTCCTCAACATACCCCAATTCCCGGAGCAAATCAACTCCAGGAAAACAGAGGCTCTAGTGGAAAGCCGGCTGCTTCGCCGAGAATTTTTTCTTTCGCTGTGAGGGAGTTGACCCCCAGTTTGCGCTTCTTCTCAGTAGCAAAGGGAAAAGAGGCGGGAACACTGAGGAAGAGCAAGTTGCACGCACAGGGCTCGCGAGTATTTTCGCGGCAAGCATGGCTGCACGGCGCAGGCCGAGTTCCAACACAATTAGGAGAACAATTATGAAATTCAAAATCGCACGTACATCGATGGTTAGTCTTTTCGCCACAGTTCTAGCGCTGGGCATGGTAGCTCCTGCTCACGCCGACGACCACCAGTGCTCACTTGCCCGATCTGCGGGGAAGTGGTCATTCACGGATAACGGGACGGTTGTCGGCGTTGGTCCGCGGACCGCCGTAGGGGTATTCACGCTGGACGGGGCCGGAAATTTGCGGAATGGCCTGGCCACGTCAAGCCTGAATGGCAGCATCGCTGACGAGACCTTTTCCGGAACCTATACGGTAAATCCCAACTGCACAGGCACACTCAGCGGCGAGATTTTCGTGTCGGGTGTTGAGCAGTTTGCAGTAACGCTAAACCTCGCCTTTGACGAGGACATGAAGCAAATACGCGGGATCTTCACATCAGCCGTAGAACCCAACGGCACAACACTCTCGACCGTCATAGGCCTCGAGGGCAGGAAGCAGTAAGGCCGCGAAACTAGCAGCTGGCGCAGGCCAAGCTTATCCAAATTACGCTGGATCCGCTTGGCCGCGACCGCGTGGAGTTGGCGTCATTCACCTCCCAGAAAAGGAGAACATCGATGAAACGAATCGTTAGCGCGTCATTGGCCTTGGCTGTCTTGGCAGCCCTGGTCATGGTACTCACAACATCGAAGCCTGTTTACGCTCAGGGTGTATGCAGTGTCGCCACCCTGAAGGGTAACTACGGGTTTAGCCAGCCGGGGTTCGAGCCTAGGGGCCCGAATCCGAATGCAAACAAACTTCCCTTCGCCGTCGTGGGGGTGATCGCGTTCGACGGAGGAGGCAATTTCTCAATCACTTACACCGACGTGTCGCCCGGCCAACCCGACCCGTACGTACCCCTCCACGGGACGGGCTCGGGGACCTATACCGTGAATTCCGACTGCACCGGCTCAGGCTCCTGTACGACCGGAGATTGCGCTGGAGTAACCTTCGACACGGTGATCCTCGCTGGCGGGAAAGAGGTGTTTGGCATCAACACGCTTCCTGGTGTCGTGGCTACCATCGACCTCAAGAAGCAATAGGCGAAGCGGTGGCTGCAGCAGACGCGCCGCCGCTTTGCGCGTCTGCCAGGCGCGCGAGTCATCTTGGCTACACGTGTTGCGGCACAGTCGAGAGAAGGCCGTTCAACCTAGTCGGTGCGGTTGCTTAATAGGGTAGGGTCGCCATTGGGATCGGCGACTCGACGTGGCGAGTGGGGTTTTCAAACTCTGCGGCTTGTTCCTCGGGAACAACGGACAAGCAGACCTCAGTGCACCTACTAGTTCGCGCAACCCAAAAAGGGAGGTTGGTTATGGCGAGGAAGGATCACATATCGGTTGTTGGAAGCTTCTGGTTTGTCATCATAGGTCTGCTGCTTCAGTTACTAACGACTACGGGCGTCGCGTCGGCACAGAATCCGGTGCCTCTGGTTAATGAGCCCATGGTGCCTGACACAAAAATACCCGGTGCAGCGGGATTCACGCTAACGGTGAACGGCACCGGTTTTGTCTCAGGTGCCAAGGTGAACTGGAACGGCAGCCTGCTAGCAACGACTTTCGTGAACGCCTCTCGGCTGAAGGCGAGCGTGCCGGCGTCCCACATCGCTAAGGCAGGCATAGCGTCGGTGACGGTCGTGAACCCTAGCCCGGGTGGCGGTATTTCGAACGCGGCGTTCTTTTCGGTCACGGTTCCTACTGCGTCAATCGCGCTTAGTGCTCCCATGGAATACCCCACCGGTTCCCGGCCCACCTCCATAGCAACGGCCGACTTCAACGGTGACGGCAAGCTCGACTTGGCGGTGTCGAATTACGGCAGCAACAACGTTAGCGTCCTACTGGGGGACGGAGATGGGACCTTCAAGGCTGCACTGAACTATGACGTGGGGACGAATCCCACGGGGATCGCGGTGGGGGATTTCAACCGCGACGGCAAGCCCGACCTGGCGGTCTTAAACCAAAATTGCACCAATGGCGGTCCCCCCTGCGGGGACGGCACTGTCTCGGTTCTGTTTGGAAACGGCGACGGGACGTTTCAGCCTCCCGCGGACTACGCTGCCGGGTCAAACCCCAACTCGGTCACGGTAGGGGATTTCAACGGTGATGGCAAGCTCGACCTCGCCGTCGCGAACGGAAACTCGGTCATGGCCTCGGCAGTTTCCATTCTGCTCGGAAATGGGGACGGCACATTTCAACCCCCTGTGACGTACACTTTCGGCGTTAACAACGCGACTATCGCCACAGCCGATTTCACCGGCGACGGCAAACTCGATCTAGCCGTCGTCGATAACATAGGCGCGGTTTGGATCCTCCTTGGAAACGGTAATGGAACCTTTCAGACTCCCGCTAGTTACGGGACAGACACTCTTCCCTTGGGGCTCGGCATCGCCGATTTCAGCGGTGACGGGAAGCTTGACCTAGCCGTGGGAAGTAGCGGCTCGAACACACTTCAAGTCTTCCTCGGCAACGGCGATGGAACTTTTCAGTCCCCGCTTACATTCGCGGGCGGCTCATTTCCCCAAGGGCTAGCCGTGGGTGACTTCGACGGCAGCGGCAGGCTCGACGTGGCCGTCACAGACAAATCGGCCGGCGCGGTTTCAATCCTTCCGCAGATTCCAACCGTTTCACTGTCGACAACGAGCCTGACCTTTGCGGACCGGGTGATCGGCAAGAGCAGCGCTTCACAGACGGTGACACTCTCCAGCGGGCTGCCGTTGACCATCAGCAGCATAGCCGTGAAGGGAACGGACACCGGTGATTTCAGCGAAACCAATAATTGCGGTAAGGGCTTGCCGGCCGGAGGGACCTGCACCATTAGCATAATCTTCATGCCAACTCAGGCCGGACCGCTGACTGCGTCAGTCAGCATCACCGACAACGCGGCAGGCAGCCCGCAGTTGATTGCTTTGAGCGGCACTGGGCTGGGTTTAGGAGGGAACGCTACTCTCTCCCTCACCAGCCTGAAGTTTGCCACCCAGCTTGTGGGCACGATTAGCCCTGCGCAGTCCGTCATGCTAACCAACTACGGCACTGCGACGCTTACTATCGCCAGCATCGACCTGACAGGCGCGGATCCCGGCGACTTTCACCAGACCAACACCTGTGGCAGCCGAGTGTCCCCGAGAGCAAGCTGCACGATCAAAGTAACTTTGAAGCCAGTGGGACAAGGCAGTCGAAGCGGAACCCTATCGATCACTGACAACGCACCAGAAAGCCCGCAAACAATCGCTCTGAAAGGCACTGGCACCGTCGTGGAGTTGGATCCCAACCGTCTGCTCTTCTTGGTGCAAGCCGGTACCACTGCAACGTTGTCAACAAGCTTGACTAATGTCGGTAGCACACAGTTGGGGATCACCGGTATTAAGATCATCGGGACCGACACCGGCGAGTTTTCTCAGAAAAATACCTGCGGCTCCAGTGTCGCCGCTGGAAAGGCCTGTGACATTAGCGTCACTTTCAAGCCACGTGGGGTAGGAGCGTTTTATGCGGCTGTCGCGATCAGCGACGACGGCGGTGGCACCCCGCAGAAGGTGTCGCTGGTGGGTTTTGGATGCCTGGGGATCGACTGCAAATTAAAGTGAGACAAGAAGAGGCCAGCTACGGCGAACGGAGGAGAAAGATGTTGGTGCCCTGACAACAATTTATCCGTGAATTGAAGATCGGCCTGCAGTCGGCTGAGCAAGCGGTGGCCGAAAAGCCCTGCACAATAACGTCACTTTCAAGCCGGCAGAGGCAAGAAGTGACAGCGCCGATGTCTCCATCAGTGATAACGCTGGCGGCAGCCCGCAGAAGGTAGGTCTGTCAGGAAGTCGCGGACCGCAGCGGTCCCTGGCAGGCGTGGACGACCTCGCCCTCCCTGCCACGGTGGAATAGCATCAACGAGCGGGAGACTTGCTTCGAGTTTTCTGCCAGGGCTGTTACTGGGCGGTAATCGCGGCTGGACATTCAGTTTACTCAAGCTTCTTCTTTGCCCATCGTGCCTGAGCGGCCCTTCGAGCCTGCTCTTGTCGTTGCTCTTTGCTACGCTTCTCGGCGTAGGCCTTTCCGCCCCGCTTCCCGAGCCGCACCGCCGCAGGATCTTTCTTCGCCATGACGCAACTATTACCATATCTGCTGAGCGCTCAGCAAATATTTTATTCACTTTTCTCTTGACAATGCTGAGCGCTCAGCATATTATCCCGATACTAAAATGGGCCAAGCAGGTGTTACGAGCACCTACCCAGCCCTAACCACTAGGAACAGTGGACGTTCCAGATGGCTACACTACACGCTAGCATCCATCCCTTGCCGGCTCAAGACCGGACCCTGTTAACCATCCCATCGGAGGAGATCAACCGCTATACGGTAAGCTCCCCGGCAAACGTCCGTGATCCCGAGATAGCGAACGGGTGGGCCAAATACCTTCCCTGGCGGACGACTTTGTATCCACGTAGAAATTGCGAGAGATGGACCTTTGTCCGTGAGCTGAAGGTCTTGTGAAGACGAAATGAATTGCGAACCTCTCATCAGCGCTGACCGTGCAGCACATCTGCTGGGTATTCATCCCAAAACAATAAAGCGCCTAGCTGGAGATGGAATCGTTCCCGGCATGCGCATCGGAAAACTGTGGCGCTTTCGCGAATCGGTTCTAGACGAGTGGATGAAGGCTCAATTAAACTGCTCCGGCCACCCGCGTCCGCAAGTGGAAGGAGGACGATGAGAAGGACGCGGTTCCAATTTGGAAGTATTGAAAGATGTAAGCGGCAGAGCAGTCCCGACGTGTGGCAATATCGCTGGCGCGAACGGACCCCAGGGGGCAAAGTGATTCGTCGAGCCGTCATTTTGGGCTCTGTTGAACGATATCCAACTGAAGCGCTTGCGCTTAAAGCCTCGGAGCAGTGGCGTATTACAGCCAACGCGGAGACTCCAGTCGAACGACGCCCACCAGAAACATTCGGGGCGGTTATGAATCGGTACGTGCGAGAAAAAATGCCAGATCGTATTTCGACGCGCACGCATTACCTGCCCTGGATCCATAACTACATCGAACCGAAGTGGGGTTCCTACGCTCTTACCGCCGTCAAGCCGTTCCTAGTTGAGGAGTGGCTGGAGTCTCTCCCTCTGGGAAAGAAAAGTAAACACCACATTCGAAGCATCATGCGTCAGGTTTTCACCTGGGCTATGAAATGGGAACTACTGGACCTGCAATTGAACCCAATGTCGCTCGTTCGCGTCAAACCAAGGCCCGACGAGGAACCGACACCCAAACGAATCTTAACTGCGGAGGAGTTTCGAGCTCTTCTGCCACTGATTCCCGAACCCTTCCGCACGATGGTATTGATTGCTGCCTCTCTAGGTCTGAGGGTAAGCGAAATCCTCGGACTGCAGTGGGGCGACGTTGACTGGGAGCGGCTCGAGATCAAGATTCAGCGCGCCATCGTTTTGGCTAAGATCGGTAAGGTAAAAACGCCAAAGTCGAAAAGCGTGATGCCTCTTGATCCGGAACTAGCGTCTCTGCTCCTCGAATATAAGCGGGAAACGGCGCCTGGAAGCTACCCGGGCCAGTGGCTTTTTGAAAATCCGCTGCGCGGGAAGCCATGGCGTCCATCGCACATTCAATCAAAGTACATCCGTCCCGCCGGCCTGAAGGTGACCGGCGAGGACGGAATTGGCTGGCACCATTTCCGTCACATGTTTTCCAGCATGCTGCGGGACATGGGCACTGACATCAAAGTCCAACAGGAACTGTTGAGGCACGCCGACGTGCGTACCACGCTGAATATCTACACTCAGGCCGCTTCCGGTCAGAAGCGTGAAGCGGTTGGAAAACTGTTCAGCATGGTGTGTCCGAAAGGGGCCTAACGGACGTTTTTGGACGTATTCGCATGAGCCAAAAGGAAAGGGCTCAACGGGATAACTGGGGTGGGAGATGGGAATCGAACCCACAACGTCCGGAGCCACAGTCCGGTGCTCTGCCAGTTGAGCTACTCCCACCGAATCTGATCGATTATAACAACTGGAGCTCGATCTCCGAGCGCAGAGTGGAGTGACTGCTACGGAGCCTTAGCTCCATTCGGGGACGAGATCGCTCACCTCTTGTGGCGTAATTGCCGCTCTCGAGTAAGATCCGAAGCCACGTCCAGGCACCCCTCTGAAATGAAGAAACCCTCCTGGCCGAAACCAGGAGGGCTGGCAAGTATGCGGAGATTCACGCGCGGACTACGTTTGCCGCCTGAAACCCTTTAGGCCCTTTCAACAGATCGAACTCGACAGTTTCACCTTCATTTAGCGTACGATAGCCATTTTCTTGGATCGCCGAAAAATGAACAAAGACGTCCTCCCCAGTGGAGCGTTGGATAAAACCATATCCCTTGGCCCCATTGAACCATTTCACTGTGCCCTTCTCTCTCACAAAAAAACTCCTTTCGCCTCTGCTGAGATTAGAAGTTCCACGTCTCTGCGAAGCGCTTGCTCACATCGCCGAAACCCGCGTGGAACACATGGACCAAACCCTGGGCCCAACAAGAAAGGCCCACCTGTTCCGCACCGCCTAAGAAACTTCGGTGCAGAGCTCGAGAGCCTGTCGTGACAGCACCAGTTGTCACTGCAATGAACATCAACCCCAACATATAAACGCCGTTGCCCAAGTAAACCGGTGCAACGAGGCAGCATCATATCAGGAACTTACCTCCTGGCAAGAACAGAATGTAAAGAGTGAAACTATTTGACGACTGTTGCGTGCGATAAACGCACAAGAGACTCAAATTGAGCCTCGCGGCAGCGACGCAAGTCGTCTCCCAGGCCTGTAGGGGGCGGCGGTCTCCGCGGAATTCCGAGAAACAGATCGTGGCACGAACCTCGGGAACTATTTTCCCCGGTTCGGCTGGGACCACACCTGCAACTTGGCGCCGTCGCTGCTGGTAAAGATCACTCGTCCGTTCGCGGAGAAGCCGCCGCCATTGGGCGTGAGGTCGGGTTGGGACAACTGAACCTGGACGGACTGCTCCGCCACATTCCAGACCACGACCGGTGCCGGCTTTGCCCTGTCTCGCTCATCAAAATAGAGGGCCAGTAGAACCTTTCCGTCCGGTGAGCGGGTGAATTGAGAGACGACATAGGGCTGCCGAGGAAGCGTGCGAACCACTTTGCCGCTAGCCACGTCAATCACCGAAACAGTCTTGTCCGCTCCGCCAACATAAAGAGACTTGCTGTCGGCGGAGAATACGACGGCGAAAGTTTCAAGCAATAGATCGCTGGTGGTGGCGCGCAGTGCACCGGTCCGGGATTCGAAAATGCGGATGTCGGTGTCAGCATCGGCGCCGGCGAGCCATTGGCCGTCGGGCGAGAAATCAAGCGACAGAGAGCCGGCAAACCTGGCGGGAAGCGGGGTGATCACGCTCTCGCTGGTGAGATCCCACAACTGCGCGGGTACATCTTTCCGCGCCACCGCCAGCAAGGTTTTGTCCGGCGAGATGGCCAAGGCGACCACGGGTTCGGTGCCTTTTAACTGCAGCTTCAACTTCCCCGAAGGGACATTCCAGAGGCCGACTCCGCCCCGATCCCCGCCGACTGCCAGCAAGGCTCCATCGCCAGAGAACCGTAAGCTCGATACTCGCTGATCCTGAAGATCAAAGGACTGCCGCAGTTCACCCGAAGGAAAGCTCCACAAGCGGACGCGACCGTCCTGGCATGCACCTGCAATCCAGTCACCTTTGGCCGAAACCGCACTGAAGCGAACGGCTGCATCCGGCGGGACCGTGATGGTCTTCTCGAGCTTTAGACTTTGGCCAAGGGCGGGTTCGATCAAAACCAGGGCGCAGACGAATCGCATCCACCGCATCAGAGGAGCTCCAGCACGAGATCGAAATGGACGACCGCCTGCATATCATGCGGATCGCCCGCCAGCACAACCGGTCGCACCAAGTCCCGGCTGTGAAGCAGCGGGTCACGCCCGAAATTGTGGTCGGGGTCACCGTCGAAGACCGGATCGGTGGCGAAGTACAACTGCGTAACCAGGGGTTTATAGCCAGGCACAAGAACCAGGTAATGGATGCTCTGGCATACCCGGTCTGGATAGTGGCCGGGGATCACGGAGTCGAATTGGTATGTGCCTGTAGGATCCAGGGGCAGCTGGGCCCGATAGCGGTATCCGTCGAGATCGTAATGGCCAAGGTGATCGGCCTGCCAAACTTCGATCACGGCGTTGGGGAGCGCATCGCCACGGGCGTTGAACACCTGCCCACGGACCATCAAGGGCATGCCCGGGTCACCCGGCGACCGGAGCATTGCGGTCTTGGGCGCGCTCTTCTTGTAAAAGGGGCCGATTTCGTTGGGCGGCGTCGGTCTACGATGTTGCGTTTCCCGCTGCTCCGCCAAGGCTTCTGCCCCGCCAAGGACAGGGGAGGAGGAAAGGATTGCGAGCGAGCCTAGGCCCTTTCCGAGGATTTCACGCCGGGTTAGCGGCGGACGATACCACGCCATGCGCATCTCCCTCGAGACGCTCAAGATACTCCAAGGGCCGGGAAAGTGCTATCGCGGGTCGTTCGATAGAAATGACCACGATTTGAAGGGCAAGAACTCTAGAGGAAACGTCCCAACCGCGGCATCGAATTGACGCTCGCAAAATCAGGTCGTTATACTTCTGCAAGGAGAAGGAATGTCCTTATCCGCTGTAATCGTGGACGACGAGCAACTGGCCCGCGATGAACTTGCCTTCCTGCTCAAGGACGTTGGCGATGTCGACGTGGTGGCGCAAGGTAAAAACGGCGTCGAAGCCATTGATCTGATCCGCGAACATAACCCTGACCTGGTTTTCCTCGATGTACAGATGCCGGGCCTCGACGGCTTCGGCGTGATTCAAAAACTGCTGCATCGCAAAGTTCCGCTTCCCAAGATTGTCTTTGCGACCGCCTTCGACCAATATGCCGTGAAGGCTTTCGAGGTGAATGCGGTGGACTATCTTCTCAAGCCCTTCGACAAGAAGAGGGTGGCCCAATCGGTCGAGAAAGCCCGTGCCCAATTTGAAGCCAACAGCCCCTCGGCGGAGAAGATTGAAACCCTGGTACGCATGCTCGAATCCCAGAAGCCGCAAGCTCTCAAGGTATTGCTCAAGGCGGGTGGGCGGCTGTTCCTCGTAAATCAGAAAGATATCTGCTTTGCTTCGATTGACGATGGCATTATCAGGGTCGTGACCAGCGGGCCGAATGGCATGGAGGGACAGTCTAATTGCCGCACTCTCGAGGAACTGCTAGACAGTCTCGATCACAACCTGTTTTGGCGCGCCCATCGGTCCTACCTGGTCAACATCAACCGCATTAAGGAAGTCGTCCCCTGGTTCAAGAGCTCTTATCAATTGCGCATGGACGACAAGAAGCAAACCGAGATTCCTGTCAGCCGGACTCAAACCAAGCGTCTCAGAGAGTTATTTGGCCTTTAGGACCCGACTGCGCGGGGCAAACTTCGCCAGGATTCCACTCCTCGAGTCCATCGCTCCATCCTTACTCTCTTCGATTCTGGACATTGCCCGTAGGTAACCGCCGAGTGGCCGGTGCGCACCGAACCGG
>Ga0187779_10002443_pt1 | contig 11358 bp, 10 predicted proteins | sample 1015_Q2_SP10_10__FD_132435 | JGI IMG/M metagenome (GOLD analysis project Ga0187779, IMG submission 132435) | Tropical peat soil microbial communities from peatlands in Department of Meta, Colombia - 1015_Q2_SP10_10_MG | ecosystem: Environmental > Terrestrial > Soil > Wetlands > Peat | place... | reverse complement strand
GATGTTCCTCCGGCAGGCATCGGGAAGAATGCGCTCGGCAAAGCGAATGAGTCTGCAGCGCGTCCATTACAGGTTCCGCAATCACCGGCGTACAGGGCTCTGGATATGAAACCGGAATACGAGAAGTCTGCACCGCCAATTCCAGAGGATCATGCAGGAACTCCCCCACCACTAAAACAGGATGAGGGTGCGCCGTTCGCCAAAAAGGAAGCTGCCGGAAAAAAACAGGCGGCTGCAACACAACCCGGCGCTCCTCCCCTTTCACAGGAGCAAGCAGCAATCGCAAGAATGCGGGCGGAGGTAACATCAACAACGGAGTCCCAGGCTCGAATAGCGTTGAACGCGGCACAAGCTGAAAAGGACAGTCCCGCCGTCATGCTGCATGTAAATGACATTGAAATCGCAGGCAGAGATGTCGAGCAAGCCTTGACAAAGCTCGGGGGATCAATAACACGGAAAGCATCTGCTGAGACTTCAAGAATCTACAGAGTTACCATTGATGCTCAGAAACTCCCCCAGCTCAAGCATATGCTGAAGCTCATCGGCGAGATGAGATATGAAACCGCTCCCTCGGCGTCGCGATCGGGCCGGGTAGCCTTAACCATCGAAATCATGAAAAATCAAACACTCCCCTAAGCTATTGTGGATGCATCACGTCAGTTGAAAAAATGTTCTAACCGAAGCATTCTGGCGGGGCTTGCGATCGAAGGTCTTGACAGATATATGCTCTGCCGTGGGAATCCGGGCTGCGTGCTCAAGAACCTGCCGAATTTGGACATCTACCTGCCAGAGGACCGACAACGGGATCGTTTAACCATCGCTCTCGGATGTCAGAACTGGTGTGCCAATCCTGGCGCTGACCGGCTGCGGGATTGACTCCAAGATACGGAACGGCAGGCATCGGTGGAGTGTTGCCGTGCCGCAAGCCTTGACACGGTCGGGCATCGGAGCTACCATTATGTTAAAAAAGGATAAATTTACTCTGTATTATAGTTTAACGGGCAAAGCCTAACCCTCTAAGATGAGGGGAGGGAAAAGGAAGGCTCATTCTCGAAAGTGGCAGAGCTGCTCACGGATGATCGAGAGAATGTACAATTTTTTAAACGTCGGGACAGATGTGGAGAAAGCATTTTGTATTCATGAGGCTTTTTAGCGCTCTACGGGATTACCGTAAGCGAACAATACGCTGTGAGCAGGGAACGCGAGAGGTGAACCATGCGGACAACGCCGGGGAAGAGGAAGTGATGATGAACAGGAGATACAACAGGATATTAGCACTCTCGTTGTTTTTCATGGTTGTCCTGTCCGTGGGACTTGTGAAGTGTAGTGGAGGCGGCGGAGGTGGTGGAACATCATCCGGAATCCCTAACGTGAGCGGGACCTTTGGCTCACCTGTTACCTTCGCAACACATACGCAGCTCGCAAGCTACGGCTTTTCCTTCGGTCCATCGGACGGTCAGTTCGGAGCCATCCCCGTGAGCGGCGCAACCTACACGTTCTATGGCAGTGCCGGCTCCACTGCCTTGTGCGCAGGGAGCCCGAACCTGAACGGAGAATTCTCTTTCACCGGCACGCTCAATCAGGTGACAGGCAGTAACGGGTGCAATAGGCTGTTCGGTCCTGGAGACGGCCCAGCTGGATGGCTCTTCGATAGGGACTACGCGGGCGGTGGTCAGGTCGTAAGCTTCACGACCAGTACGGCAAAGGGATGGCTCATTCCCTTCCACGGTGAGTACCACTGGATAAATCCTCTAACCTTGGATGGCAAGTGCTTCGTTTCCGGCAACGTCGGCTCCGAGGTGCCCTGCTTCTATGGGGCCATCGGATTGGCGGTGTCGATTGACGATGGAAAGACCTTCCAGGTCGTGGGGCAGATTTTCCAACCTAGCCAGCCGATATCCGTCTTCACCGGCGGTGGCAGTAACATGAACGTCGGGTACGGATCGCTGGTTGTCGCCGATGCGAACGGACAGCACCTTGACAACCCGCCTCCGGACCTGGGTAGTGCCTATTACTATCTGTTCTATACCGACCTTCTGCCGGGGTTGCCTGGAGCCTGCGCCACGCATGCTTGCATGGGTGTCGCACGCGCGCTCTATAGCGACGTGATAGCGGCCGCGCTTTCCGGCGATCCGCACAAGGTCGCGACGGTGTTCCATAAGTACGACGGAGCTTCTCCGGACCCTTGGACGCAACCCGCTACCAGCGATACGCCTGACGAATCGGGGACCGCCGGATCATACGCGCCTCTTTGGACGGACGATGCGGGAGTACAGCCCGAAGTGATATTCGACAGCACTTTTGCCGTGTATCTGGCCGTCTATCAGGCCAGTGGGGGGAGCATCAAGGTGCGGGCCTCAAATGACCTGATCCACTGGTCAGAGCCCATCGGTGCCGCCTATAGCGAGACCGGACGCGCGCTGTATTACCCGACTCTCATGGGCGAAACCGGAGATCCGACTATCGGGGGCCAAATGCCGCGCGTATATTTCAGCAGTTTCCCCACCGGATCATTCCCCAATTATGCGACATCTGTCTTCGAAAGCGTGCCGCTCACACTGTCGCAGAATCCATGAATCTCCTGTTAGCAAAATGGCGGGGACTCCATAAAAAGGAAGGCAATATTAATCGGGCAATTCACGGTTTCTAGAACTTTTCACTTTACGCGGTTGCCCTGCAGCAAACTGGAGGGAATTGCAACTTTAAGATTTTTTTTAAATTTTTACGCCATCAAAGCAATAAAACAGGATAATAATCGAGCTAGAGATACTTTGGTTGGATTTTTTATACGGGCTACGGGGGAATGGGATGGCTAGGTAATATCACCAATCACAATTTGTCCGGATGTAATGAGTTTCAACAGGAGCACGAAACCGCCGCAGGCAGGGGCATTGCTGTCCTCCATAAAATCGCAATCGTGCTCATGAAAGTCACACGCACTGCACATCTTGTTTACGAGCAATTCACGCGCTGCGTGATCAGGTTGTACTCCTTGTGCTCCGGACTGCTCAGGGGCTACAGACCTGCCTTCCTGAATGCATCGCTCAATTAGGATTGCGCCCCGGCACAGCAACCCCTCGTTCCTGTCAGGTTTATAGTATCTACAGTAGGGGACGCATAGTTTTTGAACCAGTGTTTGATTTTTACCCATGATAGTGATTATAACAAAGTTTCATCGGCGGTGCTATAATACGGCTATGAATTATTTTCTGACGAGGCGGGCCGTTCTTAAGTGGCTAGAAACCCCGTCCATTTATCAGATTGCGAAAGATGAACTGTACGAGCTGGACGACGAATCTTTTCGTTTTTTGAAGAACTGCGCTTCAGCAGAGGGCTGTTCGTCCAAGGACGGCGGTTTTACCGATTATTGTTTGGACGAAGGCCTCCTCACAACGGAGACAGCCAATGTACAGCGTCCTTGCCTCACGCAGTCTCCGGCTCCCTCGCTCAGATACCTTGAGCTCCAGATTACAGATGCTTGTAACCTTCGTTGCAAACATTGCTACATTGATTCAACCATGCACCACGAACTTTCCCGTGAGCAGACTCAAAACTTATTGAAGGAATTTGATGACATGCAGGGCCTTCGCGTGCTCATCACGGGAGGTGAACCGTTGATCCACTCGCACTTCGACGAAATCAATGAAATGCTCCCGGATTTTTTCCTCCGCAAAGTTCTATTCACGAACGGTATCCTACTGACGCAGGACATTCTCAGGACCTTAAAAGTTGACGAACTACAGGTGAGCATAGACGGATTGGAGCGTGCTCACGATGCGATACGCGGTATTGGAACATTTCAACGTTCCATGGCCGCGGTCAAGATGGCGCTCGACGCCGGTTTCGCGGTGTCGATCTCAACCATGGTTCACCGGGCCAATTTTGCTGACTTCGACGAGATGGAACAGCTGTTTCACATCATGGGAATAAAGGATTGGACCGTGGACGTACCCTGCGCCACGGGCCGGCTCAAGGAGAATGCCGACTTGCAGGTCGGTCCCGAGGAAGGCGGGAGATATATGGGATATGGATACGGAGAGGGGTTGCACGCCCCGGCCCAGGGCTTTGGTTGCGGCTACCATCTCATGTCCGTGATGGCCGACGGTAAGATCGCAAAATGTTCGTTCTACCAGGATCAAGCGGTCGGCACGATCAAAGACGGGCTGCGTAAAGCCTGGAAGAAGATTAAACCTGTGCAGCTCAAGGATCTCTCCTGCGATTGTGACTACCTTGAGGTATGCCGCGGCGGGTGCAGGTACCGCGCGGGACTCCTCAATGGCAGGAGCGGAAAAGATTCTTACCGGTGCAAGTTGTATGGTATAATATGAGAAATTTTCCCAGGTTCGCACAAAGTTCGAACATAATGAGTGAACGTGTAGCTCTATGCTTCCCAAACGGTATTCTTCAGGAAAGGAGGCCGTCGATGACGATCAAAAAAGTTTCCAAGAAGCTGGCTTTGACCTGCAAGTGTAAGAGTTCATGTTAAAAAAAGCATTTGGCTATTCAGGCGTCAAAAACAAAGAAAGCTCGGTACTCCCGGTACCGAGCTTTTCGTTTTTCATTACGCGCCATGAATCCCCGGCCTTTAGGTCGGGGAGAATGTCAACGAGGGAAAATTTCGCTGAATGGAAGAACTCCTCCCCAAACTTCAGAATGTCTGGTGTACGAGACGCTGTCACCCTTCGACGATTCCCCGTTCTTCCCACATGAACCAGTTGCCCGTATCCGCAAGGTAATGTTGAGTGTTCGCAAAAATTTCGTAATGCTGCTTTTCTTCCTGGATGAGCTTCCGCAGCAGAGCCTTTTCCTTATCGGTCTTGGCCTGAGCGAGCGTTTTCTCGTAGAATGCCATGCCTTCCTTCTCCATCTGCATGGCGATCTTGAACGCTTCCATTTCGTCGGCCGTGACTTCCACCTTTTTCATCATTTCGTCTTTTAACGATTCAAAAACTGTTTTGACGTTCTTCATGGGACTGACGTCCTTATGCGTTATGTCCATTCCTTTGACGAATTGGGAGATCATTTCGAGATGGCGTCTTTCGTCCTCTGTAATCGTTTGAAACATCTTTTTTCCCGCAGGGTACTTCGTTTTACGTGCCGCCTCAGTATAGAATGCTATTGCATCACTTTCCATCTTCATTGCCACATCGAGAGTGTCCATCGGGTCCTCCTTACGTAATTGTACCAAGGAATGAGCTGTCTTTTTGAATGCTTCCATGTAACGGACATGATTAAACTTCAATTGGAAACTTCTTTTAGGGTAAGTATACCATATCGCAAAGTGAATGAACGGGGTATCCAGACGTAACCTGCCTTACCACGTGGTAACGAAGGAGGGCAATGACGGGAATCGGCTCCTCAATCGGTCCTGGGCACATACTGCCGTGGCAGTGACCCCCACAGCAACTCTTCAACATATACTCGGAGAGTTGGCTCGAGTCAAAGAGCGCTACGTTCTTTTGAAGTGTGAGCTGCAATGCGCGGTATACGCGAATGCCATGGTGATTCAGCCGTGCTAGCGCTCCTGCGCCGATGTCATTCGCAACGATGGCGTCTATCTTTTGATGATCGATCACCTTGATCGGGTTGCAAGCGCCGTGAAGATAGTGCAGATCGCCATTCCAAATCACACCATGGAATTCGTTTCACTATCGACGACTATGAACAAGGGCGCCGACCCGAAATGGTCATAGACCTTGCTCTCAAGACCTTCATCGTGCAGCACCGGAAAACAGGTTTCATGAAAATTCTTTTCTCCCTCGAGCGGGCAAAAGAACCACACTTGACAACCAGTACGAGCACATTTGAATTAGTTGTTTCCTTACCCCTTGGTCAACGCTCCAAAGGGCTGGTTGCACGGTGATGTTGCAACAGGTCGTATTATGAATTCCTGGTACAGGCGCGCACAATCTCAGGCATTGCTACTGCAGAGACGTACCCAAACCAGCAATTCCTTGCTCCATCAGGATGCCTCCCCTCCAACGCTGAGGGCCCTTGTGCATCATGAACAGAGTCATCCCGAACAATTTACCTCATTTTTTCGTTTTATCTCCGATCAGGTCCTTTACTTTACTGAAAAAACTTCTCGATAACGGAGAAGACTCCTCAGTGCTCAGACGTTCAAACTCCTGGAGCAATTCCTTCTGCTTCGCAGTCAGGTTCGATGGCACTTCGATCGCTATCCTGCATAGTTGATCGCCCGTCCCCCCTCCCCGCAGATAGGGAAACCCTTTTCCGCGGAGCTTGATTATATGACCCGGCTGTATGCCGGCAGGAATCTTGAGCTTAGTGCCGCCGCTCATCGTCGGCACTTCGATTTCGGTGCCGAGAGCCGCCTGGGCGAAACTAATCGGGACATCACACACGATGTTCTGCCCTTCCCGTTTAAACAGTACGTGGTCTTCGACAGTGAGAAATACATACAAATCTCCCGGCGGTCCGCCGTAGGAACCCAGTTCCCCCTCGCCGCTCAAGCGAATGGTATTACCCGTCTCCACTCCTGCCGGGATCTTCACTGAGAGATTCCGCTCCCGTTCGATCCTCTTTCGCCCCTTACAGGTGCTGCAGGGATCCGTGATGGTCCTGCCTTCCCCATTGCATCGGGAACAAGTGCGGCTTATGCTAAAGAACCCCTGCTGCATGCGGATTTGGCCGGCCCCTTGGCAGACCGGGCAGGTCGCGATACCATCCTTCGTTTTGGCCCCGGTTCCATCGCAATCGGGACAGCGTTCCCACCGCGGTACGCGGATCTTGGTAGTAGTGCCGAACGCCGAGTCCTCAAAACTGATTTTGAGATTATATCGAAGATCGTCACCCTGCGTCGCCCGTGCTCGGCCGCGGCCTCCTCCGCCCCCGAAAAACTCCTCGAAAATATCGCCGAAAATGTCGCCCATGCCGGCGCCGCCAAAGCCGGGACCGCCCCCCGGCTGCGTTCCCGGTGCGACTCCATACTGGTCGAAATAAGCGCGCTTCTGCGGATCGGAAAGGACCTCGTAAGCTTCGTTAACCTCTTTGAACTTCTCTTCGGATTCCTTGTTCCCCGGGTTTTTATCAGGATGGAATTCATGCGCAAGCTTCCGGTAAGCACGCTTGAGCTCGGTTTCCGTCGCATTCCTGTGCACGCCCAGCAGTTGATAGTAATCTTTGGCCATAGGAGGTTATATATACCTTTTCTCTTGCAGAGACGCAAGGTGCGAAGGGAGTACTGGAGTTCTCCTGCACTTCCCTTGCTTTTTAATCCGCGCTTCTGCAGGAAGTGTTCGCTTCATAAAAAGAGGATAGCGAACGGCACAAGGAATCCTCCCGCCGATATCGCTATCCTCGTCGTTGCCCTTCCATCGTTACTTCTTGTCTTTATCCACTTCCTCGAACTCGGCGTCCACGACCTTGTCCCCGGGCTTGCCTCCCTCGCCCGTGGTTGCACCACCGGCCCCCGCAGCCTGCTCCTTGTTCACCTTGGAGTAGACCTCTTCCGCGAGTTTGTGCGATGATCGAGCAAGCTCTGCCACGGCCTTTTTGATGGCCTCAACGTCCTGGCCATCCTTTACCCGCTTTGTCTCTTCAAGCGCTTTCTGAATGTCCGCGCGCTCTGCATCGGAAAGCTTGGCCCCGTAGTCGGCAACGGACTTCTCCACCGAGTAGATGAGCGTATCGGCCTCGTTCCTGGCGTCGGCGACTTCCCGCTTTTTCTTATCCTCAGCCGCATGCGACTCCGCCTCCTTGACCGCTTTATCGATCTCGTCCTTGCTCATGCCGGATGATGCTGTGATCTTGATGGACTGCTCTCTGCCCGTGCCCAAGTCTTTTGCAGTCACATGGACAATTCCATTCGCGTCAATATCGAAGGTCACCTCGACCTGGGGGATCCCGCGGGGAGCGGGCGGAATGCCTACCAACTCGAAGCGGCCCAGAGTCTTATTATCCGCAGCCATTTCTCGTTCACCCTGCACTACGTGGATGGAGACAGCGGTCTGATTGTCCGACGCGGTGGAAAAGACTTGGCTCTTTTTCGTCGGGATCGTGGTATTACGTTCGATGATCCTGGTGGTAACAGCGCCAAGAGTCTCGATGCCGAGGGAAAGTGGCGTCACATCGAGGAGAAGCACATCTTTAACCTGTCCGGTCAGAACCGCGCCTTGGATGCCGGCGCCGATGGCCACGACCTCGTCGGGATTAACGCCGCGGTGCGGGTCTTTCTTGAAGTAGTCCTTGACCGTCTGGATGACCCTCGGCATACGCGTCATGCCGCCTACGAGGATCGCCTCGTTGATCTTATCAACGGTCTTGCCGGCGTCGTTCAGCGCCTTTTTCACGGGATCGATGGTCTTGTCGACGAGATCTCCCACAAGCTGCTCCATTTTCGCCCGCGAAAGCTTGTAGAGCAGGTGCTTGGGACCAGTCGCATCGGCCGTAACGAATGGCAGGTTGATCTCCGTTTCCGCGACCGATGAAAGTTCGATCTTGGCTTTTTCTGCCGCCTCCTTCAGGCGCTGAAGTGCCATCTTGTCCTTGCTCAGGTCAATACCCTGGTCCTTCTTGAACTCATCGGCAAGCCACTTGATGATCCGTTCATCGAAGTCGTCACCGCCCAGATAGGTGTCTCCGTTCGTCGATTTAACCTCGAACACGCCTTCGCCAAGCTCAAGGATGGAAATATCAAAAGTGCCGCCGCCAAGGTCGTAAACAGCGATGGTTTCATCCCTCTTCTTGTCCAGTCCATAGGCCAGGGCCGCGGCCGTGGGTTCGTTGATGATCCTGAGGACGTTCAAGCCGGCGATTCTGCCCGCGTCCTTCGTGGCTTGTCGCTGGCTGTCGTTGAAATATGCAGGCACGGTAACCACCGCATCGCTCACTTTTTCGCCAAGAAAGTCCTCGGCTGTCTGCCTCATTTTTTGCAAGATCATTGCAGATATCTCCGAGGGGCTATATGTCTTGCCGCGTACCTCCACGTGAGCGTCGCCGTTGGAAGCGGAAACAATCTTGTACGGCAAATGTTTCATCGCCTCTCTGACCTCTGGCGAATCGTATTTCCTGCCCATCAGGCGCTTGATCGAAAATATCGTGTTTTCGGGGTTCGTGATCGACTGCCGCTTTGCGATCTGACCTACCAGCCGCTCACCGCTCTCGGTGAACGCAACGACCGACGGGGTTGTCCGGCTCCCTTCGGAATTCGGGATGACGACCGGTTCCCCTCCCTCCATGATCGCTACACAGGAGTTGGTTGTACCGAGATCAATTCCTATTACTTTTGCCATAATGTCCTCCTTGAAGTTATTCTCGTAGACGAATGTCTATTAACCAGAAGCGGAGAGAGCTGCGTTCTCCTCTTGCGAAGTATCCCGCTTCACTCGTTTGCGTATTCTTCCGTACTGTCTTCCTTGTCCTCAGCCGCAGGTTTCTTGGATACGCTCACCCGTGCATGCCGAAGCACCTTGTCATGGTAGAGATATCCATCCTGGAACACCTGTACCACCGTATTCTCGGGGACCGTATCGGTCGTTTCCTGCATGATAGCATCGTGTTTTGCGGGATCGAACGGTTCTCCCTGTGAGGCAAAGGCGGTGATCCCGAACTTTTCAAGCACGTCGCGGAGCTGCTTATGCACCAGTTCCACGCCCTGCCGGAGCCCGTCGTTACTTTCGCCTGCCTCCGCCGCATGCTTAATGGCCAGCGAAAGATGATCGACGACGCTGAGGAGTTCCCGCGCCATCTGCTCATTCGCATACTTCCGGAAATCTGCCAAATCACGCTGGGTACGCTTGCGGTAGTTGTCGAAATCCGCAGATGCACGCAGATACTTATCATGTGCCTCAGCCGCTTCTTTGGTCTTCTGCTCCAGCGCCTGCGTCAGTTTTGCAATATCCGCCGATACTGCCGCGGTATCCTCCGCTTGTACGAAAGGGTCCAATTCTCCGCCCTCTTCCATGAGATCATCTAATTCGTCACTCATCGCTCTAAGCCTCTCTGAAATCGTTCCCTCAGCAGCTTCGAAAGAAACTTCGCTGTATAATCCACGACGTGGATCACTTGCTTGTACTGCATCCTCGTCGGTCCGATAACACCGAGCGTCCCCACAACGTTCGAACCCGCTTTGTAGCTGCTGATCACCAAGCTGCAGCCCTGCATCTCGAAAAAGGGATTTTCCGAGCCGATAAAGACCTTAATGCCTTGCGCCGAAACGCTCCGGTCGAGGAGCTTGAGCAGTTTATACTTGTCTTCGAATGCTTTGAACAAATTTTTCATCTTCTCGACATTCGCGAACTCCGGGTTCTCAAGGACCTGCGATGCCCCGCCTATGTATACTCTTTCGCTTTCCCGCTCCTGCACATCCAGGCTGGCCCTGTAGGTCTCGTCCATCAGCTGCATGAACAACAGCTTTTCTTCCTCCAACTTTTCAACCAGCCGTTTACGAACCTCGGTCAACGTCCACTCTTCAAGCTCTTCATCCAGATAGGCACTGAACATGTTTAAATCATGCTGACGAATGCTTTCGTCGAGCTCAATAAGCTTGTTCTGGACGATGCCTGTCGACGTAACAAAAATGATGAGAACCTGTCTCCCGCGCAAACGAACGAACTCTATATGCTTATACGTTGCTTCCGCTTCGCTCGGCGCTACGACAACTCCAGCGCAGTGAGACAATGTAGCGAGGAACCGGCTCGCCTCTTCCATGAGCCCTTGCAGGTCGTCACTGTGCAACTGGGGAGCCTGATGCAGGTGCCCTTCGATATCATCGTTGTCGTTCTCGATGCTGATTAAGCTGTCAATATAATATCGATACCCGAGGTCAGTAGGAATCCTGCCTGCCGAGGTGTGCGGATGGGTTAATAATCCCATTTCCTCAAGCTCGGCCATAATATTCCTGAGCGTAGCGGAACTTACCCCGAAATCATATCGCTTCACCAGGACACTGGAACCAATTGGAGATCCGCTCGCAATGTAGCTGTCAATGACAGCCTGCAAAACCTTTCTATTTCTATCATCCAGATTCATACTGCACATTTGCCTTGAGAAAGATATATCGTACTCAACCCGGTTAGCACTCACTATAGTAGAGTGCTAATAATTTAACATATGAGTGATTTCCTGTCAAGCTTATATTAAAGAGGATTTATAGTGCCTTAGTTCTTTATGATTCTTCTAAAAAATCAAGGATTATTATGCTGATAAGGCGATGATTAAACAAAAAAACCATCCCTTCGAAAATATTAAGGGATGGTTTTTGAAATGAACCACTGCACCGTCTGAGGAAGGGTGCGGAGCTGCACATCCGCCCTCTGAATCAAGCTGCTTTCTTAGCTTCAGTCTCGATCAGTTTTTTCTCTTCTTTCGGAGCTTCAATCTCTATCTTCCGCGCTT
>Ga0187779_10002442_pt1 | contig 11359 bp, 14 predicted proteins | sample 1015_Q2_SP10_10__FD_132435 | JGI IMG/M metagenome (GOLD analysis project Ga0187779, IMG submission 132435) | Tropical peat soil microbial communities from peatlands in Department of Meta, Colombia - 1015_Q2_SP10_10_MG | ecosystem: Environmental > Terrestrial > Soil > Wetlands > Peat | place... | reverse complement strand
GTCCCCAGCTTTCGATGCCCGCGCTGTAAATGACCGAGAAGAACTGCAGCGTCAAGAAAAGCAGCCAGGCGGAAATGTCTCGCAGCCGGACGGCAACGACCCAGCCCCCCAGAAGGACACAGAAGAGCGGCATCGCTACCTTCATCAACAGAAGGATTAGGGTGGCGCCGCCAGTCGAAGTCTGCCGGACGAGAGGGATAACAGCGGTGCGGGTAGTCCCGCCGGAGGGAGAGACAACGGTGACGGCGACAGTGTCGCCCGGTTTGGCGAGACGCATCGCTTCCCCGAAGACGGCGAGGCCTGTGAACGGATGGCCGTTCACGGCGACAATGACGTCGTTTTCCTGGACGCCGGCCGACGCTGCGCCTTGCCGCACGAATTCGGCTTGTGGCTTGCCGTGGGAATAAAGAGGAATAAACGGCCATTCAACCGCCTGGACGTGCAGGTAATCCGGAAAAGCATAGATGGTGGCGCGAACCAGGTAGGCGCAGGCGGCCGTAAATAAGAGGACGAGGAAGACGTAAGGGAGGGTTGGCTGCTTCTTCAAGGTCATGGAGGACGGTTCGGGCTACCGTTTTGGTGGTAAGCAAGGTAACACCGAGAGCGAGGATCGGTAAAGCGGAGCGTCCACGCCAAAAATCGGCGAGCGGCCGCTACACAACCCCGGAATGACCGCGAGATGCATGAGATGGGGCGAGGATAGCGCGCATATGGCGGACGGCAGCGGGGATCTCAGAGGCGGTGGTGCTGCCGAAGCCGAGAATGAAGCCATGACGCGCGGACTTGGCGATGTACGTGGACGAAAGAGGCCAGAGCCAAAGGGACTCCTGCGCGGCCCGATTGGCGATTTCGCGGTCGTTCGCACCTTTGGGAAGAAACACGGCGAGATGCATGCCCGCCATGTCTCCAACAATTTTCAATACGGAGCCAAACTCGCGCTGAAGCGACTCGACAAGGATGCCGCGACGTTCGCCGTAGAGCGTGCGCATGCGGCGAATGTGACGAGAGAAATGGCCTTCCGCAATGAAGTCCGCGAGCACGGCTTGGTAAAGGTAAGGCTGGCTGACGTCCATGGCATGGCGCATGGAGAGAAAGTGGTCGACGAGATCAGGAGGAAGAACGAGGTAGCCGACGCGAAGGGAGGGGAAGAGGACTTTGCTGAAGGTGCCGATATAGATGACGCGCGAAGAATCGTCGAGACCTTGCAGAGACGCAACGGGCTTGCTGCCGTAGCGGTATTCGCTGTCGTAGTCGTCCTCGATGACCCATGCGCCGGCCTGGCGGGCCCAATCGAGCAAGCGAAGGCGCCGGGACGCGCTCATGGTCACGCCGAGCGGGAACTGATGTGAAGGCGCAACGAACGCGGCGCGAGCATTGCGGCAGCGCTTGATGCCTGCGGCGACGTCGAGGCCTTCTGGGTCCACAGGCACGGGAACGATGCGGCAGCCGGCGGAGAGCAGAACGTGGCGCGCCAGCCAGTAGCCGGGCTCCTCGATCCACACGGCATCGCCAACATTCAACAGGACGCGCGACGAAAGATCGAGAGCCTGCTGCGAACCGCTGACGATAAGGATCTGTTGCGGCTCGCAGCGGACCGCGCGCGAGGCGCGCAGATACATGGCGATGACCTCGCGCAGCTGCTTCAAGCCCATCGGGTTGCCGTATTCGAGGCTGCTGATCAGGGGATTGCGGCTGTGGCGCGCGACGAGATTGGCCCACACCTTGAAAGGAAATGCGTCCAGGGCCGGATGACTCAGGCTGAAAGCGCCATGGTGGCGCACCCAGGGCGCTCTCTTATATGCAGGAAGCAGGAGAGAGGAGCGGGAGATACGGCGCGTCCTTGAATTGATTTTGACCGGAGATGCGGTGCGATCCTCGGGGGGAGAAGTGTGCTCGGGCAGCGAACTGGAGACGAACGTCCCTGCGCCGACACGGGTTTCAAAATAGCCTTCGGCGAGAAGCTGGGCGTAGGCATTGAGGACAGGGATGCGGGAAATGCCGAGTTCGCTGGCGAGCGTGCGCGTGGAAGGAAGTTGCTGGCCTGAGCTCAGGTTGCGCGCCACGATTGTGGCACGGAAGGCGTCGTAAATTTGGCGATGAAGTGGCCTGCCCGAGCGGCGATTGATGGGAATCAAAGGGGTAAAGGTGGGAGCAGCTTTGCGCATGGCGAGACTATAGTGGTTATATCAAAACAGCGTCAAGTGGATATTGAAGACGACCACTATGAATGGGAGATTGAAGGTCACGCTGGGGACAAAAGACTCATCCTCAGGGGCCGAAGCCCCTTTTATTGCGCTGGGATTTCGGAAATGGAACTCGGAGAGTTGCCGGAATGGGGCAGAACCTTTTAACGCTATTCAGTCCTCTGGATTTGGCCATGATTCCCGGAGCCGTGTTCTGGCCCTATTTCGGCGGAACGGTGATTTTGCTGATTGGAATTTTCGCGGCCAGAAGCGAAGTGAGCGCGGCGCGCGGTCCGGAGAAGGTGGTGTCTCTGGGCCCGGTGTTCTACGCCGTACCGTTGGCTGTGTTCGGGGCGCAGCATTTCACGGAAGCCAAAGCCATTTCGCAAATGGTGCCCGAGTGGATGCCGGCGCGGTTGTTTTGGGCCTATTTCGTGGGCATCGCTTTATTCGCCGCCGCGCTGAGCATCGTGGTGAAAAAGGAGGGGCGGTTGTCCGGAACGCTGCTGGCGTTGATGCTGGCTTTGTTTGTCGTGCTGCTGCACGTGCCGCGCGTGATGGCCAAACCGAGCGACCGGATTTCATGGGCCGTAGCGCTGCGAGACCTGGCGTTCAGCGGCGGCGCGCTGGCCTTTGCGGGCACGCAAACGGAAGAGTGGCGGACAAAAGGAACGAGCCCGCTGATTACCTTCGGGCGGATCGTCATCGCCGTGGCAGCGATCTTTTTTGGAGTGGAGCAACTTCTGCATCCGGATTTTGTGCCCGGTGTGCCGCTGGAGAAACCCACGCCGACGTGGATTCCGGGGCACGTGGCGTGGGGATATCTTGCGGGGGCGGTGTCGCTTGTCGCGGGGGTGGGCCTGATAATGAATCGCAAGGCGCGATTGGCGGCCACATGCCTGGGCGCCATGGTTTTGCTGCTGATGATTTTCGTTTACGCGCCGATGCTGGCGGCATCCCTCTCTGACATCGATAACGGGCTGGACTATTTCGCGGACACGTTGATGTTCAGCGGAGCGGTTTTGCTGCTGGCGGAAGCCATGCCACGGGAGGTTCTAAGCCATGTATGACAAGACGATGACACAGTCGCTGGATATTCTCGCCCCGTTGCAGGGGATGCTTGCGAAGCTTTCGCGCATCGCCATCAAGGCGAAAGGAAAGATTCTGTTCATCGATCCGGCCGAGATCGTGACGTTGGAGGCGCAGGGGAATTATGTGCTGCTGCGGCGGAAAACGCGAACAGACTTGCTGCGGGAGTCAATGTCCGGCGTGGCGGAAAAGCTGGGGCCGTATGGATTCGTGCGGATTCACCGGTCGGTGATCATTAATTCCGCGTTCGTGGAAGAGATTCAGACCACAGTAACGGGCGATCACATGTTGCGGATGGCGGGAGGGATGGAGTTCACGGTTTCGCGGAAATACAGAAAGAACCTGCACGCGATCACGCCACTGTGGATCGGAACGAATGGATTCCAAGCGGAGTGAAAGAGAGCCTGTTCGTGAGTTGCAGGTCAAAAAAAGAACGGGTCCCTTCCTGCGCCAGGACAAGCTGAAAACCCGCTACTACAAACCCTGGCTGCACAGGCTGAAAGTCCATGCTACCTGAGCCCATCTGAAGTTTCGGTCACTACACAACCGTGCAGAAGGCGACCGTCTATTGGCGTCGAGGACTCTTATCATTCCGCGCGTGCGCGAATGAGGCGGCGCAGCGTTGGCGGATGGTGGCGATGAAGCCGGCCTTGTCTTTGCGCATTTCGTCGACGAGGGCCTGGTTGCCGGTGCGCTCGTGGGCGGCGGCCCAGAGGACCATTTCGGTGAGGACGGGAGCGAGATCGATGCCCTTGGGAGTGAGCAGGTAGATGAGTTTGCGGCCGTCATTGGGATCAGGCCGCGAGGTGATGATGCCGAAGGACTCCAGGCGGCGCAGGCGGTCAGTAAGGATGTTGGTGGCGATTTTCTCGTAGGAGCCGAGGAACTCCTTGAAGGTGCGCGAACCGCGCAACATCATGTCCCGGATGATGAGCAGCGACCAGCGGTCACCGAGCATTTCGATGGACGCGTTGAGCGGACACCCGGAGCGGCGCTTGGGGGCCGGCTTCGTTCTGGGCATATCCGTAGGGTAGCATAATTTCACTTGCAAAATAAAAGTAAGTTGGGCAGACTGCGAGTCTGTGCGCGGAGAGCTAACGAACGAAAATATGTAGATTTTCGGTCATTTCGGATGTAAAGAAGCAGGCCGGATGTAAAGAAGCAAGGACCCAAGGAGACAAGGAGACAGCAATGAGCGGCGTACGAGTATTAGTGGGCACGAAGAAGGGGGCGTTCGTCCTGACGTCCGACGGGGAGCGGGAAAAGTGGGAAATCAACGGGCCGCACTTCGCTGGCTGGGAGATCTACCACATGAAGGGATCGCCGGCGGATCCGAAGCGGTTGTACGCGTCGCAGACGAGCGGGTGGTTCGGGCAGTTGATCCAGCGCTCGAACGATGGGGGAAAAACGTGGGAGCCCGTCGACAATAAATTTGTGTACGACGGCGTGCCCGGCACGCACCAGTGGTACGACGGGACGCCGCACCCGTGGGAGTTCAAGAGAGTGTGGCACCTGGAACCTTCGCTGGACGATCCGGATACGGTGTACGCCGGAGTGGAAGACGCGGCCATGTTCCGGACAAAGGATGGGGGGAAGAGTTGGACGGAATTGAGTGGGCTCCGCAAGCATGGGTCGGGTCCACACTGGCAGCCGGGGGCCGGCGGGATGTGCCTGCACAGCATCATCATCGATCCGAAGAATCCGGAACGGATTTTTATCGCGATTTCGGCGGCAGGGGCTTTTCGCACCGATGATGGAGGGAAGAGCTGGAAGCCGATCAACAAAGGACTCTACTCGAAGTACATTCCAGACCCGACGGCAGAGGTGGGACATTGTGTGCATCACATTGCGATACACCCTTCGCGGCCGGGAGTGCTCTTCATGCAGAAGCACTGGGACGTGATGCGCAGCGACAATGCGGGCGATTTGTGGCAAAAAATCAGCGGGAACCTGCCGACGGATTTTGGATTCGTGATCGACGTACACGCGCACGAACCGGAGACGATTTACGTGGTGCCGATCAAGAGCGATTCGGAGCATTTTCCGTTGGATGGGAAGTTGCGCGTGTATCGCAGCCGCAAGGGGGGAAACGAGTGGGAGGAGTTGTCGAAGGGCCTGCCGGAGCGCGATTGCTACGTGAACGTGCTGCGCGATGCGATGGCGGTGGACAGGCTGGACAAGTGCGGCGTCTATTTCGGGACCACGGGCGGGCAGGTATACGCGTCGGCGGACGCAGGCGATACGTGGACAGCCATTGCGCGCGACTTGCCGGGCGTGTTGTCGGTCGAAGTGCAGACGCTGTCATGATTCGCGTGGAGTTGCCCGCGCACTTGCGAACGCTGGCGCGCGCAGGCAAAGAGGTGCAACTCGAGATCGGGGGGACGGTGACGCTGCGGAGCGTGCTGGATGCGCTGGAGGCGCGGTATCCCATGTTGCAGGGCACGATCCGGGATCATGTTACGCAGAAGCGGCGGCCGTTCCTGCGTTTTTTTGCGTGCGAGGAGGATTTGTCGCACGAGTCACCGGACGCGTTGTTGCCGGAAGCGGTGGCGAAAGGGGAAGAGCCGTTGCTGATTGTGGGGGCGATTGCGGGGGGATGAGGGAATAATCCGTAATCAGTGATCAGTAATCGGTAATCAGTGGAAAGTCGAAAGCCTATGGCTGGCCGGGAAAACCCGCCACTACAGGCAAGAAGCACAGGCTGAACAGCTTGCGAGAAAACGCTGTGGCACAGCCACTCCTGTTGTCTGCGCAGGTTAAGTGTAACGATCAGAGCGCAGGCAAGAGCGCCTGCACCACTCGCACAGGCTGAAGCCTATGCCACAAAGTGGCGGTGGGGACTCTTCTACTTTTGTACTCTCGCACTGTTCCACTTCTTTTTCTTCTTGCCGCTCAATCGCAGAAAAAGATTCTCCAATACACAGAGACATACGTTGAGTAAGATGGCTGCCGTCGACACCGGCAGAAATGTGGGAGCGCTTGATCCATGTCTTCGCGAGGAGGATATCGGGATGGGATGCGCGCTCGAGAACCTGATGCTTGCGGCGACTGCGAACGGATCCTCAATGGAGGGAGAGCATGCGGTTGAGGCTGAGCGTGATGATTTTGGTGTGGGTAGCGATCGTGCCGAGCGCCTGGGCGCAGAAGAGCACGCTGGATGAAGAGGGGCATCCTTGGTGGAAACACGCGGTGTTTTATGAGATCTATCCGAGGAGCTTTGCAGACAGCAACGACGACGGGATCGGCGATCTGCCGGGGATTACATCGAAACTGGACTATTTGAAGTGGCTGGGAGTGGACGCGATCTGGATTGCGCCAATGTATCCCTCGCCGGAAGTCGATTGGGGCTACGACATTTCCGACTATTACGGCGTGAATCCGGACTACGGCACGTTGAAGGACATGGACGCGCTAGTGGCGGCAGGGAAAGAGCGGAATATCCGCGTGCTGCTCGATCTGGTGTTGACGTACACATCGGACCAGAACAAATGGTTCCAGGAGTCGCGTAGTTCGCAAACGAACCTGAAACGGGATTGGTACATCTGGCGCGACGGGAACGGGCCAGGGCAACCACCGAACAATTGGACATCAAATTTTGGCGGGTCGGCCTGGAAGTACGAAGCGCCGACAAGCCAGTGGTATTACCACTACTTCTATCCTCCGCAGCCGAACCTGAATTGGCGGAATCCGGCGGTGGAAAAGGCCATGTTCGACGTAACGCGCTGGTGGTTGAAGCGCGGCGTGGCGGGATTCCGTCTGGACGCGGTGGACGTGATGTTTGTGGACGCGCAGTTCCGTGACAATCCCGTGGTGGGAAACGACAAGAACGCGTTTGGTGATCCGGTGGAGCGGGAGATCTATGACAAGAATCAGCCGGAATTGCACGGGGTGCTGAGGCGTTTGCGCGCAGTGGCGGACGAATACAACGCGGTGCTGATCGGAGAGACCTGGACAAACGATATAGCGCAGTTGAAGGCTTACTACGGCGAGAACGGAAACGAAGTGAACATGCCGATGGATTTCATGTTCACGACGGTGAACAAGCTTTCGCCAGCGGAATTCCGCAAACAGATTGCATGGGTGGATGGCTCCGGCGGATGGCCGGTCTATGTGATGAGCAATCACGATATCCGTCGTGTGTACGACCGCTATGGCGACGGAAAGCACAACGACCAGATTGCGAAGCTGATGGCGACGCTGTATTTGACTTTGCGCGGGACGGCGGTGATGTATTACGGAGAAGAGATCGGGATGAGAAATAACGACCCGAAGCGTCCGGAGGACGTGAAGGACTCCATGGGACGGCTCGGCTGGCCGAAAGAGAAAGGGCGCGACGGAGAACGCACGCCCATGCAGTGGAGCGGCGGTGCGAACGCGGGATTCAGCGAGGCGGAACCGTGGTTGCCGGTGGAGGAGCACTACAAGAGCTATAACGTAGAAAACGAGAAGAGCGAGGCGGACTCGATTTTGAATTATTACCACTCATTGCTTGCGTTGCGGCATACGAATAAAGCGCTGCTGGAGGGCAAGTACATTCCGTTGAATGAGGACGATGCGAACGTGCTGTCGTATGTGCGGAGCTATAAGGGGCAAAACGTGATTGTCATATTGAACATGAGCGCGGCGGCCAGGAAGGTGAAGCTCAATCTGGCGGAAAAGGGAGTAGCGGCGAAGAAGGCGAGGACATTGTTGGCTTCGTTTGCCGTGCCGCGCGAAGTGCAGACGGACGAAATCAGCGTGGAACCCTTTGGCGCATGGGTGGGAGAGGCGGAATAAGGAGCGGTTATTCCGTGCTCATGGCGAGCAGCCAGAAGATGAGCGTGCCGAAGGCGCAGACGGGGGCGAGCCAGCGCACTGGATTGGAGCGGCCACTGCCGGCGACCGCGAAGGCGATTCCTCCTACCGAAAGCAAACAGCCCACGGCGTAAATTTTCGGCAGCGCCGGATCGTGCAGGGCGAAGTTATGAACATAACGCGCGTAGAGATGAGTGGCCATCGCGAGAGCAGCGGAAGCTGTGGCTAAAGAAAAACCAAGCAAGGAAAACGTGGAAGAACGGGAGGGCGGGTTTCTGTCCTTATCTTTCGCCCAGCGGACCCAGCCCCATATAAGAAGGACCGGGACGAGGATCGTAGTAGCAATGGCGAAGAACCAGGGAATCGAGGCAAGCATGCAGGGTTGGCGTAGACCTCCCGGATATTATGACGCGGGGAAGTGAGAAATGCAGTGTACAGTTGGCAGTTTTCCGTTTGGAGTTAAGAAGAAGAGGAAGAGAGATCTCCGGGCCTAAATGTCCAATTTCTGATGGAGGCGACGCGCTTCGCTGCGGCTGAAAGCCGCCGATCCCCCGACTGGATGAGTTGTGTCGCGCCTCTGGCGCTCTGCGTTGGAGCGGCGAATTACCCAGCCCTGACGGGCTGGGCTAAGGTCTGACGCGCCTACGGCGCTAGCCGACCCGCAGGCAACCGGGTAGCCTTCCTTTCTGCGCGGCGGACGGCCTAAGAAGGTCGTCCCTACAAAGGCAAGAAAGTGGGTTTTCCGCAAATGAGGGTGAGAGGCAAGGCTTAGAATTGCGCTTGACATATTCCTATATAGGAATGTATTGTCGGGTCATGGCAAGGGCGGCGACAACTTCGGATGCGTTCAACGCGGTTGCGGAACCGCGCCGGCGGGACATTTTGAGTTTCCTGGCGCTGCAGGAAAGGCCGGTTGGGGAGATTGTGGCGAGCCTGGGGATGGAGCAGCCGTCGGTTTCGAAGCATTTGCGCGTATTGCGGGAAGTTGGATTGGTGGATGTTCGTCGCGAGGGCAGGCAGATGTTTTACAGGACGAATGCGGAGGCGATCCGGCCTCTGCATGAGTGGACGCAGACGTTCGAGCGGATGTGGCGGCACCAGTTGGCAAGGATCAAAGAGCAAGCGGAGGGGAACAGCGGGAAGCATTGAAGTGAAGTGGCCGGGATTTCCGTGGTGAGAACGGGCTGCCTCAACAGGCAGGCCTCATACAGGAGGAAGGAACATGACAGGGGCGGCGGCAAAGATAGAAGACTTCACGTTGACGTTGACGCTGGAGACGCATGTGAAGGCGGGGATCGAGGCCACGTTTGCGGCGCTGTTGGATCAGATGGGTCCGCTGAACACCACGCCCGAAGGCCAGTTGCTGAAGATGAAACTGGAAGCGTGGCCGGGAGGCAGGTGGTACCGCGATCTGGGCGACGGCAACGGGCATTTCTGGGGAAACGTGCAGGCGATCAAGCGGCCGGCCCTGCTGGAGATTTGCGGGCCGCTGTTTGCGTCGTATCCGCTGGTGTCGAATCTGCAGTATCGATTGAGCGAGGTAAAGGGCGGGACGCTGATCAAGTTCCGGCACACGGCGTTTGGGTTTATGGAAGAGCAGCACAGGACGGGAGTAGTGAAGGGGTGGACGAAGCTGCTGGAGGATGTGAAAACGCTGGCGGAAGGGAAGAAGAATTGAGGAGAAGAGGCTGGCATCCCTTACGGGACAAGTAAAAGCCAGCGCTACATGTAAGCAGGAAGAGAGGGAGATGGCCATGTGCCCAGGTTGTTTCGCGACAATTTCGATGATTTTGGCCGGGGTGATCTCATCGGGCGGAGCGACCGTGTTGGCCATGAAGACGTTGGGACGGAGAAACGTGGGTGGGGACGCGAGTGGTGTTATGGGGAAAACAGGCGAAACCGTGGGTGAGAACCCAGAAGCAAAGGAGAAGCAGGCATGACGCAGAGCACAGTGGAACGTCCAAAGGTTGGAACAAGGGATGAGTGGCTGGCGGCGCGGAAGGAGCTGCTCGTTAAAGAAAAGGCGCTGACGCGGCAGAGCGACGCGCTGGCGGAAGAACGGCGGAACCTCCCATGGGTGAAAGTAGAAAAGGAGTATGTATTCGACACGCCGCGAGGAAAGAAAACGCTGGGGGATTTGTTTGAGGGGAGGAGCCAGCTGGTGATCTACCACTTCATGTTCGGGCCAGAGTGGGAAGAAGGCTGCCCAAGCTGTTCGATCCTGGGCGATCACATCGACGGGAGCGTGATGCACCTAGCAAATCGCGATGTGACGCTGATCGCCGTGTCTCGCGCGCCGATCGAGAAGATCGAGGCCTTCAAGAAGAGGATGGGATGGAGATTCAAGTGCGCGTCGTCGTTCGGTAGCGATTTCAATTCGGATTACCACGTTTCCTTCAGTAAGGAAGACGTGGCGAAGGGCGAGATGTATTACAACTTCAAGCGGCAGTCTTTCCCAAGCGAGGAAGGGCCGGGCGCCAGCGTGTTCGCCAAGAACGAGCGGGGGGAAGTGTTTCACACGTACTCGACATATGGGCGCGGGTTAGAGCAGTTGATGAATGTCTATTGCTATATGGACCTGACCCCCAGGGGCCGACACGAGGAGGGCCTCCCGTTCCCGATGGCGTGGAGGCGGCATCACGACCGGTATGAGCAGGATTATTACGCGGACGGTGGAGCAATACCGCAGCAGGCGAGGAGCGCAGGTGCATCTTGCTGCGGCGGTGAGCATAAGGCTTAAGAAACTCGAACATAGTTGAGAAAAAGAGCCGGGGCGCAGGCCGTAAGATCGGCGGGCGTTCCGGCTCTCCTCTTTGGCTCGCAGAAAATAGAAAATTGAAAATAGTGAGAGGCGCAGGGCCTGCAAAATGCGCTCGCCCTGCGCACAGAGTTATTGCGGGTTCTGGACGATGGTGACGGAGTTGAGGTAGTCGAGGAGGCGCTTTTCGCGTTGTTCGCCGGGAGATTGTCGGAGCATGAAGAGGAGGATTGGGTCGAGGAAGCGGGAATATTTTTTGAGCGTGGCACGATCGCCGGTGGCGAAGGCGGATTCGACAGCGTGTTGCGTTGCCGGCGTGATGAGTTCGAGCCTTCCGACGAAGACGCGGGTGATATTGGCGGTGGGTTTGATGGTGAGTGGAAGAACGGAATCAACGAAGGGACGCGGAACGATGTAGATGAGGCGCGCCCCTCTTCGAACCAGGAGTTTTTCCAGGTTTCGAGCATGGCGTGGGCTTCGTCGGGGAAGAGACCTTGGGAGATGAGGAAGCCTTCGAGAGTTGTGGCGAGGGAAT
>Ga0187779_10002441_pt1 | contig 11365 bp, 10 predicted proteins | sample 1015_Q2_SP10_10__FD_132435 | JGI IMG/M metagenome (GOLD analysis project Ga0187779, IMG submission 132435) | Tropical peat soil microbial communities from peatlands in Department of Meta, Colombia - 1015_Q2_SP10_10_MG | ecosystem: Environmental > Terrestrial > Soil > Wetlands > Peat | place... | reverse complement strand
TGTACCAGTTGTGCCGATACTTATCTGATTAGATCCCAAATTAGAAATCAGCGCTGTCGAACTATTGGGGGTATCACAAAGAGTATAAGGTACTGAAAAAGGAGTCGATCCTACAGCCATATTTCCTGTCACTACATTAGTAATTGCGTTAATCACATTTACCTGATTCGAATTTATTGAGGTTACATATGCTTTCGAGTTCCCGATAAAACACACGTAAGCAGGTAAATCTACAAGGGACATTAAATCAGTGACGTAGCCTGTCACACTATTTGATGAAAGGTCGATGATGGAGACATTATTCCCAATAAAATTGACTACATATGCTTTTGTGCCGTCAGGTGTAATAGCTACTCCAACAGGAAGATTAAATCCAAATCCATTGTCATTTACGTACCCGATAACAGTATCAGTCGTCACATCTATAATGGAAACATTATTTCCACCCTCATTTGTGACATAAGCCTTTTTCCCATCGGGCGTGAAACAAACTACAACGGGAGCACTAAATGGAAAAGATCCTGAATTCACTTGTCCAGTCACTGTATTTGTAGAAGTATCGATGACAAAAACCGCATTCGACGCATCAGCAATTAAATAAGCCTTCGTCCCGTCAGGAGAGTGACGTACACAAACTGGATTGGTTATGGTAAAACTTCCAAGATTCACATAACCTGTTGTGGTATTTGTAGCTAAATCAAAAATACTTACCGTATCAGCATAATAATTAGTGACATAAGCAAAGGGACTCGTGAACACATTCTTCGCAATTCCCATCAATAGAAAAAAAGCGAGTACTTTTTTCATGAAATTATCTCCTTAAGATAAAAAGACAAGCATCACTAAGAGGATTATCTCATTTCGCTGTTTGGATACTTGAGATAACCCAAATACTATAATTTTTACTATTTAGGCGCGAAAAGAGCAAGAAAATGATTTCTTTTGTCCTTTAAAAAATCCCTTCGACCTTTAATCATCCCCGTTATCATTGAGGGATACTGATTGTAAAAGGGGTGTTAAAAGGGAAAAGTACGCTATTAATCACTCCTGTTATCGTTCCTGAAGCAACATCAACAATGCTCACAGTATTGTTACCTAGATTTGAAATATATGCTGTCGTATTGCCAGGTGCTACAACAGATCTTATAGGGAAACTCAAAGAGCCACCAGAGAGATAAGATGTTGTTGTATCAGTTGATATATTAATGACACTTTCATTACTAGCGACTAGATCGCCTATAAATCCGGTAGCAAAATCCGAAGTGATAGAAACCCAAACGGGGTATGCAAACGGATAGCCACTATCGTTCACATATGCAGTAATTGTATCTGTTGATACATCAATAATTGCCACCCGACTGTTGTTAAAAGAACATATATAGGCTTTAGTATTATCTACCATACCCAAGAAAGTAGGCGAACTAAGTACAAAACCATTATTGTTTACCAGGCCTGTCGTTGTATCAGTTGCCGTATCTATAATGGCAATAGTATTTGAGCTATAGTTCGCAACATAAGCTTTTGTTCCATCAGTAATAAAACAAACACTCACTGGACAAACCAATCCATCACCATTTACATAACCTGTAATAGTATTTGTCAACACGTCAATGATGGAAATATTATCTCCACCTTCATTAACCACATAAGCTTTGGATCCATCAGGTGAAATAGCTATGACTCCAGGAGCGTTAAAAGGAAATACGCTGCTATCAAGTTGGCTGGTTATAGTATTCGAGGAAGTGTCAATAACAAAAACTGCGTTATTTGAATCTGCAACCACATAAGCTGTTGTTCCTCCTGGAACGTGAGCAACGTGAATGGGATTTGAAATGTTAAAACCTGCATTATTTACGTACCCTGTAGCTGTATTAGTGGCAACGTCAAAAATACTTATTGTACTTGCGACATAATTTGTCACATATGCAAAGGGAGCAGCAGATAAAATTTTTGTAAGTAACATGAGCGAAATAACTTTGAAAAATGCCTTCATAAAATATCCTTTTTTTTGGCAATTTAAATTTCGAACATGATAAAAAATTCAAAAAAAATCAAGCTATAAATGAAGTCACAACCAGATTTTTTTATGCAGACTAAGTGTCTTCTCTTTTTTTTTCTGGTATTTTCTAATTTAATCACAGCAGAGCTAAAGGATCATTTGAGAAAAGCAAACAATAAGACGGACCTCTTCCAAATAAAAAACATCGATTTCATCTATATGATCAACTTGGATGAAAGACCTCAAAAATTTGAGAAAAGTCTCCAAGAGCTCTTTCCTTATGGGATAACTCCTTACAGGTTTTCTGCCATTAATGGATGGAATCTCTCACTAGATACGATTAATCAACTCGGCATTAAATATGAGTCTTGGATGACAAATAGCATAAGCGGGACGTGTTATCTCGAAGAAAATCGAGGACGCCCTCTTCATGAACAGATGCGTGAGGGAAGGATCTATTTTTCCTTCGACGTCGCTTTGGGCGCTATAGGATGTGCATTAAGTCATTTTTCCGTACTTCAAGATGCTCTAGATTCCGGCTATCAAACGATCTGGGTAATGGAAGACGATATAGAAGTGATTCAAAACCCTCATCTTCTTTCCGATAGAATCGATGAATTGGATCGGGCTGTCGGAAAAGGGAATTGGGATATTCTCTTTACGGATCAAGATACAAAAGGCCAAGATGGAAATTACGTGCCGTGCTTTAGTCACACGCCGAGACCCAATTTCTCACCTCTTCAGCCTTCCAAATTCTCTGAGAGAAAAAATATAACTCCCCACTTAAGACAGATCGGGGCTCGTTATGGCTCTTATTCTATGATTATTCGAAGATCTGGTATGAAAAAAATTCTCGATTTTATCAACGATTATCAACTCTTTCTTCCCTATGATATGGAATACACCCTCCCTGAAGGCATCTCTCTCTATACTGTAAGGCAAGACATCGTATCCACCCTTCCAAGAGCTCCTTCTGATAATGGATCACCCAATTATAAAATCGAATAGCATTTTGTGACTCATTCTGAGATACTACTATAAAAATTTGAATAAGAGGGTGTTGTAAAAATTCATTTCCCTCTATATAAGAGATCTTTTCGGTGACTTTAAAATAATCTGTCTTGCCAATATGCTCGTCCCGATATTGGCTTCGCCAGATCATTTTAAATTCCCTCGAAAATCTCTCTTATCTCGAGGGAAAGCAATTTTTACAACACCCTCTAAGGTAATCCCATGCTGATTCGTTTCTTATTATTTTTGCTCCTTTGCACTCCTCCCTCTTATGCAAAAGGCTTCTTTCATAAAAAAACCCAAGAGACTACATCGAAGGTCACTCCTGAGTCTCCAAAAAGGACTACCATTTGCCTAAACATGATAGTTAAGGATGAGAGCCATGTGATCCAGCGCTGCTTAGATTCGGTAAAACCGATCATCGACTACTGGGTCATAGTAGATACCGGCTCTACGGATGGCACTCAAGAAATAATAAAAAAACACCTTAAAGGTATCCCTGGAAAACTTCATCATAGGCCTTGGGTCAACTTTGAACATAATCGAAATGAAGCGCTACAGCTTGCAAAAGAGAGTGGCGATTATCTCTTATTCATGGACGCGGACGATATTTTGGAATTTGAACCAGATTTTAAAATGCCCTCTCTTATCCATGACTTATATAATATGTGGCGCGGATCCAAAGAATTTTCCTATATTAAACCTCAACTCGTAAAAGCAAATTTGCCCTGGAAATGGGTCGGCGTCACCCATGAGTATTTGGGATGCGACTATCCTTATACATCAGATATTCTCCAAAAGGTAAGATATACTGGATTAGATGATGGAGCGACCAGAAGCGATCCGAAGAAAAAATTTCTTAAAAACGTCCAGCTTTTAGAAGATGGGTTAAAAAAAGAGCCCAATAATGAACGTTATGTCTTTTATCTCGCTGAAAGCTATTATGATGCAGGAGAAAAGGCAAAAGCTCTTGAATGGTATCAAAAAAGGGTCGATATGGGAAGATGGCCAGAAGAGGTTTTCTGGTCTTTATTGCGTATCGGTCATTGTCTAAGATTTTTAGGCATCGCTTCAAATGTAGTTATCGAAAGCTATGCTCTCGCCCATCAGTATCGTCCACACAGGGTAGAACCTATTTATTATATCGCTGAAATGTACAACATGGAAGGGAATTATATTAAGGCCTACGAATGGTTAAAGAAAAGAGAGGCTATCCCCCAACCATTAGAAAAAGATTCTCTTTTTAATGAAGATTGGATGGAAGATTATGGTCTGCTTTTTCAACTTTCTCTCTGTTCATACTATATTGGATTTTATCAAGAATCTTTAGAAGCCTGTGATAAACTCTTAAGTAAAAAGCACCTTCCTGAAGCACTTATTCACCAGATTAAGATCAATCGCACTTATCCCCTTGCAAGTTTGAGGAAGAAAAATTAATCGTTTTTAATCCTCTTATCATCAATGGGGATGAGGACCTCCTTTAGGGCCTTACGATCAATGGTTGCTATCCACATTTCACAATCGTCTTTCCCATAGGCAACAAAAATGGACGACTCATTTAGCACAAAACCTCCTGGAAAAATGACTCTTTTCTCACGAAACGATGGCGTATAAAAGTCATCGCCTACGATTGGATAGGGAGTCACTTTGGTCACGTTAAAGGGGGGTGAAGCTGAAAACGTGTAGGCCCCCATAAAATAATGCCACATTTCAAATCCTAAGGATACCGAAGAAAATCCTTTTGTCCCTGAATGAAAAAATCCTAAATATTCTCCATCGAATAATTGGGGAGGAGTACTTCCTTTTAGTCTTCCTAAAGACCAATTAAAATCGAAAGAAGTTTCATAAAAGTTATAGCAGATGCCATCGAAAAGATTAGGATAGAGAATCTCCTGAGGATTGAAAGAATAACTTAAGAGCAATGTCTTATTCCATTCAAAAGGAATCCAATTTTTTTGCCATAAAACGGCATGATATTTTTCATTGTGAATGAGTTTTAAAGGCAAAGAAAGGCTAAAATGTTTGCCATCGTGATGGAGTTCTGCGATAAACATATCACGTCTATCACTAAGAGACGGTTCTGTCACATCAACGTTATCATTATAAATAAGAAATAGTCTCCCTCTATACGAAAAAACTCGTGCATCTTCTGCTTGTGAAGGAGTTTTACAGTTTCCTATGCGTGTATTTAGTAATTGAGGTTCAGAAATGACATCAAAGGAATCGTTTAAAAGAACCACTCCGATATATGATATGTACAATGAATCACTTTGAAAGGGTATGAATCTAGAAACTAATAAAAATCCATCTTGGAATTTAATAATGGAGGGATTATGAGCATTCGGGTAATTTTTTAACTCAATTCTCTTTGTAGAAGATATAATTTTAAATGATTTAAATGATTCTTCAAAATCAAAAAATTGAAAAGCAAATAATTTAAATGAAACAAAAATAGAAATCAAAAGAAGAATGTGCATTTTTAAATATGACTAAGCTTTTTAAAAAAATCGCGATATTTATCAATCTTAAGATTAATTTCTAACATTGGATTTGCTCTAAACATGAGAATATTATCATGAATGGTAGGTTCTTGCTCAAATTCGACGCGATCATGAATATTTACGATAATTAATTTAAAATCCAAATCAGGAAAAAGATCTAAAAGAGTATTGTATAATCTATTTGCAAAAGTAGGTGTAATTTCTAAATTGTCTTGATTCCTAAAAAAACGGTGAGGATCGTTCATAGAATAGATAAAGGCAGTTCTAATAAAAATAATCTTGCCTTTATAATCTTTGAGTTGGCGGAATCTTTCAATTCTTCTTTGATATTTTGGCTTCATCACTGACATATTTTGATAGTATCTATCTCCCCTCCAATCCCCCTCATGCAAAAACTCCATGTGATAATAATGATGTAAAAGAGCACCACCAAAATCATAAGGTTTTAAATAAGCCTCATCTAAAAAATATCGAAAGTCGTCTTGCAATATTTCAATTAATGCTTCTCCATCAAAAGTGGTGATCCAGTCAAATGGAAAGGCAGCTTTTCTTATTCCGCAAAATTTAAACATATGTGCAGCTTCACAAAAAGAACCAAGACTTACGAATAATGTCTCCTGTGCAAAAGCATGTAGCTCTTGTTCCCATAGCGGATTCTCAAGATCATTAGCTGAAAGAGTAAGATGTAAGAAAAAAAACACAATAAATAATTTTCTCATTGAAAAAGTGTAGTTATGTTGTATTCGGGTAAAGGGGTTAATAATGAACGAACAGTGTCTAAATCGACAAAACAAAATTGAGCTTCACGATCTTCTATGCCTATCGTTAGAATAAGCCTTGTTTCTGAATGGTCAAGGGTCATGCTGCCGCAAAATTCTATACCTTGATGACGAAATGTGAAAGGTCTTGAAATTTTATTAATGATGAAATTTTTATCGAGATACACAAATCGATGTAAATAGCAGCGTGAGTAATCGGGAAAATGGACAACCTCATGAATAAGGCTTAAATAACCGCTATCAAATTCAATCGGGGCTGCTGATCCCCGAAAACGAGAAAAGTCATGTGTTGATTCGCGGTTTAGTATGGTCTGACACACTCCCGTTCTACCATCTGGTTTATATATGATGAAAGGGTCATGAGAATAAATGATATATAAAAAAGAATCCTGTACAAAAGGGAGCCAATTTTTCTCACATCTATAGGAATCTGGGCCGAGGAGCGGTGTTAGTTTCTCCACTTTCACTGTTTCATCATTTCGTTCATTACTCAATTTGCAAAGGGATATTTGTGGTTGTCCGGAACTGTTGGTATCGAAGGTAGTGCAGGTAAACCAAAAATCATCTCTCCATTTAAAAAGCCGACAATCTTCCAGCCCTTCAACTCCCCATGTCCTCAACCTTTCTCTCGGTAGTGATTCAATAATCTCATATCGAGAAAGGGGTGTAAAATTTTCATCATAGTGTATGAGAAAATTCCTCGTTCTAAAAATACCGTCATGAGCGATCGTATTAAAAATCTTTGCTCCAATTTGAGTATAGTTTACCGCTCTACAAATGACCATATACCCATCTTCTACCTTCTGAATGGATGGATTCATTGGACTATAACGCTGATCATATTCTTCTTCGATTAGGGGTAGCTCAATGACAAGAGGTAAGAAGTCAGCATTGAGATTTTTTACATAAAAAAGCAAATTGTAATGAGATTGCTCCTTGATATAGATGGGAGTATCTTTTCTTAAAATAAGGTGATCCGCTGCTGTATAACCTTCCTCTTGAAAACGAGTGTAATAGGCAACGATCGAGAGCTCCTCTTCAAATTGATAACCATATAAGGGAGGCGAATAAGAGATAGATGGTTCCTCTGAAACTGGAATACGCAATCCATGCTTAGCAAAAATATAGGCCAAATCATTTTGTCCGTGTAGGCGATAATAGGTAGCAATCTTCTGTAAAGGATCAGGGATATTGGGATTGTATTGAAAAGCATCTAAGTACCAATAAAGCGCTTGATGCCAGCGACCCTTTTTTTCATAACACTCTCCTAGCATGTATTTTGAAAACCATACTTCTCCCTTATCTCCCTCCTTTTCAAGGCGCGAATTATACCAAAATATAGCATCGTCATACTGTTTTAAACTCTTATAGAACTGAGCGAGGTAAAAGAGATTACTTTCATCTACAGTTGGTTTTTTAACTGATTCGATTAGTCGATCGATCTCTGTTTTTATCTTCACTCTTAAGTGATTTATATCGCCCAACTCTTCAATAAAGAGCGATTGTAATCTGGGACTCTTTTTTTGGTTCAGCCAACTTTCATAATTATTTTCATTTGCTTCTCTCGATGCTTGAAATAGGTGCGGTCTATAATGATATAAATTTAAAACAGGAGACTTTTCAAGGATGAGATAGATTTCCTCTTTTAACATTGATCGCGAAAAAGAGGGTCTAATATTTAAAACCATATCTCCATCCATGAGCAAGAGATAAGTGTCGCTCAAAGAATATCCCTCATTTGAGAGAAAAACTTGAGCTGCTTTGACGGATTGCAGGAAAGGATAATCTGACTCGGATTTTGTCTCACGATAAACTTTTAAAGGGAGGTTGTTATCCAGGGCAAATTCTTCTGCCTTAATAATAGTATCATCAGTAGATCCCAAGTCATGGATTAAAATACAATCGACTATCCCTTTTACGCTTTTTAAAGCATTTGTAATAAACTCCTGATCATCTTTCACAGACATAACCAGACATATATTACTCTGCTCTAAACAGACACTCTTAGAAGAAAAGCAAAAAAATAGAAATATAATAAAGAGTATTTCTTTATATTGTCTGAGCATAAGCTTTGAACGACTGCAGAATATCTACATAATTTTCATTTTTAATAATCCAAATTGTTGTTCCTTTAAGATCTTTTATATAAATTTCCTCGTAATTATCTGGTGTTATGATTCGAGAATATCCATAAACATCGTCTTCCATCCCTACCTCTCGACAATCTGTATCGTGAGCAATAATAATAGGGACTTTATTAAAAAGAAGTTGTACCAGATCCCCACGAAGATAAAGACCAGAATCAACAAACGCCAAATCGAATTTATTGGCACGAGATAAATTTGTAATAAATAAGTCGAGCTCCTTTACATAGGTATCATCTATTAGGGCATAATTTTGATGGGTAGAAGTCTGAAAAGAAACAGCTTGATAGACGCTCTCAGAACCGAAAAACTTATAAGGTGCCCAATGGGTATCTCCTTGATAACCTGTAAAATAGGCGATTGGGATCCAATTAGAATACCCTTTATAGAGTTCTAAACACTTTTTCATCCACTCTGGACCAGCTCCATTTGTGACATGTTCGACTGAGACCACTTTTTCAGTACAATCTAAAAAGTATTTAGTGGAAAATCCTAACCCAAATTCAAGGACCCTATTGATCTTCGCTTCGGTGAACATTTTTTTAAACACATGGATATGTGATGTGTGTCCTGTCAATTCACCCTGACTTACTAACCATTCATAGGTAATTTCATCTATATTTTCCTGAACATCAGCAAAAGTGAATAGTGAACAGATCAATAACGGTATTAAATATCGAATCAACATAAATTTTTCCTTATTTGTTTAAATAATTAGGCCCACCATTGTCAGAGACCGCTTTTGGATTGTTTGTGACTACGTCATCTAAAACGGCATACAGTTTTATGCCAGGAGGAAAGATATAATCCATGTCATAAGGCATAAAAATATCGTGCGCTTTGAAGAATTGGAGTAACTTATTAATACCACTTCTTCTAATGATCATTGAATGAGCTCCCCATCTCGCGCCAATTTGCCAAAATTCATCACTAACGACTCTTCTTAATCCATAATTGTTGAATAGTGCGCCAAAAACAAAATCTGGCCTTTTGGCTGCCCAATAGCAGGAGTTATAATTCCCATTTTGATCGCGCATATCTTTATCGGTAAATAAGATATCCCAGTTGTCTCTTCCAATTAATGCATCTAGCCTATCGATAAGCTCTGATATCACTCTTGGATCTCGTCTTACCAGGATATCATCTTCCATGACCCAAATCGTTTCAAAACCAGCGTCGTAAGCATTTTGCAAAATGGAAATATGGCTAAGCGCAATCCCTATCGCTCCTCTCGACAGGCAATGACAAAAGTAAGTCTTTCCATAAGTCTGGATGATCTCATGACTTGGTTGATAATCTCCGCCTTCCAGATAGCAGGTGGCCATAAATCCTCCTTCCATTTCTGGGGAGAACTTCAATCCTACTTCATTAATGGCTTGTAAACTCAACTCCCAGCCATTGACTGCAGAAAATCTAAAAGGATAAATCCCGTATGGAATAAGCTGACAAATAGATTGACTCCATTTTTCAGGTCTCTGGTCTAAATTTATCATGTAGATAAAATCGATGTTTCGCATTGAATGCACACCTTTTGGACATTCAAATGTCTTGAGGTGTTTTATTAGATCTGCACATAGAGCTTTTGTAAAAAAACAACTTCCTAGGAGTGCGATGAGTATGAATTTAAACCACATACTTTTACTCCACTTCCAATAAATCTAAAGCAGAATTGTAAGTGCGATTTCTTGGATCTTCGCGATGTCCCCCATTAGGGCCCTGGCCATATTTCGGAAAATTATAAAGTTTATCCACGTCATTCATGTTTTTAAAATTTAATTTTTTTGAATGAATAATATCGTCTCTTATAAAAAAGAGGTTGACCCCATTACGTTCTGCATAGACTAGGGAATAGTTATTCTTTTTAGCTAAGTAAAAGAGGGAAAGGATACTTGCCCCAAAGTAATTGGTTCCATCCCCACAATAATAGGGATAGTATTTGACCACTTTATCTTCATCAGGTAAATGAGTCGCATTATATTCGATGACGACAACTGAAGGCTTATATCGTTTACAAAGAACTTTCCAAATATAAAAATCATTATAATCAATATCTAAAGATAAAAGATCGAAATAAAAGGGGATATTATACTTTTCGAATATAGAAACAATATTTTCTGCGGTGATAAATTCCTTATGAAGATTCATCTCAGGAATTTCAAACATTCTATCCAACAGCAATCGCTGCCATCCCTGTAGCCCCAAAAGGTACGTATTACTTCCCGTTACGCCATCATAAGCTCCAAATTCGACACAATATTTGTCGGTTGGCTCTATGAGTTGAAATATCTTCGCAAGTACTCCGTCCTCTCCATTTTGACTGTAGAACGAGCGCTCATATTGACTTAAATCAATTTCTTCAATTGACCAGATCGTTGACCTTAAAAGGAATATGAAAATGATACTAATTGTTTTCAACATACATCATCTCTTTTTGAATAAAATACAGTTTCCGTTGTCGATGAGCTTAATCACATCACACTCTTTAAGAAGAAGTTCTATGGCTTCTTGTCTTTCACTCCATAAGGTATCATTCATCCAAATGTATCCTCCTTGAACCACTTTTGGAAGATAGAGTGAAACATCCATTGTAGAAACTTTTTCACTATGATTTCCGTCGATATGCAAAATATCTATCGTATCGATGAATTGGATTGCTTGTTCCGAAGTGCATTTATAAGTAATGCAGTACTTCTCGAGCCCCTGTTGTTTAAATTGCTTTAAATAAGAATTATAAATGCCGTTTAAATTGAGCTCACTCCACCAGCGTATCTGAGCTCGATCTTCAATGGGATCATACTCTTTAATGCATTCAAACTTATCCCATGGGTCAATAGCGATAACCTTTCCGCTATCTAAAAATTTCAAGGCCGAGGCTACTGGAAAAAGAGAAGCCCCTCCAAAAACACCTATTTCGACGCAGACTTCTGGTTT
>Ga0187779_10002440_pt1 | contig 11367 bp, 13 predicted proteins | sample 1015_Q2_SP10_10__FD_132435 | JGI IMG/M metagenome (GOLD analysis project Ga0187779, IMG submission 132435) | Tropical peat soil microbial communities from peatlands in Department of Meta, Colombia - 1015_Q2_SP10_10_MG | ecosystem: Environmental > Terrestrial > Soil > Wetlands > Peat | place... | reverse complement strand
CGTTCCGCCAGCACTCAATGCCGTTCGGCAACCGGACGTCAGCTCACCGGCTATGGGGTCCCGCCGGGGCACAGGGTGCGTAACCAAAAGGCGCAGGGTTCCTCCCCGCTGATTTTTATCATTTTCTTTAAGGGCAGAAGGTTAGACCATGAATAAGAAAAGCATCATCGCATTCGCAGCCCTGGCGATCTTCCTTGTGGGGATCTTCGCAGCGGGCTGTACCCAGGATGCCGGCAGCTCTGCACCGGCAGCTTCCGGTGACCAGTCGTCCGCAGGCGGAACAACCACGCCTCCGTCAGGCGACACCAGCAACAGCGGAGGCAGTAACGCATACGGGAACACCCATGGCCATTATGGCGGCGGGACCGGCGGAAACTACTCGCACGGGCAGAGTTTCATGACCAATGACACGCTGCTTTCGGCCGCAGCCGGCAACCTTGGCATATCCGAAACGGATCTCAAGGAAGCCCTGACCAGCACCGCGAATGTCACGAGCGGGCGTCCGAACCTTTCAGCAGCGGCACAGCAGCTCGGGATCACCCAGCAGCAGCTGATGGATGCCCTGGGCTTTCCTGCGGGCGGGTTCGGGAGACACACCATGACCAACACCATGACCAGCCCGGCTGAGACGCAGTCCCCGTAGTTATGGCGCCCTCTTTTGCCGGCATACAAAAAATCCCCTTTTTCTTTCTTCTGGCAGCATTCGTCTTCGCGGTCGTTCTTGTCTTCCCGGCAGCTGCGGTTAATACCACCCAGCCGACTACCGCTCCAACGACCATACCAACAACCACCCCCACCACCGTACCGACTACCGTAGCTACAACAGTGCCGACCACGACGCCGACAACGGTCCCGACAACGACAGCGACAACTGCGACCACGACCGTGGCGACGACGGTAGCGACAACCGTACCAACAACGACTGCGACAACCGTCCCGACAACGGCGCCTACGACGGTAGCGACAACCGCGACTCCGGCCACGACCCAGACAACCGCACCCCCGGTTCCTGTTGCCGGTTTCAGCGCATCCCCGACGTCCGGTGCGCCGCCGCTCACCGTCCAGTTCACCGATGCTTCGGACGACGCAACTTCGTGGACTTGGAATTTCGGTGACGGGACCGGCAGCAGCACGCTCGAAAACCCCTCATACACCTACGCTGCAGCAGGGACGTACACGGTATCGCTGACCGCGACGAACTCCGCGGGGAGCAACACCGATACGCTCACCAATTATATCACCGTCACGGGTTCCGGAAGCTCGACAGCGCCGGTCGCCTCATTCCAGGAGTCCACGCTCTCGGGCCCGGCGCCGCTCACGGTCCAGTTCACGGACAGCTCGACGAACACCCCGACTTCATGGGAATGGGAGTTCGGGGACGGGGGGACCAATGATTCCTCCGCGGATCCGGTGTATACCTATGACACCGCCGGGACCTATACGGTCACCATGATGGCAAGCAATGCCGGAGGAAGCAACACCACCGTCCAGGATAACCTCATTACGGTGACCGCCGGGAGTTCAGGCGCACCGGTGGCCTCGTTCCAGGAATCCATGCTCTCGGGCCCGGCGCCGCTCACGGTCCAGTTCACCGATACCTCCACGAATACCCCGACATCGTGGCTCTGGGACTTTGGCGACGGCAGCACCAGCACGGTGGAGAACCCTTCGCACACGTACGAAAACACCGGCAATTTCGCAGTCTCCCTCCAGGCAACCAACGGTGCCGGGGAGAACCAGTCGACCCAGTCCGATACCATTGCGGTGAGCGGGGCAACGGCGACGGCAGTGCAGGAGCCGGTGTATGTTGCCCCGGTCGCGACATCGACGACCGCTCCGCCGATACCGGAGATCTCCTTTGAAGGCACGCCGACATCGGGCCCGGCACCGCTTGCCGTCCGGTTCACCGCCACCACTCCGGGATCGCCGGAATCATGGTACTGGGACTTCGGCGACGGCGGCACCAGCACCGAGCAGGAGCCCACGTATACCTATTCCCTGCCGGGGACCTATACGGTGACGCTCACCGTGAAGTACGCCGGCGGGAGCAGACCTTCGGTGAAAGAATCGTACATCACGGTCAGCGGCAAGGCGGCGGGCTCTCCCGTTCCCACGGAACTCCCGCTCCTCGCTGCGGTGATCGCCGGGATGGTAGCGGTGGCATGTGCGGCCCGGCGGAGATAAATCCCTTTTTTCTATCAGCCGATCTACGCTTCTCCCTGAGTTGGAGAACTACAGGGTAACGACACGGTCCTGGGCCCGGTCAGGTAAAAAAAATCCGGTCATGCGGCAGGGTCCCGGGAGCGGAGGGCTTTTTCAACGGCCGGGAGGAGTTCCGTATCCCGGAACGGCTTGGCAAGGAAGGTCTCAAGCCCCCCCGCGCTTGCCATCCGGGCGCCGCAGGCGCCCTCAAATGGTGTCAGGACAAGGACGGGGATGTTGCGGTCCGAACAGAATGTGCGGACTGCATCAGCGTGCGGGGACAAGGCTGGTTCCCCGGCATTGACGAGCACGATATCGGGAGGGGGGAGCCTGGCGAGCCGGTCAAGAGCATCTTTTTCCGATGCAACCGGGTCTTCCACGCAATACCCGGCTCTCTTAAGCATCTCCTGGAGGTGGAAGGCGACGATCCCGTCATCCTCGATGATCAGGATCGATTCACCGGTCATGTCCCGCCCGCTGGGATTTGTTACGGACAGCCCGGGGCATCCGGTGCCGAAAAGAGGGCCGGAACAGTGCGGTTGCTGCTACCGGCCGTTCCGGAACATACTGGTCATTCACCGGGATGGATGTGGCATCCGTTCGGGCAGGTGTGTTCGGTCTCGTAATAGGCCTCGCCGATGAGCGGTTTCTCCGCCGAATAAAAGGTTATCCCGCAGATCTTGCACTGCATCTCGCCGGTATGCGGATTGATGAGACGGGTCGTATTGCTGGTCATGTGCGAACCAAACCCCTTCGCCGGTGGTACCGCATTTCCCGGACCGGAATTTCCGGTGCGGGAGCACGGTTTTTGTCGGCAGAAACAGAGGTCTCCTTTAACCAACGTGAAATCTTCAGGGATATATTACAAATCCATTGAAAAATTTCAATCCCGTTGTTCGTTTCACCCGGCCGGTCCGGGACGAAAATAAGGCAATTATTTTTATAATCAGTCCTCCATTTGCAGGCTGTAGAGAACCATGGACGAAGCGGCAGTTACAGTACACGTGGCGGAGATAATGCGCGACTTTGCCCGCATCACCGGGCTCGAACCCGGATCGGACCCCCCGAGACGCTACCTCTGGACCGATGCCTTCGCGGTCTGCAATTTCCTCGAACTTTCTCACAGGACCGGCGACACCCACTGGCGCGATCTCGCGGAAAGGCTCGTCTGGCAGGTGCACCATACGCTCGGCAGGCACCGCAGCGACGATTACCGGAAGGGCTGGATCAGCGGACTTTCCGAAAGCGAGGGGGAACTCCACCCGACCCGGGGGGGCCTCCGGATAGGAAAACCGCTCGGAGAGCGGAAACCGGATGACCCGTACGATGACCGGCTTGAATGGGACCAGGACGGCCAGTACTTCCATTACCTTACCAAGTGGATGCATGCCCTCAACCGCATGAGCCGGGTCACGAAGGAACAAAAATACAACCAGTGGGCGATCGAACTGGCGCAGGCAGCGCATACCGCATTCACCTTTGTCCCCCCGTCCGGGGGGCGGCCGCGGATGTGCTGGAAAATGTCCATCGATCTCTCCCGCCCGCTCGTCCCCTCGATGGGCCAGCACGATCCGCTGGACGGGTTTTTAACCTATTCGGAGCTCCAGGTGACCGCGGAGGAGGATTTCGGTCAGGCGCACCGGCAGTACCTCGGCAGCGAAATTGCACTGATGGCCGCAATCTGCCGGAGTTCGGGCCTCGCAACCGATGACCCCCTCGGGCTTGGGGGTCTCCTTGCCGATGCGTTCCGGGCAGCACAGCTCATGGCACGCACCGGCGGGCATACCGGACTCGCCGGGTCCATTCTCAACGCGGCTGCTCCCGGTGTCCGGGCCTTTGCGACCGGCGATACTGTAAGAATGCCTCCCGAGCACCGCCTTGCGTTCCGGGAACTCGGCCTTGCTATCGGTCTTGCCGGCGTGACACACCTGAACAGCCTTATCGGGCACGGCCCGGTTATGTATGGGGGCGACAGCCAGCTCCGTGCCCGGGTCAGGGCGCTCGCAGCATACGATCCCCTCAGGCAAATGATCATGGAGTTCTGGCTCGACGAACGGAGCCGGGCCGCCGCAACCTGGGTCGAACACCGCGAGATCAATATGGTTATGCTCGCGACGAGCCTCGCGCCCGGTGGTTTCCTCACGATATGACCGCCGTCGCCGCGGGCCGTCCATGCCCGGGAAACCTTGATTATCCCGGAAGGCAATCCGGCGGAAACGAAACGGAGGTGTGCTGAATGGATCTCTATATGCTCAGGCATGGCAGGGCAGGCCCTTCGACCGGTGATCCCGGGGACAGCGGCCGGACCCTCACGGGTGCAGGGAAGAAGGAAATCCGGGGAATAGCCCGGGCGATGCGGGCGGGGAAGTTCCGGATCGACGCCATAGCGACCAGCCCGCTCCCCCGGGCTGCAGGCACTGCGGAGATTGTCGCCCGGGTACTCGGGATGGAGGATCGTGTCGAGACCTGGGACGAGCTTGCGCCCGGAGGGGATATGGACTCGGTCTGCTACCGGGCCGCCCAGTACGGCGCCGGTGAGGCTGTCCTGATCTGTGGCCATGAACCGATGCTCTCGTCGCTCATCAGCAGGATCGTTACCGGGCATGACAATGCCTCCATCATTCTTACCAAGGGCGGAGTCGCAAAGATCCGGAACTACTGCTTCGACCGGAGACCCGAAGGCGAGCTCCAGTGGCTCCTTACACCGAAACAGCTGATGGCGATGCGGTAAACCGGGAATTCTTCCGTTTTTTTAATAAAAGACACGTTCCCGTTCCCGGCAAAGGCATGCCGCCTCAATGTTTATATGGTATGAAAATCATGTTAGCGCCGGCGATGACCGGATGGAAAATCTTCTCGTCGACATTGACTTCCAGAATGCTCCCTACCATTTCAACAACGCCCTTGCCAGCGACGATATCTCGCCCCGCATCCGTATCGGCCGCATACGCTCGGAGTACCTCGCCATTATCCTTGAAGACATTTTCGGCCCCTCGGAAATTGTCACCTGCTGGCTGATCTGGAATATCAGGGCACGGGAGATCATACCGGAGGGAATTCCCCCGATATCCGTTCTGTCTTCCCCGTTCCATGCGTTTCAGGGTACCAACGATTTCGGGACCATAGGTTACCGGGGCCCGTTCCATACCGCGGACGAGGGCCATACCTACTATTTCAATGTCTACGGCCTTGATGCCCGCCTGGATATCCCACCGGGATCCGACCGGAGGACGCTCGTCAATGCGATGAAAGGGCACCTCGTGCAGTACGGGAGCGGGAAGGTCCCGCTGTACACGACGAGATTCCTTGCCAGAAAAATTACCGGCCCCTGAATGTACGCCCGATTTTACAGGAATGTCGCGAACAGGCAGAAAGTGAGGACCGGCAGCAGGATGGAGGCCGCCGCTCCGAGCCGGTTGATCCGCTGCACGAGATCCGGCCTGTCCCACTGGTGCTGCGCCATGTAGCAGAGCGACGTGACGATGATGGTGATGGCAAGGAACAGGTACACAGCGATCATGAACTTGTCGAAAAGCTTGAGCACCCCGAGGCCCGGGAGCTGGGTCAGCTGGCTGAAGTGGTACATCACGGCGGAGATGAACATGTTGGTCACGAGGATGAACCGGAGCGTGACCATCTCGTTGTGCTGGACGTGGATGAAGAACGAGAGCCCCGCGATGATACAGAAAATGAGCGGGGGAATGATCGTCTGGAGGAGGGAGTCGGTCGCATTTTTCGTGATGGGGACATCGAACGAGAGACGGGAGTATGATTCGCCCCATGGGTACTTGTGGGGGTCCACGGTAAAGACCGGGGTACCGATCTTCCAGCCGGGAATGGTGAAGCTGCTGTCTATCCCGCTCTCACCGGTGAGGGGGACGTACTCGAGTTCCGAGCTGTTGTAATCCGCGTCCTCGATCTCGATCGGCGTGATCCCGGATTCGAACGGAAAGTCACGGATATTGGGCGTGATCATGAAGTCGGCCCTCACCCGGTACCATTCCTCCTTTACCGGCCCGGATTTGCTCTCCGACAATTTCTCGATGGAATGGTACTCGGAAGACGGCTGGCCGTTCATGATCTCGAAGTGCGGGCCATCGATGGAGGGGTCGGTCCACCGGAAATGGAGGTAGAAGTCCATCGAGTAACTCCCCTTGACAAAATCGAGGTTGTCGATGGAGTTGACAAACACGCCGACTTCCATTTTCGGCGTCGTTGAGTTCGTCGCCGCCGGCACGCCCGCAGCCGTACCGGCCGTTACCGCGGGAACCAGTATGAGCAGGATGAGGAGCGCCAGGGGAACGGTGCAGGGAGTATTCCGGTGAACGGGAATCACAATACCTGAAATGGATTTTTCCGGGAAATAAACTAACGCGTTTTAAAGGGGGTGGCAATGGACGGAAGGACAGATCCCGAAAAGAACAGTGCTGCTATGGGGATTCGAACCCCAGTCGCGAGCGTGAGAGGCTCGCATGATTGGCCGGACTACACTATAGCAGCAATTGCCCACTAAAATGGGCGATGTGGTTACTTATAGTTTTTTACACTTTTCCCGGTGATCAGACGGGAGAGACGGACGATAAAACGGGTCCGGATCCGGAAGCGAAGAGCGTCCATTCACACGATTCCCGGAATAATCCTCGCCGGGACATCACTCCGGTACTGCTCGTACTCCTCCCCGAACTGCTCCTCCAGCAGCTCCTCCTCGGCTTTGATTTTTATCCAGATGGCACCGGTGATGATCACGAATGCGGCAAGGGCAGCAACAATACCGAGCGCGACAACGACACCGGTATACGCGGTGAACAGGCCGGTGTACATAGGATTACGGACATAGCGGTAAGGGCCGGTCCGGATGAGCCGGTGCCCTTCCTGGATCATCACCATGCTGCTCCAGTTCCTCCCGAGATGGATGCGTGCGTAGGCCGAGAAGCAGAGCCCGGAAAGCGTGAGGACGACGGCTGCAATCCCGGTGAGCCCGTTGTCGGGGAGGAACCGGACGAGGAAGATCTCAGGGTCGATCTGGCCGGCAACAATGAAAACTACGATGACGATGGCAAAGACGAGGAACGAGCGGCGGACGTAGGTTTGGGAGACCTTCTGCGGTTTCGGGCCTCCGCGGAGGAGGGACGGAATGAAGAGCCAGCCCATGAAGACGGCCCACATGCCCACGATGATCCAGAGGAATACCGGCAAACTCCGTGCACCATCCGCCGGCCAGTGCCGGCAGTATACCGGGTACCTATCATCTCCGCGGGAAAAAAGGTTTCCCGGGGCCCTTGCAGGAATCCCCCGATTGCGTCGGGCGTTTCGCGGCCGGATCGGGGCGGGACGCCCCGGGCTGATCGCCGTGAAGTTGCCGCGTTTCCTTAACCGCCCTTCATATGATCCACGGGATAAGCGACTTCACTTCCAGCCGGTACCGGACGTAATCGTCGCCAAACTTTTCGAGAAGCAGCTTCTCCTCGGACCGGATCTTCAGGAGGAAGACTCCGAAGCCCACGAAGAATGCGAGAACCGCGATCCAGAGCCCAATCACGATGGCAGTGCCGGCAAACCCTGCGAGGATGCCGGTATAGATCGGGTTCCGGACGTACCGGTACGGCCCGGTCCGGACGAGCTGGTGATCCACCTGGATCTCGGCGACCGGGCTCCAGTACCTGCCGAGGTGAACCCGTGCCCAGACCGCGAAAAGGAGGCCGGCAATGGTTATGAGGACCCCGGCTGCCCCGGTTACCGGCGTATCGGGAACAAAGGGTGTGAAGAGGGCGCCTTCACCGCCCCGGCCCGGCTGGACGATGACAAACCATGCGATGATGAGGAAGACCAGGCCCACCCGGATGGCAAACAACTGGCGGTTGCCCCCATTCCCGCCGGTCCAGACCGCAGATACCAGCCAGAAGAGCCAGAAAACGATCCAGACGATCCCGGTTATCTCAAGAAAGGACTGCATGATGGTTCTCGTCCCGGCAGCGTCCGGGCCCGGTCCGGCCCGGGTGCCCTGCAGGGCAGGTTTTCCCGGTACTATCTTTGTCGAAGGACAAATTTGAGGTTTTCTTATCTGTTCCCGGGCCGGATCCACCGGCATCCCCGTGCTACAAACAACTATATCTCGCCCGTGCGGCGATTAATATAGGAATGAGTAGTCTTGAGGAACAGATAAAAGAGCTCGAAGACGAGCTCACCAAAACCCCGTACAACAAGGCTACGTCAAAGCACATCGGAAGGGTCAAGGCAAAGATCGCCCGTCTCCGCGACGAGGCGGTCAACCGCGCAATGAAAGCCGGCGGTGGCGGGGAGGGCTACCAGGTCAAGAAATCCGGTGACGCCACCGCGGTCCTCGTCGGCTTCCCGTCAACGGGTAAGAGCACGCTCCTCAACAAGCTGACCGGTACCGAAAGCGCAGTTGGCGCATACGCGTTTACGACCCTCACGGTCGTTCCCGGGGCCCTCGAACACAAGGGAGCGAAAATCCAGATCCTCGATATCCCCGGGCTTATCGCCGGTGCAGCGATGGGAAAGGGCAGGGGCAAGGAAGTCATCGCCGTCGTACGCGGGGCTGATATCATCATCATCCTGGTGGATGTCTTCAACGAGCGGCATTTCGATGTCCTCATCAAGGAACTCCACGATGCCGGGATCCGGATCAATGTCCCGAAACCCGACATCACCATCAAGAAGTCCTCGCACGGGGGCGTGAGGCTGAACGCGGTCGGAACGCTCGATCTCGATATCGACGAAGTGAGGTCCATCCTTGCCGAGAGCAAGATGATGAACGCCGATATCCTCATCCGCGGGAACGCGACGCAGGACGATCTCATCGATGCCGTGCAGGGCAACCGGGTCTATATCCCGGCCTTCATCGCCGTCAATAAAGTCGACCTCGTGGACAAGGAGCGGTACCTCGAGATCGAGCACGATATAGCAGGCCGGTTCGGAAACCCGCCGATCATGATATCGGCCTCGGCAGGCTATCACCTCGAAGAACTCAAGGATGCCATCTACGACAGCCTCGGGTTCATGAGAGTGTACCTCAAGCCCGCCGGTGAAGAGGCGGATCTCGAAGAACCTCTCATCGTCCGCAGGAAGAGCACCGTGGAGGATGTCTGCACCAAGCTCCACCGGGATTTTGTGGAGCGGTTCCGGTACGCCCGGATCTGGGGCAGGTCGGTAAAGCATCCCGGGCAGAGGGTGGGGCTCACCCACAAGCTGATCGACGGCGACCTGCTGTCGATTATTGTCGAGCACTAGGCCCGGGCCTGCCCGGAATTTATCCGGCGAACGAGCCGGTACGGACGGCGCCTTCCCGGCGGTACGATGCCACGATCACACCGTTCGGCGACACCCCGGAGCGTTCGAGCCGGAAGGCCGCGGGGATCGTCCCCTCGGCGAACAGCCGTTTGCCCGGCCCCAGGGTGAGCGGGAAGATCTTCAGCCAGAGCTGGTCGACCAGGTCGTTCTTGAGGAGCGTCTGGACGAGTTTTCCGCTTCCATGGACCTGCAGTACCGGCCCGTTCCCCTCCTTAAGTCTATGGATCTCAGCGACTGCATCGCTACGGATGATAGTGGAGTTGTCCCAGAGAGATTTTTCCAGCGTTGTGGAAACCACGTACTTATGGGCACGGTTGAGCCCGCCCGCAAGCGGTTCCTTCGCCGGGTCGACAAGCGGCCAGTAGGCCGAGAAGATCTCGTACGTCTTCCTCCCGAGGAGCAGGTCGTAGGGCATGCTCATCTGCCGGCCCATCTCCTCTCCAAGGAACGTGTCGGAGTACGGGAACATCCAGCCGCCGTACCGGAAGCCTCCCGAAGGATCCTCCTCCGGGCCGCCCGGGGCCTGCATGACCCCGTCGAGTGAAACGAATGCCAGGACAATGATCTCCCTCATGCCGGGTTCACCGACCGTAATTAAGGGAGATCCAGAAAAAAAAGTATGGGTGGACATGTCCCGTTCCAAAACTTTCGTGGCCAGGCCCTCTGGCGCATCCCTCAGGGCCCGGGCTGGCAGGACCCGACCGCGTCCCGGATCACATCGAGCGGGGCGGTAGTTCTGATACCGTAACCGGAGAAATGGGTGCGGGTAGCCGGATACCCGGCGCTGATGATCCGCTCAAGTACGAGGGAAATATCGGGAGGCGAGCACCCGAGCTGTTTTGAGAGCCGGTGATAGTCGTAGAAACTCGAGGTGGGCAGCTCGGAACGGCAGAGATCGAGGACCTTCGCAAGCTCCTTCTTCGACCCGTGCCCTGTCCCTGCCAGCGCAGCATTCATCCGGTCAAGGATCTCCGGGTCCTGGATCGCGCCGAGCCAGAGCGGCCCTATGGGCTGGAGCGGGAGGCCGCAGTAAGGGCAGCACGCGGAGATGGTAAGCATACCCGGCTGTTCGTCGCGGTAGGCGCACTTCGGGCACTGCCGGACAAACCCTATCCGGTCCAGAGTCCTGTCCGCAGCCTTCGGCCCCCGGGAGAGCCTGAGATGCAACCGGACGAAGTGTTCGCGGGCGAAGCAGAAGAGCGGCTCGATCCCCCGGTCGTACTTTACCGTCTCCCGGGCCACGAACGCGAGGAGGATCCGGAGGCCCACCTCGCTGTGGTACTCCGTATTCATCGGCCGGGCGAAGTACCGCCGGATCCCCGCTTTCAGGTGTGCGCCGCAGAGGGGGGCGGTGTCGGTGGCGGTGACGAAGAGGAACCTCCGGCATCCCCGGACCGCTGCATCGATAAAGGAGGCGGGGGTGCCGAAGGGGTCGAGATCAACGGCGTCGAACGAGCGCTCCGAGAGAAGTGCGTTTGCGTCCCTCTGGACGACCTCGACAGAAAGGCCCGCATGTTCCGCGTTCTGCCGGATAAGATCGGTTGCGACCGGGTTCCGGTCATTGATGGTCACCGGTATCCGGCACTCGCCAGCGACGCGGAGGCCCCGGACGCCGGTTGCGCCCATCGCATCGAGATAATCCGAGGGTGAGAGGAGCGGGATGAGAAGGACGGTCGCGTCCCGGTTCAGCGCCATCCGCGGGTTATAAAAGATATCCGCAGTCCCCGGCGGGAACTGGTCGGACTTGTCCTGCGAGGGAACAAAAAACGCAGTCGTCCCTTCGCGTTCCTCGGTCAGATCCATATGGCCTGAAATACCTTGTGTCCTGGCGGCTTATACTTTCGTTCACTCCCG
>Ga0187779_10002438_pt1 | contig 11375 bp, 7 predicted proteins | sample 1015_Q2_SP10_10__FD_132435 | JGI IMG/M metagenome (GOLD analysis project Ga0187779, IMG submission 132435) | Tropical peat soil microbial communities from peatlands in Department of Meta, Colombia - 1015_Q2_SP10_10_MG | ecosystem: Environmental > Terrestrial > Soil > Wetlands > Peat | place... | reverse complement strand
GGACAAGTCCGTCCTGATCCTGACCGCTCACCAGGAAAAGGTCCCTGATGAAGTAAAAGGATTTTTCCTTTCGCCGTCCCAGGCAAAATTCCGTCGCGGAAAACGCAGGTATCCGCTGTCCGAAGAACAGATAAACTACCTCGAAAAGATCATGAGCGCCGATGAAATCCTGATGCTGAGAAAGTTCCGGCAAGTATCGGATGAGGCAAGAACGCAGATCCAGGGATATGTGGATTATATGTTCGCTTCAAAGAGGAGTATTTGATTGCTTGAAATCGTGAATGTCCTGCCGGGAAGCACTGCCGCACGGCTGGGACTGCAGCCCGGAGACTCTATCGTCTCCATCAACGGTGATGATATACACGATGTCATCGATTTCCAATTTTCTGCAGCTGACGAACGCCTCTGTCTCGTGGTTCAGAGAAGGGGCGGAAGAAAGAAGACGCTGACCATTGATAAAGAGCCCGATGACAATCTCGGTCTTGATCTATCCCCACTCCACATCAAACGATGCCGCAACAAGTGCATATTTTGTTTTGTCGATCAGATGCCCGCGGGATGCCGGAAAAGCTTGTATGTCAAGGACGATGATTTCAGGGCATCATTCTTATACGGGAATTACATAACCCTCGGCGCACTTTCAGAGTCTGACTGGGCAAGGATATTCAGACAGCGACTAAGCCCCCTCTATATATCCGTTCACTCCACTGAACCCGATCTTCGCGCATTCATCCTGAATAACAAGCAGGCGTCCGACATCATGTCAGGGTTGAAGCGACTGGCGGCAGGCGGCATCAGGATGCATACCCAGATCGTCTTGTCACCCGGGATCAATGACGGCTCTCACCTTCAGAGGACCGTGGAGGATCTCGCCGGTCTTTTTCCTGCGGTATCTTCGATAGCGGTGGTACCCGTAGGGCTCACGGCCTCCAGAAAAGGATTGTTTCCGCTCAGGTCGTTCACCAGGAGCGAGGCTCGTGCCGTGATCGAGGACATGAAGCGGCTTGGAGCACGGTACAAAAAGCGCTTCGGTACGCGTCTTGTATTCGCCTCGGATGAGTTCTATGTAAAAGCAGGGGAAGCGGTACCTCCGGCACGTTATTATGAAGACTTTCCACAGAGGGAGAACGGCGTGGGCATGGTCGCAGAGTTCTTGCGTGAAGTTAGACGGACCAGGCTGCCGGCAAAACTCGCTCCTGTCAGGGCGACGCTGGTCACGGGAGTATCCTTTAGCGGAATACTGAAGAAGGTCATAGATCGTCTGAACGAGATTGAGGGCGTTTCACTGAGGCAGATAACGGTCAAGAACCGTTTTTTCGGCATCACCGTCACCGTTGCAGGGTTACTGACCGGAGGCGATATCCTTCATGCCCTCAGGGGCAAGCAGCTCGGTGATATGGTGCTGATCCCCGGCAATGCACTGAAAGACGAGGATGACGTTTTTCTGGACGGGATGCGCCTCGATCAATTAAGGGAAAAACTGGCGGTCAATATCCACAAGGCTGGAACATTGAGCGAGATGATCGCATGGCTGAGTGGCAAGGGGGAGGCGTGACGTGATTTCAGGCAAGACCAAGATATTCGGGATCTTCGGCTATCCGGTCGAACACACCTTTTCGCCGGGGATGCACAACGCAGCATTCAAAAAGCTCGGGATGGATGCGTGCTATGTCCCGTTCGCTGTTCATCCGGGGCGCTTAGGCGAGGCGGCCAGGGCTATCCTCCCTCTCGGGCTTGGAGGCCTTAATGTCACTGTTCCGCACAAGGAGAAGATGATCCCGTACCTTGACGAACTCTCGGAAGAGGCGCGGTTGATCGGAGCCGTGAATACCATCGAGGTGAAGCAGGGACGACTTGTCGGGCACAATACCGACGGCAGGGGCTTTCTCCGTTCCCTGAAAGAAAACGCGGGATTCAGCCCGGCGGGCAAAAGAGTCCTGATCATAGGCTCAGGCGGTGCGGCCCGCGCAGTGGGCTTTAGCCTCGCGATCGCCGGCGCTCGCAAAATGGTTTTTCGTGATCTCGATATCCGCAAGGCCGACCTTCTCGTGAACGAGATCCGGGAGAAGACCGGCGCCGACGCCCTGTCCCTTCATGATGACGGATCGCTTGCCTTACATGCTGCCGATGCCGACTGCCTCATTAACGCCACACCGCTCGGCATGAAAAGGACCGACCCGTCGCCGATCCGCGGCGAGCTCATTCTGAAAAAACACCTTGTCTGCGATCTCGTCTATAACCCGCCCGAGACCCTGCTCCTCAGGACCGCGAAGTTGCGGGGTGCCAAGCGGCTCCCTGGACGAGGCATGCTCTTGTATCAGGGGGTGATCGCTTTTGAGATCTGGACGGGGAAAAAGGCTCCTGTCCAGATCATGAAGACCGCCCTTTCCAGGCAGATCGGGAACATTCGATGACGGGTGAGCAAGGGCTGGAAGTCGGGCATCTCCCGGCCTTGACAGGCCGGAGATATTTAAGTAATATTGCAACTTGAAATATTAAAGTTTTCTGCATATCTACCGATATGAGAGCAGATAAACTCAGGCCTTAACATGTTTTATTAGAGGAGTTGCTATGTCAATGGCAGGCAGGCTCGGCGCGATGCTCGTTTCGTCCGGCCTTATCACCGATGAACAATTAAAGAAGGCTCTCGCATCACAGAAGACCGAGGGCGGCAGACTGGGGTCCATCCTGGTGAAACTGGGCTTCATCCAGGAAGACAAGCTGATGACGTTCTTGAGCAAACAGTACGGCGTCCCCTATGTCGACCTCAACAAATTCGAGATCAATCCCGCCGTCATCAAGCATATTCCCGCTGATGTCGCGCAGAAATACCGCATCATGCCCATAAATCGCACCGGGTCGACGATTACCATCGCGATGGTCGACCCGTCCAACATTTTTGCCATCGATGATATCAAGTTCATGACGGGGTACAATGTTGAAGCGGTGGTGGCCACCGAGGGCGCTATCGTAGAGTCCATCAAGAAGAATTACGGAGGAGCCAAATCGCTCGTTGCCGCCAAGAGCGGCGGGGTCGCGACAACAGCAGACGCCGAGAAAAAACTTTCAGTTGATGTCAAAGATTACTCGCTCGATGACATCGAAAAAGATAACTCCTTTGTCGATGATATCGACACCGGGGGCGTGGTGGATGTCGAAGACTTCGACAACCTCGTCCACGGTGCTGTTGAGGATCTTGAGGTCGTTGAAGAGGAGAGCCTTGACCAGCTTTCTGCCGAGGTTGAAGCGCCGATCGTCAAGCTCGTGAACGGCGTCCTGCTGAGAGCGGCGAAGATGGGAGTGAGCGATATCCATATCGAACCGTATGAGAAAAAGTTCAGGGTACGGTACCGGCTTGACGGCGTGCTCACGACGGTCATGGGCCTCCCGCTCAAAATCAAGAATGCCATCATATCCAGGGTGAAGATCATGTCGAATCTGGATATCGCGGAGAGAAGGCTCCCGCAGGACGGCAGGATCAAGCTCAAGATGGGGAAGAATAGAACCATGGATTACCGGGTTTCGGTGCTCCCGACCCTTTTCGGCGAGAAGATCGTCCTGCGGCTCCTGGACAAGTCCAATCTTCAGCTCGACATGACGAAGCTCGGGTTCGATGAGGATCAGCTCGTAGACTTTAAGGACGCGCTTGACAAGCCATTCGGAATGGTCCTGGTGACAGGACCCACAGGGAGCGGTAAGACGACCACGCTCTATTCCGCACTCAGCGAACTCAACAAGGATGATGTGAACCTCATGACCGCTGAGGACCCCGTGGAGTTTAACCTGATGGGCATCAACCAGGTCCAAATGAAGGACGAGATCGGGCTGAACTTCGCCGCTGCTCTCAGGTCGTTCCTCCGTCAGGACCCGGACATTATCATGGTGGGGGAGATCCGCGATTATGAAACAGCGGAGATCGGCGTCAAGGCAGCGCTCACCGGCCATCTGGTGCTCTCCACGCTGCATACGAACGATGCCCCGAGCACCATCAACCGTCTGCTCAACATGGGTGTTGAGCCTTTCCTCGTTTCATCGTCGGTGATCTGCATCATGGCCCAGAGGCTTGTGCGCAAGACCTGCCAGAAATGCAAAAAAGCGGAAAAAATCCCGGCCCAGACGTTCATCGATGCGGGCTTCACGCCCGACGATGCGGCCACGGTCGTCAGCTACAGGGGAGAAGGGTGCGACGTCTGCAACCGTACGGGATATAAAGGCAGGGTCGCGCTCTATGAGGTATTGCCGGTGAAAGATGAGATCAAGGAATTGATCCTCCAAGGTGCCTCGGTGATGGATATTAAAAAGCTGGCCGTAAGCCTGGGGATGAAGACCCTCCGGAGGAGCGGCCTGCTGAAAGTCAAGGCGGGCCTGACCTCATTGGAAGAAGTCGTTGAAAATACGTTCCCCGATTCGTAATTGATGGACCGGGAGATAAAAAAGATATTTTTTGAAAGGGTTCAAAAAGAATGGCCAACCTCCACGACCTGCTCAAATACATGATTGAAAAAGGCGCATCCGATCTGCATATTACGACGGGCATCCCACCCTCAATCCGCATCGACGGCAAGATGAAGGCGATCCCGGGGCTGGAACCGCTTTCGGGAACACAGACCAAGGACCTCTGCTACAGCATCCTGACAGATGCGCAGAAGCACAAGTTCGAGGAGAACAGCGAGCTTGACCTCTCATTCGGAGTGAAGAACCTTTCCCGCTTCCGTGCGAACATTTTCGTGCAGCGGGGCGCTGTGGCCGCGGCGATCAGGACCATCCCCTTCAAGATAAAGTCATTTCAGGAGCTCGGTCTTCCTGCCGTTGTGTCGGACCTGTGCAATAAGCCGCGGGGACTCGTCTTGGTCACCGGCCCGACCGGGAGCGGCAAATCCACGACCCTGGCGTCAATGATCGACAAGATCAACAGCGAACGCCAGGAACATATCATCACGATCGAGGATCCCATCGAATACCTGCACCCGCACAAGAAATGTCTCGTCAACCAGCGTGAAGTGAACGCGGATACCAAGTCGTTCAAGGACGCGTTGAAATATATTCTCCGGCAAGACCCCGATGTCGTGCTCGTGGGAGAAATGAGGGACCTTGAGACCATAGAAGCCGCCCTGACCATCGCGGAAACAGGGCACCTGACCTTTGCCACGCTCCACACGAACTCGGCCGCGCAGACGATGAACCGCATCATCGACGTGTTTCCTCCTCACCAGCAGTCCCAGGTGAGGGCGCAACTCTCCTTCGTTCTTGAAGGCGTCATGTCACAGCAGCTCGTACCAAGGGTCGGCGGCGGCAGGGTGCTTGCCCTCGAGGTCATGATACCGAACTCCGCTATCCGCAACCTCATCCGTGAAGATAAGATCCATCAGATTTATTCGATCATGCAGACCGGCCAGTCGAAGTTCGGCATGCAGACCCTGAACCAGAGCCTGTATGATCTCTATGTTAAAAAGCAGATATCCTATGAGGACTGCGTCGGGAGGTCATCGAACGTTGACGAACTCATCCAGATGCTGGGGAGATCAGGACTGGTGGCCGCTCAAACGGCACAGAAGGAATATCGATGAGAGAGTGCCCATTCTATAGATTCGATGTGAGGTGAACATGGCAACGGTTTTCACATGGGAAGGGAAAACGCGCCAGGGAAATGTTCAGAAGGGCGAATTGGCTGCGAGCAGCAAGGAAGAGGTCTTCACGCTGCTGCGCAAGCAGAATATCCTGCCGATCAACGTAGCGGCAAAGCCCAAAGAAATAAAGCTGAAGCTTGGCGCGCCGAAAGTCACGGATAAGGACATCGTGATCCTCACCCGTCAGCTTGCCACGATGATTGACGCCGGCTTGCCGCTTGTCCAGTGCCTTGACATCCTTGGCAGTCAGACGGAGAACCAGTCCCTTGCAAAAGTCGTGACGCAAGTGAGAAGTGACGTTGAGAGCGGATCAACGTTTGCCGATTCATTGAAAAAGCATCCCAAGGTATTCGACAACCTCTACGTCAACATGGTGGCGGCCGGCGAGGCGGGCGGTATTCTGGACACCATCCTTCAGAGGCTCGCCGTCTATATGGAAAAGTTCGCGAAGATAAAAAAGCAGATAAAATCCGCAATGATCTATCCATCGGTGATCCTTTTTGTGGCAGTGACCGTGGTGGCCCTTCTCATGGTCATCGTTGTCCCCATGCTGGGCGCCATGTTTGCTGAGTCAGGCCAGCTGCTGCCCTTGCCCACCCGCATTGTGATCGCAATCAGCAATTTTCTAAAAGGGTGGGGAGGCTTGATCCTTCTCATAACCATCGTGGGCTTCGCCGTAGGGTTCGTGCAGTGGAGGAAGACCGAAAAGGGATTGAAGATAACCGATGCTATTGCGCTCAAGGTGCCTGTGATGGGCGACCTGATACGAAAAGTGGCGGTCGCAAAGTTCACCCGCACGCTTGGCACGCTTCTGACAAGCGGTGTGCCCATTCTTGAAGGACTATTGATCGTCGCGCGCACGGCTGGCAACAAAATCGTGGAAGAATCCATTGTCTCTACGAGACAGAGCGTGAGCGAGGGGAAGACGCTTGCCGAGCCGCTCAGTAAATTCGCGGTTTTCCCCCCCATGGTCAACCAGATGATATCGGTCGGCGAAGCAACGGGAGCTCTTGATAACATGCTCACCAAGATCGCGGATTTCTATGATGACGAAGTTGACGGCGCCGTCTCGACTTTGACCTCCATGCTGGAGCCTATGCTCATGATTTTCCTCGGCACGACCGTTGGCTTCGTGATCGTGGCCATGTATATGCCGATATTCCAGATGGGCTCCATCGCAGGAAAATAATATCCCGTGAGCGAAGAGTTCTCAAGAGAGGAATATTATGGTCGTATAAAGTGGCTGATGGTGAGCAGGGCAGTGCTTCTCACCTTCCTGCTGGGAACGCTCATCTTTTTTCAGCAAGAATACAGGATCTACCCGTTTCCGACGTTCTACCTGTACTATTTCGTTGCTGCGATCTACGGACTGACGGGCATCTACTGGTACCTGCTGCAGAAATCCAAGAACCTTTCCTTTCTCGCCTATCTTCAGATTTCCGGGGACATCCTCCTCGTCACGTTCTTCATCTATCTTACCGGCGGCATCGACAGCGGATTCTCGCCCCTCTATCACCTGACCATCATCTCGGCAAGCATTGTCCTCTACCGCCGCGGAGGATACCTTTCCGCCTCCCTCTCGAGCATTCTGTACGGCGGCATGCTCGATATGCAGTATTACAATACCCTGGGCCTCGTCCGGAGCGTGAACTTCACCGGCATGCAGGTGCTGTATCAGGTTTTCATTAATATCCTTTCTTTTTATATTGTCGCCCTCTTGAGCGGATACTTGTCCGACCGGCTCAGAAAGACCCGCCAGGAACTCCACGCAAAAAGCATGGATTACGAGGACCTGAGGACCATGCAGGATCAAATCTTAAAGAGCGTGAGGAGCGGGATACTCACCATGGACCTTGAGGGGAAAATGACCTCCTGCAACCCTGCAGCTGAGTACATCACTGGATACGGTTATGAGGAGCTCAAGTCCCGATGGCAGGATATCTTCGGGAAAAGCATCAGGGGGCTGTTCGGCCATACGAGCGACCTCATGGAGCGCCCGTTCCGCTTTGACGGGCCGATCGTCAAGAAAGACGGAGGCACGGCCATACTCGGAACGTCCGTTTCCCTGCTCAAAGACGAAAAGAACGTCATTCATGGCATCATCCTTAGTTTCCAGGACATCACCAAACTGGTCGAGATGGAGGAAAAGGTCAGGAGACAGGAACAACTCGCCGTGGTCGGCAGTCTCGCTGCCGGCATAGCGCATGAAATACGGAACCCCCTCGCGTCGCTCTCGGGGTCGATTCAGGTGTTGCAGGGCGAACTTGACCTCAAAGGGGATGACAAACACCTCATGGATATCGTGGTTCGCGAAACAGACCGCCTCAACACGATTATCTCGGAATTCCTTGAATATGCTCGACCTCAAACCGCTCAGGCAGAAGAGATCAAGCTCTTGCCAGTTCTGGATGAGACAATCACGCTCCTGAAAAACAGCCGTGATTTCAGGGTAGACATCGCGATCAGGGAAGATGTTGACCCGCAGGTGGTCATAAAAGGCGATGCCAAGCGGATGCGTCAAGTTTTCTGGAACCTCTTGATAAATGCATGCCAGGCGATGCCCGGCGGAGGAGAGATAACGGTGAGCACGAGGTCGGTGTCACGCAGTGGCAGGGACTCCGGATGGTGTGAGATCGTCATTCAGGACACGGGCGACGGGATCTCCCAGGAATACCTGGATAAGATATTCGATCCTTTTTTTACGACGAAGACGGGCGGCACGGGCCTTGGACTCGCGATCGTGTACCGGATCATTGAAGATCACGGGGGCATCATTGATGTCGAAAGCGAGGCCGGCAGGGGAACCACGTTCCGCATCAGACTTCCTGCGCTGGAAGGGGCTGCCTCCCTGTCGGACAGGAGCGGCGGTACATCGCGGGCCACCATGGCTACAGGTATGTGAGGATATGAGCAAATTACTTGTCGTTGATGATGAACAGAGCATGCGGGATTTCCTCTCGATCATGCTGAAAAAAGAAGGCTATGACGTGGTCACGGCCGAAAATGGCGGTGGTGCGCTCAAAGTCATCCAGGCGGAGATCTTCGACCTTGTGATCACCGATATAAAGATGCCAGGAGTCGATGGTATCGAGGTCCTGAAGACGGTCAAGGAGGTATCTCCGGAGACTATCGTGATCATGATCACCGCCTTTGCGACCACAGAGACCGCGGTCGAGGCCATGAAGCTCGGAGCATACGATTATATCACGAAACCCTTCAAGGTCGATGTAATCAAGCTGGTGATCCAGAAGGCCCTCGAAAAACGCCGTCTGAGGAAAGAAAATATCCTTCTCCGGAGAGAGATCGAGTCCCGCGCGGGGTTCGAGAACTTTATCGGAACGAGCGCTCCCATGCAGGGTGTGTTCTCTCTCATACGGCAGGTGGCGGACACCAAGAGCACCGTGCTCATAACGGGAGAGAGTGGAACGGGCAAAGAGCTTGTAGCGAAGGCCGTCCATTTCAACAGCTCGCGAAAGGGCGGAGCCTTTGTGACCGTGAATTGCGGAGCCCTGCCCGAAACGCTGCTCGAGAGCGAGCTCTTCGGCTACATGAAGGGTGCGTTTACCGGAGCAACCTCGAACAAGCAGGGCTTGTTCGAGGCAGCAGCCGGAGGGACCATCTTTCTCGACGAGATCAGTGCCACAACGCCGGCGCTGCAGATCAAGCTTCTGAGGGTACTGCAGGAACGCGAGTTCATGAGGGTCGGTGGAACCAGCTCGATCAAAATGGATGCGCGCATCATTGCGGCGAGCAACAGGGACCTCCTTTCCGAGGTCTCAAAGGGCACATTCCGCGAGGACCTCTACTACCGCCTGAACGTCATCCCGATCCATCTGCCGTCGCTGCGTGACAGAAGGGACGATATCCCGCTCCTCGTAGAACATTTCTTGAACAAATTTGCAGGCAGGAATGAGCCGAAGAAGATCGCCCCGACGGCCATGAGCCTGCTCATGAGCCACCGGTGGCCGGGAAATGTTCGGGAACTGGAAAATACCGTCGAACGCCTGGTGATCATGACACCAGGAAGTACGATCGGGCAGGAGAACATTCCGGAGAATATGAAAAGCGTTCAGCCAGGTCTTGAGCCTATTGCGACCGACATCCCGGATGAAGGCCTTGAGATGGAAAAACTCCTTGAAAACATTGAGAAAAATCTTCTGCAGAAGGCCCTTGAAAAGACCGGGGGTGTGAAGACGGAAGCCGCAAAGCTCCTCGGCCTGTCATTCAGATCGTTCAGGCACAGACTGCACAAATATGATTCCACCTCATAGCTGTCAGAGTTTTCAATTGCAAATCTCGTCCGATTCCGCTACAATCATTCCCTCATGGCATACGAAAATTTAAGGGATTTCATTGCGCTCCTCGAGAAAGAAAGAGAGCTCATAAGGATCAAGGCAGAAGTCGACGCCGAGCTTGAGATTGCTGAGATCACGGACCGGGTCTCAAAACAGAAGGGCTCCGAGAACAAAGCCCTGCTGTTCGAACGAGTGAGGAATTCCCGGTTTCCCGTTCTAACAAATGCATTCGGTTCCATGAAGCGGATCTCTCGGGCGCTGGAGGTCAATGATCTTGATGAGATCGGCCAACGCGTCAGGGACATCATCGATCCGACAAATCTATTCCCCGGACCCGGCGCCGGGATCATGGACAAGATCCAGATGCTGCCGAAGCTGGCGGAGCTCTCCAACTTCTTCCCGAAAACAGTGAAAAAGGCGCCCTGCCAGGAGGTCATCCTTACGGGTGAGCACGTCGACCTTTCCCGCATCCCGGTGCTCAAATGCTGGCCCGCAGATGGCGGTCGATTCATCACGCTCCCCATGGTCTGCACCGTCGACCCTGTCACGAGGATCACGAACGTCGGCATGTACCGCATGCAGGTCTTTGACCATCAGACCACGGGAATGCACTGGCATAAGCATAAGGACGGGGCGCGTCACTACCAGCATTACGAGGCAGCGGGGAGACGCATGGAGGTGGCGGTTGCGATCGGCGGTGACCCGTCCATTATCTATTCTTCCACGGCGCCACTCCCTCCGGCTATTGGAGAGTTCCTCTTTGCCGGTTTTCTCCGGCAAAAACCGCTCGAGGTCGTTGCGTGCAAGACCGTAGACGTGCGCGTTCCTGCAGAAGCGGAGTTCGTTCTCGAGGGATTTGTCGATCCGAACGAACGCAGGATAGAAGGACCGTTCGGAGATCATACGGGCTATTATTCCGAGGCGGATGAATACCCGGTGTTCCATATCACGGCAATCACGCACCGGAAGGACGCGATTTATCCCGCAACCCTGGTCGGCCGCCCGCCACAGGAAGACGCATACCTCGGCAAGGCCACAGAGAGGATATTCCTGCCGCTCCTCCAGATGGTCGCACCCGATATCCTGGACATGGACATGCCCGTCGAAGGCGTGTTCCACAATAACGTGATCGTCAAGATCAGGAAACGATACCCGGGCCATGGCAAGAAGGTGATCAACACGATCTGGGGCACGGGCATGCTCATGCTCTCAAAGTTCGTCATCGTCTGCGATGAGGACGTGAATATCCATGATTATTCCGAGGTGACGTGGAAAGTCATGAACCATGTCGATCCCCAGCGCGATGTGGTGATTACGGACGGCCCGCTCGATATCCTTGACCACTCCTGTCCGCAGATCGGATTCGGCGGCAAAATGGGGATTGACGCTACGCGGAAAGGCACCGGCGAGGGGTTCGCACGGCCCTGGCCAGATGAGATCAAGATGGATCCGC
>Ga0187779_10002437_pt1 | contig 11376 bp, 9 predicted proteins | sample 1015_Q2_SP10_10__FD_132435 | JGI IMG/M metagenome (GOLD analysis project Ga0187779, IMG submission 132435) | Tropical peat soil microbial communities from peatlands in Department of Meta, Colombia - 1015_Q2_SP10_10_MG | ecosystem: Environmental > Terrestrial > Soil > Wetlands > Peat | place... | reverse complement strand
GTTAAACCGGCCTCCACGTCATTCCTGACCGCGATAATCGTGTTTTTTAGCCGGAGATTTTCGGTCTGTTTTTCCATGGTGGTAAGGCTCTGCACAAAGGGAACGCCCGCGCTCAAGAGTGTTGCGAGCTGCCTGCTGAACACGATAAGATCCTGCAGTTTCACCCGTGCAAAATTCGTGAACAATTCTGTCTTAAAGAGCGGCTGCTTCTGCTCCTCGATCAGGACAGGTATGAACCCTTGACCGGAAAGCTGATCGGCTACGGCCTCCCTGCTGCGCGCTTCCATTACGCCCTCATGAAGAGTACCGTTTTTATCCCGCGCTTTGTAGGCATATTGCGGCATGAAATCCTCGGAATATTCCGAACCCGAAGATGCCCGAGTTCGAATTCTTTACGACAGCTTAATACACGTTGCTCCGTTTCAAACAGATGATACGTGAAGGAGGACGTGGGTCCATTGATCAAGAACCGGGCAGCCAAGTTTCAAAAAAGGGGCGCATGAGATTGTTACGATGAAATCGGAACCATTCGGTTGAGTTCACCGAGAATCACGCGGTTATCTCATGGTTTCCTGAATTTTGCAGTGTCACATCAGGAAGCGTCTTACGTTATCATAAAAACCACGTCAGCGCAATAAAGGAAAAATAAAAATATGTGATGGCAAAGTGATAATGTCCTCTTCTAGCAAATTAGAAATGTCCTATTTTTAGTTACAATACCCTGACGTAATGGGAGGGTACTGTGGCGGAAAAGGACATGATCACCATGAGCAGGCGAGTGACAAAAAGACTGCACATTATCCACCAGGCGCTGTATAAGAGGATCACCCAGGAGAAGGCAGCGGAGCTCGTAGGCTTGAGCAGCCGGCAGTTTCGGCGGATGATCAAACGGGTACGGGAGGAAGGAGACGACGGCATCAGCCACCGATCCCGCGGCAAGACCTCGAATCGTCATGTCCCCACGAAGATCAAAGACAAGGCACTGAAGCTGTTTCAGGAGAAGTACAGTGATTTCGGCCCTACCTTTGCCAGCGAGAAGCTTCTGGATGTTCATGACATCAAGATAAGCAAAGAGACTCTTCGTCTTTGGCTGAAGAGGGAAGACATCCCCTATGCAAAGCGCAAAGGGAGAAAGCACCGGCAGTGGCGCGAGAGAAAGCATCATTTCGGAGAATTGGTCCAGATGGATGGTTCCCATCATGACTGGTTCGAAGGCCGAGGCCCAGAATGTGTATTCATGGGATATATCGATGATGCCACAGGAACGGTGTATGGACGTTTTTATGACTACGAGGGGACCATGCCCGCCATGGACAGCTTCAAGCGGTATATCAAGCGCTACGGCATTCCCCAGAGCGTCTATTTGGACAAGCACACAACGTATAAGTCTTCGTCCAAGCAGAGCATCGAGGATGAGTTGGAAGATATAAAACCCATGAGCCAGTTTGAAAGGAGCCTCTCTGAACTCGGGGTGACGGTCATCCATGCCAATTCACCCCAGGCCAAAGGCAGGGTAGAAAGGAGTTTTCTAACGCTTCAGGACCGTCTGGTGAAAGAAATGAGGCTTGCCAAGGTTAACAACATCGAGCAGGCAAACGAATTCCTGATAAAATATTTTCCAATGCACAACGCAAAGTTCACGGTAAAGGCCATTTCTGAAGTCGATGTACACCAACCCGCACCCTCTCTGAGAGAACTGATCAAGATTTTCTGCATTCGAGAGGAGCGTACGCTCCGGAATGACTTCACCATCGCTTATAACGGCAAACTCTACCAGATCAAAGACGTTGTAAAAACCCGAACGGTGACTGTGGAAGAGCGGCTGGATGGATCTCTGCATATAAGTCACAAAGGACAGGAGTTAAGCTATCGGGAAATCAAGACGCGACCAGTGAAACAGAAACTAAAAATGCCGGTGTTATATGACAGACGCTATCAACCAGCAGACCACCCCTGGAAGCGACTCAGAAGAGCATCACAACAACTTCCCGTTGCTCCCTAAAAGCGGACATTTCTATCTTGCTAAGAGTAGGACATTTCTACTTTGCCTTGACAAGGAAAAATAAAAATATTGACAAATTTTTTTTTCTGCGGTATATTTTCCCCTAGCACATAGGCATACCTAATCCAAAACCCCATTTACCAAATATCAAACCCAACATTTTAATTTCTCAGGTTGAAAAAAGAGACACACCTATTCACAACAGAGGAAGGCACGTTCATCCGTAGCAAACTCACTAGCCGGAAGAATCGTCAAGCGTACACCACAAAACCCGACAGTCTGAGGACCCGCCTCCTTAAAACTCTATATTATTTGTGCATTCATGCATCCACACAAATTCAAGAGCAGGATAAACTACCAACCCACCCCCGTAACTAAGGAACAGACCTCATCTGCCCCTCAAGCCCGGGCCAAGGAGTAAATTAATGAACCTCGTAGAACTGAAGGGCAAAAACATTGCCGAGCTTACCACCATGGCTGACGAACTGAAGGTCGAAGGCGTTAGCGGTATGCGGAAGCAGGAACTCATCTTCGCGATCCTGCAAGCCCAAACCGAAAAGAACGGCATGATCTTCGGCGAAGGAGTTCTTGAAATTTTGCCCGACGGATTCGGCTTCCTGAGAGCTCCGGATTACAACTACCTCCCCGGACCCGACGATATCTACGTATCACCCTCTCAGATCAGGCGCTTTAATATCCGTACGGGCGATACGGTTTCCGGTCAGATCAGGCCTCCGAAAGAAGGAGAGCGCTATTTCGCTCTCCTCAAAGTTGATGCGATCAACTACGAGGACCCCGAAATCTCGCGGACCAAGATCCTCTTCGACAACCTCACTCCCTACTACCCCGAAAAAAAGATCAAGCTCGAACATTCACCCACTGACTATACGACCCGTGCCATGGATCTCGTTACCCCCATCGGCATGGGCCAGCGCGGCATGATCGTTGCTCCACCCCGGACCGGCAAAACCATGCTGCTCCAGTCCATAGCGAAGGCGATCCTGAAGAATCATAAGGACATCAAGCTCATCGTACTTTTAATTGACGAGCGCCCGGAGGAGGTCACGGACTGGCAGCGCCAAGTGAAGGCGGAGATCATCAGTTCCACCTTCGATGAACCGCCGCAAAGGCACGTGCAGGTCGCCGATATGGTGAGCGAGCGCGCCAAGCGCCTTGTAGAGCACAAGAAAGACGTTGTCATCCTGCTCGACAGCATAACGCGCCTCGCGAGGGCTCATAATGCGATCATTCCGGCATCGGGAAAAGTGCTATCCGGAGGTCTTGATGCGAATGCGCTGCAGCGGCCAAAACGGTTCTTCGGTGCGGCACGCAGCATCGAAGGCGGCGGCAGCCTCACAATCCTGGCGACAGCGCTCGTTGATACCGGCAGCCGTATGGATGACGTGATCTTCGAGGAATTCAAGGGAACCGGCAACATGGAGCTGCATCTTGACCGCAAACTCGTGGATAAGCGCGTCTTCCCGGCCATTGATATTAACGCATCCGGCACGCGGAAGGAAGAACTCCTCGTGGACAAAGATGATTTAAACCGCATGTGGGTCCTCCGGAAGGTCCTGAATCCGTTAACGACGGTCGAGAGCATGGAGTTTCTTCTCGAGAAGCTTAAGCAAGCCAAGACAAACCGTGACTTCCTGGATTCGATGAACAAGTAATTTTTCTCTTGTATTTTTGAGAAGTTTGGTATATTATTCCGGCCTTAACAAATCCGGCCACAGCATGTGTTGTGGCTATGGCTTATTTCAGGAGGACACTCTAATGAAGCAGGATATTCATCCCGATTACAAGGTAACGACCGTTCACTGCGCCTGCGGTGAATCGTTCCAGACCCGTTCGACCAAGCAAGACATACGACTCGACATATGCTCGGTCTGCCATCCGTTCTTCACCGGCAAACAGAAGCTCATCGACACTGAAGGTCGCGTCGACAAGTTCAGGAAGAAATACAGTAAGGCTTAAAGCGGACTGCAGAGGACACAGGTCAGATCACAGATATGCAATGGTTGTATTGCCTGTCTTCTTTTTTTGCCTTTGGTATGTTGGAGTATCACGAGGTTACTTTCTTGTTGGAAAAGTTGAACATAGGCGGGCAGGCTGTGCTCGAAGGTGTGATGATGCGCTCACCACATGCCTTCACCGTGGCTGTGCGCAGGGGCGGCAAGCCTGCTAATGATATCGCAGTCTTGCAGGAAGCGATCCGGCCGCTTGGCGAGCGCTTTCCGATCTTCAAGAAAAAAATCATCAGAGGTTCGGTCGCTCTGTTCGAAGCCTTGTGGCTCGGGATCCGAGCGCTCAATTTTTCGGCGAATGAAGCCCTCGAAGGCGACGCGGGAAGGAAAGAAGAAATCAGCTCCCTCGCCTTGGCAGGGACGATGATCGTAGCGCTGGCTTTCTCGCTCGGACTCTTCCTTGGACTGCCCCTCCTCATAACCAACCTGCTCGGCATGAGGTACGATGCGGTAACGAAGAACAGCATGCTGTTCAATTTGACGGACGGCGCACTCCGGATGGCGCTCTTCCTGGGCTATGTGTCCGGCATCTCGTTCATGAAGGACATCCGGAGAGTCTTTGAATACCACGGAGCTGAGCACAAGGCGATCGCGGCTTACGAGGCGGGGATTGAACTCACAGTGGCCAACGCGCGGCCCTACTCCCGCATCCATCCACGGTGCGGTACAAGCTTCCTGATCGCGGTCATCGCGCTTTCGATTCTGGTATTTTCCCTGATCCCGGGTGCCTGGCCGCTCTGGGCAAAGGGTTTGTCGCGGATCGTCCTCCTCCCCCTGATCGCGGGGTTGGGATATGAATTCATTAAATTCAGTGCAACGCACTGCGGCAATCCCGTGATCCAGGGTCTGATGCAGCCGGGGCTCTGGCTCCAGCGGCTGACCACCAGGGAACCCTCGGATGATCAAATTGAGGTGGCGCTGAAGTCCCTTGCCGAGGCCCTCGCAATGGAACCCCGCTGAAGCGGGGTTTTTTGTTTTAATGATATATAAACATTCCACCACGAAGGAACAAGGGCACTAGGAGAGAGAACTCAGTTCTCTGCGTCCTTGACACTTCATGGTAAATTTTAGCCTTTCCTATGCTGAGCAAATTAGACGCAGTTGCAGAAAAATATGACGAACTGACAAGGCTTCTATCGGATCCCGGTGTCGCTGCCGACCACCAGCAATACCAGAAGTATTCGAAAGAGCGGTCGGAGATTGAAGATGTCGTGCACCACTTCCGTGCTTACCAGAACGTGCGGAAGCAGATCCGCGAAGCTGAAGACATCACTATCGATAGGCAGGCGGATCCGGAGCTCAAGGCTATGGCAGAAGCCGAACTTAAGGAGCTTCGGCCCAAGGTCGAGCAGATGGAGCAGGATCTCCGGATCATGCTCGTGCCCAAGGATCCTCGCGATGACAAAAATGTCTTCCTCGAAATCCGCGCCGGTGCCGGAGGCGATGAGGCTGGATTGTTCGCAGCAGAGCTCTTCCGCATGTATTCCCGCTATGCCGAGAAAAAGCGATGGAAAGTCACGCTCCTCGATATGAGCACGACGGGCGTCGGCGGAGCCAAGGAAGTGATAGCCCAGGTCCAGGGCAAGGGCGTGTTCAGCAGGCTCAAATACGAAAGCGGCGTGCACCGCGTGCAGCGCGTTCCCGCCACAGAAGCAAGCGGAAGGATCCATACCTCGACGGTAACGGTAGCCGTCATTCCCGAGGCTGAGGATGTGGACGTCCAGATCGAGCAAAAGGACCTGCGTATCGACACCTATTGCTCGTCGGGCCCTGGCGGACAGAGCGTGAACACTACCTACTCGGCCGTTCGCATCACGCACATTCCAACCGGAGAAGTGGTCGCCTGCCAGGATGAACGATCGCAGCTCAAGAACCGCGAAAAGGCAATGAAGATCCTCAAGTCGCGACTGCTGGAAAAGGAGCGCGCGAAGCGCGAGGCCGAGGAGGCCGCGGCCCGCAAACAGCAGGTGGGCACTGGGGACCGCAGCGAAAAGATCAGGACATATAACTTTCCGCAGAGCAGAGTGACCGACCACCGCATCGGTCTGTCGCTCTATAAGATTGACGCGGTTATGGACGGAGATATCGACGAATTCGTCGATGGCCTGACGGCTGCAGACAATGCCGAACGGCTCAAGAACCTGTGAACGTTCACAGCTTTATAGTTAGCGTTAACGCAGTCGAACTCCAAACTAACTTTGAAAACTTACGACTTTGGTAGCGGTGACTCTCTTTGAAGCAATAAACCATGCATCAAAACAATTATCGTCGGCTGGGATAACCAACGACCGGCTCGACGCAGAAGTGCTTCTCTGTCATGCGCTGACAAGAGACCGCGCCTGGCTCTTGGCCCACATGCGGGAACCGCTTAGCGACGATCGCCGCAGGATTTTTGAACATACCATCGAGCGAAGGGTGCAGCGAGAACCTCTCCAGTATATTACCGGAAAGCAGGAATTTTGGGGTCTGGACTTCGCAGTCACGCGGAGCGTTCTTATTCCGAGACCGGAAACCGAGCTGATCATCGAGGCTGTTCTTGGTGTTGCGAAGAAGGACCAGATGTTAACGATCATCGACCTCTGCACGGGATCAGGCTGCATCGCTGTCAGCCTGGCGAAAGAGTTGGCCGCTGCGCGCTTTTTTGCAACGGATAAATCCGCTGAAGCACTTGACGTTGCACGTGAGAACGCACGCCAGCATGGGGTTTCAGACCGTATTCGGTTTCTCGAAGGCGACCTGTTCGGGCCCGTTCGCGAACTTGACGTCCTCGGTCAGGCTGATATCATTGTTTCAAATCCCCCCTACATTCCATCCGGAGAGTACAGCACGCTCCAGGTTGAGGTAAGGGATTACGAACCGAAAAGCGCGCTCATCGCAGGACCTGCCGGCACGGAAATTCATCAGCGTATTCTTGATGAAGCGCCGCGTTTTCTCAAACGCAGGGGTTATCTCATTTTTGAGATGGGGATCGGGCAACGCGGTGAGCTTGAGGACAGGATACGGGAAATCGGTGCGTTTGCCGCGTCAACCGTTCAGAGGGACCTTGCGGGTATTGAGCGCGTTATTGTAGCAAAAATAAAATGAGCCTCAACCAGACATCGGCACTGGTTACCTCTGTATACGTTGTTCATCCGTTGTTACGAATATCATGAAGAAGATCGTTATCATTGGTGGGAAAAAACTTAGTGGTGAAGTTTCGATCAGCGGTGCAAAGAATGCGGCACTACCGATCCTCGCTGCCGGTCTGCTGTGCGAAGGAAAGCAGACCATCTCGAATGTCCCGCTCCTGGCCGATGTGACCACGTTCGGAAGGATACTCCAAAACATGGGCGTTTCCTTCGAGCGGAAGGACAATACAATCATCATCGATTCCGGGGGGCTGACAAACCCCGAGGCGAGCTACGATCTTGTGCGAACCATGCGGGCCTCGGTGCTCGTACTCGGCCCTTTGTTGGCGCGTATGGGCAGGGCTAGAGTATCGCTACCGGGAGGATGTGCTATCGGTGCGCGTCCCATCAATCTTCATCTCATGGGCCTCGAGAAACTTGGCGCATCGGTCAAGATCGAGCATGGTTACGTTGTGGCGTCAGCCAAGAAACTTCTCGGTACCCGTATCTATTTCGACACCATAACCGTGACCGGCACTGAGAACATCATGATGGCAGCCACCCGTGCGGAGGGCCAGACCATCATCGAGAACGCGGCGCGTGAGCCTGAAATCGTCGATTTGGCAAACGCGCTCATCAAGATGGGTGCAAAAATCGAGGGCGCAGGAACGGACATCATAAAAATCCAGGGAGTTGACATTCTCCGGCCCATGAACCATACGGTGATGCCTGACCGCATCGAAACGGGGACCTTTGTGATCGCGGCGGCGATAACCGGCGGTACGGTAACAATCAAAAATTGCTTTCCCGGTCATCTTGACTCGGTTCTGGCAAAGGTACAGGAAGCAGGTGCTCACATTTCTCTTGGTGATGGAACAATTCGGGTAAACGGACAGCCTCGCATCAACCCGGTAAACATCAAGACGTTGGAATATCCCGGTTTTCCCACTGATATGCAGGCACAGTTCATGAGCCTCATGACCCTTGCCGGTGGCACGAGCGTGATCAATGAGACTATTTTTGAGAACCGCTTCACGCATGTAGCAGAACTGCGACGTATGGGGGCCGATATCGAGGCCGACGGCCATACAGCCGTCGTAAAGGGAGTAGCTCGTCTGTCCGCGGCGCCCGTTATGGCGACCGACCTCCGGGCGAGCGCGTCCCTCGTTCTCGCGGGACTTGCCGCCGAAGGGCAGACCGTGATATCACGTGTCTACCACCTCGATCGGGGATATGAGCATATCGAAGAGAAACTGTCGGCATTGGGTGCCGATATAAAAAGAGTTTAACCTGATTTTCGCTGCACGAAGAAAATATAGTATTTTGTCGGAATTGTTTATCTCCCCCTGCCGTACATCCTCCACGGTAGAGAGAATGTTAGGGACTTATGAAGATCATCGATGCTCAACATAAAGACATTATCACAGAACTGAAGCGGATTATAAACCGTGGTGAAACCGCCACTGAAGAAGTTGCCGCTGTCGTGAAAGAGGTTGTCGAGCGTGTCCGTAAGGAAGGCGATCCGGCTGTGATCGAATACACCGAGAAGTTCGACAAGGTAAAGCTCTCCCTCAAGGACATCAAGGTGTCCCCGGGGGATATCCAGGAGGCCTACGCACATGTCGATACAAAAAAAGTCGGGGCCCTTCGGCTCGCGGCCGCGAATATTCGCGCTTTCCATGAGAAACAGAAGATCAGCTCCTGGGCCAGCCAAGAAGATGATGGTGTGATCCTGGGGCAGCTTGCGCGACCGATCCGGAGCGCAGGCATCTATGTGCCCGGCGGCAAGGCCTGCTATCCTTCGTCCGTGCTCATGAATGCGATCCCCGCGATTGCGGCCGGCGTGGAGCATCTTGTCATGTGTTCGCCCGCACCAGGAGGGAACCTGAACCCGTACATTTTGGTCGCCGCAGACCTCGCGGGGGTGAGCGAGATATATAAGATCGGCGGAGCACAGTCTATAGCCGCCATGGCTTACGGTACCGCTACGATCCCCAAGGTTGACAAGATCGTGGGCCCAGGCAATATTTTTGTGGCTACTGCCAAACGGTATGTCTTTGGCCAGGTTGACATTGATATGATCGCCGGGCCAAGCGAGATCCTCGTCGTCGCCGACCACTCGGCGAACCCCGAATTCGTTGCCGCTGATCTCCTTTCCCAGGCAGAGCATGACGAGTTGGCCTCGTCAATTCTCGTGACGAACTCGCGAGAGCTGGCTGAGAAGGTGGATGCGGAAGTCGAACGTCAACTATCCCTCTTGACGCGAAAAGAGATCGCACGCAAAGCCATTGACCGTTTCGGTGCTCTTGTTGTTACTGCCTCGCTGAGGGAAGCTGTAGAAGTTTCGAATGCTATAGCGCCCGAGCACCTTGAACTTGCTGTGGAGAAACCCTTTGAACTTCTGGCATTGATCAAGAATGCAGGCGCGATATTCCTCGGGCACTACACGCCCGAGTCCGTAGGCGACTACATCGCAGGCCCGAACCATGTGCTCCCGACAGGCGGCACCGCGCGTTTTTTCTCGCCACTTTCGACAGACAGCTTCATGAAAAAATCGAGCCTTATCTTCTATACGCGGGAGGGGTTGGACAGGGTCGGCGAGGCCGTGGTGCAGATCGCAGACGTCGAAGGTCTGGAAGCGCACGGCAACACGATCCGTGTAAGGACGGCAAAGAAATAAAAATCGAACAGATGAAATGGAGAATTGACAATTTGAATAACGGGGAAATGGAATGTTCCGTTTCCATCTGTCCCTGGTTTAGACTCCATTTCTCCTGCAGTGTTCTTCTTACTCATGAATGGGGAGACTGGGATGCCGAAAAAATCGAACAAGAAGTCATCTATTTCAGAAGGTGCTTCGGGGCAAAAGCTCAAACTGGGCCTCCCGAAGGGAAGTTTACAGGAGTCTACGTTCAAGCTCTTCGACAAGGCCGGCTATCGCGTCCAGGTCAGTTCGCGGAGTTACTATCCGACCATCGATGACCAGAGGATCGATTGCACACTTGTGCGGGCGCAGGAAATGGCCCGTTACGTCGATCACGGTATATTCGATGTGGGTCTTACTGGCAAGGATTGGATCCTGGAGCAGAATGCTGATGTGGTCGAGGTCGCCGAACTCAAATACGCCAAAGGTGGTCTGAACCCCGTCCGCTGGGTTGTGGCAGTACCCGAGGACTCCCCGATCAAGTCAATTCAAGACCTGAAGGGCAAGCGGATAGCCACTGAACTTGTAGGCTACACAAAACGCTACCTCAAGTCCAACGGGATCACTGCCGATATCGAATTTTCCTGGGGTGCTACGGAAGTGAAGCCGCCGCGACTTGCTGATGCGATCGTAGAGCTCACGGAGACCGGCAGCTCGCTCAAGGCGAACAAACTCAGAATCGTTCAGGTAATGCTTGAATCCACCACCCGGCTCATCGCAAACAAGAAGGCCTGGGCTGATCCATGGAAGCGTAAGATGATCGAGAACATGGCCATGCTCCTTCAGGGTGCGCTTGCAGCCGAGGAGAAGGTCGGCCTCAAGATGAACGCGCCAAAGGCGAACCTCGCTGAAATCTGCGGCCTGCTCCCGTCCATGCATGCTCCAACCATATCACAGCAGACCGACCCCGCGTGGGTGAGCTTGGAAGTGATTTTAGATGAAAAAGAGGCGCGCGGTCTTATCCCGCGCCTAAAACGGCGTGGCGCATCGGGGATCGTCGAATACCCTTTGAATAAAGTCATTCCCTGAATCACGGTGGGCTCCCGCGACCGCACTTTCTTTTTAAACGTTTTCCGGCAATGTTCCTTTGATTATTTCGACACCCTTGCTACGAAATCCCTGATTGCAGCAGCGAGACGCTTCGGGTCGCTGATCGGCGCTGAGCACCGGCTCCCCGAGCAGAGATAGACGGATTCCATGAGCGGATACCGGCGCTTTGCAATCTCCTCTCTGTCCTTTGAAAGTGAAAGCACCTGCACGGCCTTTTCGGGGATATAGAGTCCATTGAGGGCGGATAGATATTTTCGCACGCTGGTTCCGTCAGAGAGAACCGTGATTTGAACGGGCGCAGCTACAATCCAGAGCAAAGCGTTTCCATACATCGCGGCCTGAGGGGGAAATCGACCGTACTCACTGAACAAGGTCGCAGCGGCGGCGTCACGAACTCTCTTAAGGTACTTGTTTTCGCCTATATAGGAAAGCCTGCCGAGAAACCGAAGTGTCTGAACGTTAGCGATGGCATCGTTCATCTCCGAT
>Ga0187779_10002436_pt1 | contig 11378 bp, 8 predicted proteins | sample 1015_Q2_SP10_10__FD_132435 | JGI IMG/M metagenome (GOLD analysis project Ga0187779, IMG submission 132435) | Tropical peat soil microbial communities from peatlands in Department of Meta, Colombia - 1015_Q2_SP10_10_MG | ecosystem: Environmental > Terrestrial > Soil > Wetlands > Peat | place... | reverse complement strand
TCACGTGCCGCCGGGCCGTTTTTTTTGCCCGCGCCGCGTGCGCTGCCGGTCGACGGCCGCCGCCCCGGCGAGCACGAGCAGCCCCAGCGTCATGGCGCTGAAGACGCTGCTCGTCGAGCGCAGGGTGAGGAGCACCCAGAAGAGCAGCGCCCCGGCGAGGGCGAGCACGTCCTGGAGCCAGCCCCTGGGTCCGGGCCGGAGAAGGAGCGCGGTGCAGGCGGTGAGGGGGATGCCGAGGGCCACCTGGCGCTGGATGCGGTCGGTGTGCGCGCTGACCGTCGCCCAGTTGTGGACGAGCAGCGCGGCGAAGATGACCACCGAGCCGATGGAGAGCACCAGGACCGCCGCCGCCGCGGCATCCTTGGTCACCCGCGCCTTCTCGTCGAACTCCCGCGTGGCCAGGTCGACCAGCGCCTCCAGCGCGCTGTTGAGGATCTCGGCGAAGAAGACGAGCAGCACGCAGAAGATGAGCGTCACCCGTTCCGCCAGCCCGAGCGGGATGCCGCTCCCCACCAGGCCCACCAGGACGGCGGCCAGGACGTGGATCCGCATGTTGGGCTGGACCTCGACGGTGTGGACCAGCCCGTTCCAGGCATGGACCGCCGAGGACCAGAAGCCCGGGCGCCGGGGCGGGTAGGGGGGGCGGCGCAGCGGGCTCGGGGCGGGCGCGGGGAGGGTCATCGCGGAATCAGGCGAGCGTGCCCCCGGGCCAGCACAGTGGTCAACCGCGGCCGGCTTGCTCGTTGACCTCCGCCGGGGAGGGTCCTAAGCAAGCCGCCATGGCCCTCAAGATCGCAATCAACGGATTCGGCCGCATCGGCCGGTGCATCCTGCGCGCGGCGCTGGCACGCAAGGAGTCGCTGGAGATCGTCGCCATCAACGACGTCGACGCCCCGGCCACCATGGCCCATCTCTTCAAGTACGACTCGGTGCACCGCACCTGGCCGGGCGAGGTGACCGCGACCGAGACGGGCATGACGGTGGACGGACGAACCTACGCTTTCACCGCAGAGAAGGACCCGGCCAAGCTCCCCTGGAAGAAGCTCGGGGTGGACGTCGTCCTCGAGTGCACCGGCCGCTTCACCGATCGCGAGGGCGCCAGCCAGCACCTGGCCGCGGGGGCGAAGAAGGTCCTCATCTCCGCGCCGGCCAAGGGGCAGGACCTGACCATCGCCTACGGCATCAACCACGCCCAGTACGACGGGGCCAAGCACCAGATCATCAGCGCCGCGTCCTGCACCACCAACTGCCTGGCCCCGGTGGCCAAGGTGCTGCTCGAGGCCTTCGGCATCGAGAAGGGCCTGATGACCACCGTGCACAGCTACACCAACGACCAGCGCATCCTCGACCTGACCCACAAGGACCTGCGGCGCGCTCGGGCGGCGGCGATGTCGATGATCCCCACCAGCACCGGAGCGGCCAAGGCCATCGGCGAGGTGCTTCCGGCACTGAAGGGCAAGATGCACGGCGTCTCCGTCCGCGTGCCCACGCCCAACGTCAGCCTGGTCGACCTGACCGTGCTCACCGGTCGGAAGGTGACCGCCGAGGAAGTGAACCAGGCCTTCCGCCGCGCCGCCGAGGGTCCGCTCAAGGGCGTGCTCGCCTACAGCGAGGCTCCGACCGTGTCGGTGGATTACAACGGCGACCCGCACTCGGCCATCGTCGACGGGACGGGCACCTTCGTCGTCGACGGGAACCTGGTCAAAGCGATGGCCTGGTACGACAACGAGTGGGGATTCTCCAACCGCATGGTGGACGTCACCAAGCTCCTGGTGCAGAAGGGCGCGTGACCCGGGCAGGTCGGCCCACCCCAGGGAGGCGACCGATGCTGCGTTCCATCGACGAGCTGCAGCTCACCGGGAAGCGGGTCTTCCTCCGGGCGGACTTCAACGTCCCGCTCGACGCCTCCCGGCGCGTGACCGACGACACCCGCATCCGCGAGGTCTTGCCCACCCTGCGCCGGCTCCTCCAGCTCGGCGGACGGGTGATGGTCGCCTCCCACCTCGGCCGCCCCAAGGGCAAGCCGGATCCGGCGCTCTCGCTCGAGCCGGCGGCGACGCGGCTCTCCGAGCTCCTCGGCAAGTCCCACGAGGTCGTCCTCGCCGACGACTGCGTCGGGGATGGCGTCCGCAAGCTGCTCCGCGACTACCGCGAGGGGCAGGTGCTGATGCTCGAGAATCTCCGCTTCCACAAGGAGGAGGAGGCGAACGACCCGGGGTTCGCCCGCCAGCTGGCGGAGAACGCGGACGTCTACGTCAACGACGCCTTCGGCGCCGCGCACCGCGCCCATGCCTCGACGGTGGGCATGGTTCCCCTGGTCAAGGAGCGGGCCGCCGGCTACCTCCTGCGCCGGGAGATCGACTTCCTCGGCCGCCTCCTCCGGTCGCCGGAGCTCCCCTACGTGGCCGTCCTCGGAGGCGCCAAGGTCTCCGACAAGATCAAGGTCATCGAGAACCTGCTCCCCCGGGTGACCTCGCTCCTCGTCGGCGGGGCAATGGCCTACACCTTCCTGAAGGTGGAGGGCGTGGAGGTGGGGAAGAGCCGGCTGGAGCTGGACAAGCTCGACGTCGCGCGCCGGGCGCTCGAGGCCGCCCGGCGGCTGGGCAAGGAGGTGGTCCTCCCCATCGACCACATCGTCGCCGCCGAGGCCACCGAGGGCGCCCAGCCGCGCGAGGTGCCGGAGCGAGCCATCCCGGCGGGGATGATGGGCCTCGACATCGGGCCCAGGACGCGCGCGCTCTTCGCCGAGCACCTCCGTCCGGCGAGGACCATCCTCTGGAACGGGCCGATGGGGCTGTTCGAGATGGCGGCCTTCGCCGCCGGCACCCGGGCGGTCGCCGAGACGATGGCCAAGTGCCGCGACGCGACCACGGTGGTCGGGGGAGGGGACAGCGCGGCGGCGGTGCATGCCTTCGGGCTGGCGGAGAAGATGTCCCACGTCTCGACCGGCGGGGGCGCCACGCTCGAGTTCCTCGAGGGACACGAGCTGCCGGGCATCCAGGCGCTGGAGGGGTGACCAGAGGTCGTGCGCCGTCCACTCATCGCCGGCAACTGGAAGATGCACCGCACGGTGAGCGAGGCGGTGGCCCTGGTGGAGGCGCTGGCGGCCCGCCTGCCCCCGCACCCGGTGGCGGAGGTGGTGGTCGTGCCGCCCTTCACCGCGCTGGAGGCGGTGGGGCGGGTGCTCCCCAGGGACGGGCGGATCCGGCTCGGGGCGCAGAACTGCCACTGGGAGAAGCAGGGCGCCTTCACCGGCGAGGTCTCGCCCTGGATGCTGGCCGACCTGGGCTGCACTTTCGTGGTGGTCGGCCACTCCGAGCGCCGGCAGCTGTTCGGCGAGACGGACGCCGGGGTGAGCCGCCGGGCGCGGGGGGCCCTCGCCGCCGGGCTCAAGCCCATCGTCTGCATCGGGGAGACGCTCGACGACCGGGAGGGCGGGCTCACCCTGGAGGTCTGCTCGGCGCAGCTCCGCGGGAGCCTGGCCGGGCTCTCCTCGGAGGAGATGGAACGGGTGGTGGTGGCTTACGAGCCCGTGTGGGCCATCGGCACCGGACGCAACGCCACCGCGGCGCAGGCGCAGGAGGTCCACGCCCAGGTGCGCTCCGACCTCGGACGCCTCTTCACGCCCGACGTCGCCCGCACCACGCGGATCCTCTACGGCGGGAGCGTCAAGCCGGACAACGCCGGCGAGCTCCTCGGCGGGGCGGACGTGGACGGGGCCCTGGTGGGCGGGGCGAGCCTCGACGCGGCGGGCTTCGCCGCCATCTGCACGGCGGTGCCCGACCGGCACTGACCCTCCGGAGCATCTGCCCCGGGATCGGGGGGGGGTGGGGGTTGTCACCGCGGGTGGGCCTTCTGTAGGGTGCGCCGCCCCATGCTGGTGCTCCTCACCATCCTCCACGTCTTCCTCTGCGTGTTCATGATGTTCGTCATCCTCCTCCAGCCGGGGAAGGACGCAGGGATGGGAGCCGCGCTCGGCGGCGGGGCGGCGACGAGTGCCTTCGGCGGCCGGGGTGCAGTGACCTTCCTGAGCCGGGTGACGGCCGTCTGCGCGGCGCTGTTCTTCCTCACCTCGCTGGCCCTCTCCTTCCAGGGGATGAAGACGTCGGTGGCGGCACGGGCGGTGTCCAAGCCGGCGCCGGCTGCTCCGCCTGCCCCGGCCGCGCCGGCGAGCACGGCGCCTCCGGCCGGAGCTCCACCTCCCGCGCCGGCCCCGCCGGCTCGCTGAGCGGAGGGACGGCGGCGCTTGCCCCTGCGCGGCCGGCTGCGATAACAGGGGCCCGCGGTCGCGCACGCCGGCCGCTCGAGATGCAAACAGCCCAGGTGGTGGAATTGGTAGACACACCATCTTGAGGGGGTGGCGCCGTGAGGCGTGCGGGTTCGAGTCCCGCCCTGGGCAAACACGGGCTGACGGGCGCTCCTCGACGACGCGACCTGTCGCGACGAGGAGCTCGATCAGGGGTCTGGGTCCAGGCCCCGGCGGTGGCCCCAGCCGCCGCCTCCGAGGGTCACCCCCCGTTCATCCGAGCCCCAGCCGACCGGCGATCGGCTAAGAGGCAGCCCGCATGCTTCCAGGGCTCCTGCTCCTGACCTTCGTCGCCGCGGGCGCCGCGCCCGAGCTGGGACGGGTCGAGGACCCCTACACCGTCACCGTCAGCGGCGGGGTGAGCCTCGGCACGTACGAGTCAGGGTTGACCTGGGCGGTGGTCCGGCTGAGTCGCGGCGCGCTGATCGAAGAGGAGGAGGGCGGGCAGCGGCGCCCCACCGTGCTGGCCATCACCGGGGCCTCGGCGGGAAGCATCAACGCCCTGCTCTCCGGAGCGCTGTGGTGCGAGAGCGCGGCCGACTCCCGGAACCGGTCGGTGGACGACAACCTCCTCCGCCAGACCTGGGTGGAGGTGGGGCTGGACGCTCTGCTTCCGCGCGATGCGAGCCACTACCAGGCGGACGATGGCCTCCTTGCCTCGGAGGCCCTGATGCCGATCGTCAACCGGATCCGCACGCAGATCTTCAGCCCGGATGGGATGCGATTCCAGCCCGGGTGCCGGCTGCCGGTGGGCTTCACCGTGACCCGCGTCATTCCGGAGGAGATCGACGTCTCCGGGCTCAAGGTGCCGATCCAGCGGGCGGTGTCGCCCCTGGTCTTCGAGATCGACGCCGGCGGGGCGCCCACCGTCAGCCGCCAGCAGCTCTCCGGGCGCTGGTCGCCGGAGGCGCTGCTGCGGCTCGCCGACTCCATCGACGCCAGCGGGACGCACATCTCCCCGGATTCGCTCTTCCAGTCCCTGCTCGCCTCGGCCGCCTTCCCCCTCGCCTTCGGCGCCCGTCCCCTGTGCGAGTGCAACCTCCGCTGCAACCTCTCGGAGGAGGTCACTGCCTCCAGCTGTCCGGGGCCGGACACCCAGCATCCGCTCAAGAACCTGAGCTGCGCGGCCTACAGCAACGCCCTCGGGGGCCGGGAGATATCGCTCTGCAAGAGCTACTTCGTCGACGGCGGCGTCTTCGACAATGCCCCGGTGGGCCTGGCCATCGACCAGGCCGATTCCTTCGCCCGCCAGCGCATCCTGCACCCGCTCACCGCCATCTACCTCGACCCGGACACCCGGCGCCTCGAGCCCCCGCCCAAGGAGGCCGCCGACCGGACGGCGCGCGGGGTGACCGGGGCCATCGACCTCGGCTTCACCCTGGTCGGGACGGCGCGCAAGCGCGACCTCGCCGAGTCGGTGGGGTCACGCCGGTGGAACCTCACCACCCGGAACGTTCTCTGGCGAAGCGCGCTCCTCCTCACCGAGACCGCCTCGCTCCTCCTGCAGCTCACCGACCTGAGCGGCGAGCCGCCGGAGGTGCCGGCTCCCCCGGTGTTTCGCGGCACGGCGCCGGAGCGAATCCGCCTCGCGCGGACGCTGCTCAGCTGCGTGCGGCGCCTGGCCGCCGCCGAGCCAGGGCCCGAGGCGACGGCGCTGGACCTGGCCTGTGCCGCCGCGGCGCGGGGGGAGCCGGGCCGGGACGTGCTGGCCGGGGATGCCGAGGAGCTTGCCCGCGTCACGGTGCAGCTCTCGGACGAGGACCTGGTGCGGATGGCCGAAGCCCTGGGCGTGCTGGCCAGCGACGCCAACGCCCGCCGCCGCTCGGAGGACGTGGTTCTCCGCAACCGGCGATCCACGGCGGCGGAGCGCCAGGAGGTCGCCGAGGTCATCGCCCAGCGGGCGCAGCTGGCCGCCGCGGTTCTCACCCTGCTCGCCGACGAGCTCCCCCGCATCGCCCACGGGAACCTGAGCGACGACGCCCTCAGGCATCTGCGGACGTCGCTTCTCTCCACCGTCGAGCTGGCCCGGAGCCGGTCGGACCGGGTGAACCGGCTGGCCAATGCACGGGTGGCCGACGAGCTCCGCCGCGTGGCCGCGCGGAACACTCCCCTGGCGCCGGCCGTCGAGGCCTCGCGCGCGCTGGCGGCCCTGGCCGGAACCCCGGCGACGATGCCCTTCGCGCTGCAGCCGGTGGAGGGCGTGGTCGGTGCGCTGCGGGTCACGCCGCCGGCCGAGCTGGACGATGCCCTCCGGAGCGGCTGGTCCCGGCTGGAGCGGCTGGTGCAGCTCCGGGGTCGCCTGGGCACCATCACCTCGGCCGCCATCGAGCTCTCCGAGCAGGCCGCCGAGCTCCGGCAGGACACCGCCGGGGAGCGGCGGCTGATGCTGACCACCCGCTTCAGCCCGCTGGCCGGAAGCCAGCTGGCCAACTTCGGCGGGTTCCTCGACCGACCCCTCCGCGAGGCGGACTACTACATCGGAGTCTACGACGGCATCCGCGAGGCGGCCGTTCGCTGGTGCGACCTCCAGGACCCCTACGAGACGCCCCGGCCGGCGCCGGCCCGGAAGGCGGACGGCTCGGGCGAGCTGGACTTCACCCAGGAAGCCACCCAGCGATGCCTGGGAGCGGCCATGGGGCTGGCGGCGCGCTGGCTGCGCCTCCTCGAGTCGCCCAAGGCCAACGCCGTCGTCCGCACGCTGGCCGGCCGCGAGCTGGCGGCCTGGATGGGGAGCGTGGCCGAGGGGGAGCGGCTTGCCCGCCTGCCGGAGTGGCAGTGGCTGGGCCGGACGCCGCCCGACCTCCGGAGCGTGGGCGACGTCGGAAAGGTGCTCATCGTGCTGCTCGGGGATCCCATCGCCTGCGAGCCCGGCGCCAGCGAGCGCCTCTGCTATCGCGACCCCGACTTCGACACCTTCATGGCCGGCCTGGTCCGCGAGGGATACGCCGGTGAGTCACAGAGCATGCGCACCGCCCTGACCAGCCGATCGCTGTGGTTCAAGCAAACGGCCGCGCGCGCCGTCGATCGGGCGGCGACGGTGGAGATCGAGCATCCCTCGGTCTCCGACCCCGGCCTGGAAGAGGGGGTGAACGTGGGAATCGGCGCCACCGAGCTCCTCACCCGGAAGCAGGGCTACGAGACCGGGGTCCGCTTCATCCTCGACCCGTCGACCATCCCTGGCCGGCCGCTGGCCAACGGGTCGTACCTGCCCATCGTGCTCGCCCACCTGATCCCTTACCGCGTGGCGCTCGACGTGGTCGGCGGGGGGCTGGCCCTGAGCTGGATCGAGCCGGAGCTCTGGCTCTTCCCCTGGCTCTCGCTCGACACCACCCTGCAGTTGGTGGACATACAATTCAGCCCGGGCGTCACCTCCACCACCCTCGGCCTGCGGGCCATCGCCCACGTCGGCCCGCTCGGCGTCGGCGGCGGGCCGCGCTGGTCGTTCTACTGGAGCGGCCCGGATGCCTCCAACTTCGGCGTGGAGTTCGACCTCACCTTCTTCCAGGACCGCTTCGGAGTCTCCTTCGGGTTTCGCAACGTGACGCCCAGCGGCTGGTACACACCCTTCGTTGCCCTGACGATCGCCGACCTCAATGGAGCGCTCTACTGGCTCATTCCCTCGGCGTGGCGCTCCGGCCGATGAGGAGGGTGGTGGTGCTGGTGGTGCTGGTCGCCGGCTGCGCGGGCCACGAGGAGACGGCTCCTCAGGCGCGGCGGACGGCGGTGGCCGGCGCCCCGGCGGGCATCGAGGCCAGCTGGCTCGACCCGTCCGTCGACCCGTGCACGGACTTCTACCGGTTCGCCTGCGGGGGGTGGCTGGCCAACACGCCGCCGGCGGTGGAGGGGCTGGTGTCCGCGCGCTTCTCCGAGCTGCAGACGCGCACCAGCTCCACCGTCCGCGGTCTGGTCGAGGCGGCGCTGGGCGGGCATCCGGTGGCGGGCCTTCGCCCCGGCTCGCCGGTGATCGACCTGGTGGCCAGCTGCCTCGACCCACGCGTCGAGGCCCGGGGGATGGTGGAGCTGGAGGCCGAGCTGGCCCCGCTGCGAGACGGCGGCTCGCCCGCCGGAATCGCCGAGGTCATCGTCCGTCTCGAGGCGCGGGGGATTCCCACCGTCCTCGACTTCGCCGCCATCCCCGACCCGGGCGGCGGACCGGTGGCGGTGGCGCAGATCGATCTCCGGCTCCTGGGGGTGACGCGGCTGGATCCCGGGGACGTCCGGATGCCGGCCATGCGCGAAGCGGTGCGGGCGGACGTCCAGCGCACCTTCGTCCGGGGAGGCTCTCCGGCGGACCGCGCCCGGTCCAGTGCGGACCGGGTGATGGCGCTGGAGGATGCCCTGGCGGCCACCGATCCGGGGCGGCGCGCCCGGAACGATCCGCGGACCTCCTACCACCGCCTGACGCGGGAGCAGCTGGAGACCCTGGCCCCGTCGTTTCCGTGGAGCCGCTGGATGCGGGCGGTGGGGCTTCCCCCGGACGCTCCGCTCAACGTCGTCCATCCGCCGGGCGTCGGTGCCCTGGAGGTGGAGCTGCGGTCCGCCTCCCCCGAGACCTGGCGGGCGGCCCTGGAGTTTGCCGTGCTGCGCTGGCTCCAGGCGGTGCTCCCGCCCCCGGAGGATCCGGCGGCGCGGTGGAACACCTGCCTGCGCCTGGCGAGCGAGATGATGCCCGACGCCCTCGGTGCGCCCTTCGTGGCGCGCGTCCTGCGCCCGGAGGACGTGGCCGCCGTCCGCCTGCTCCTCGGGGACCTGGAACAGGCGTTCGACGCGCACCTGGATGCGCTCAGCTGGATGGATGCCCCCACCCGCGCCGCCGTACGGGCCAAGCTCCGCCGGCTGGTGAACCGGGTGGGACGGCCCGAGCGCTGGGAGAGCGACCAGGGCCTGGTCCTGTCGCGCGAGTCGCTGGTGGCCAACCTCCTGGCCGTCTCCCGGTTCGAGCTCCTCCACGAGGCCGCCCAGGTGGGGCATCCGGTGGACCGGGGGATGTGGCCGGTCAGCGTGCTGCGCGCCAACGCCTACTACAACGTCGCCCGGAACGAGATCCTCGTCCCGGCGGCTCTCCTCCAGCCGCCGGTGTTCAGCGCCCAGTTCGCCCCGGCGGTGAACCTGGGGCTGCTCGGCACCGTGCTCGGACACGAGATCATCCACGGCTTCGACCGCCGCGGTCGATGGCGAGACGGCTCGGGGGCGCTGACCTCGGGATGGACCGAGGCGTCGATCCAGGCCTTCGACGCGCGCTCGGCCTGCGTCCGCGCCCAGGCGGATGCCACCCCGGTAATGGGCGGGATGACCGTGAACGGCGCGGCCACGCTCGACGAGGACGTGGCCGACCTGGGCGGTCTCCGGCTGGCGCTCCTGGCGCTGCAAGACAGGCTGCGGGCGCACCCCGAGCCTCCCGGCCCGGGTCTGACCCCGGAGCAGCAGCTCTTCCTCGGCTGGGGCCAGCTGTGGTGCACCAAGGCCTCGGCGGAGACGGCCAGCGCCCTGCTCGCCCTCGACGTCCATGCCCCCCATCCGGTCCGGGTCAACGCTCCGCTGCGCAACCTGGCGGAGTTCGCCCGCGCCTTCGGCTGCCGGAGCGATGCCCCGATGGTGGCTCGTCCGCGCTGCGAGGTGTGGTGAGGCCCCGGAGTCAGCGGCCGCGGACGTCGGGGATGGAGAGGGTGAAGTCGAGCCGCTGGTTGAGCGAGGCCACCGAGCCGCCGCAGCGGACAGCGTTGAATTCCACGGCGGAGCTCATGGCGTAGCGCGACTCGGGCACGGAGAGGGCCACCACCCGGCCGGAGTAGGTGGAGGTCCCGGCCGGCACGTCGATGAACTGGTAGTGGCACTCGCCGTACCCGGCGGCGAAGTTGCCGTCGGCGTGGATCACCTTGGTGCTCCCGTCCTCGGACTTCTGGACCAGGACCAGGTTGTCGCAGGTCAGCGTGGCCAGCTCGTCCTGGGGCGAGGTGGGGAGGAGCGACGGGTCGAGCGTGATCCGCCCTCCCACCCAGCACGGCGCGGCGGCCTTGACGAACTCGGGAATGGGAGGAGGGGAGGACTTGCCGCCGCCCGAGGCACAGCCGAGACAGCCGACGGTGAGGACGACGGCGGCCCGGCGTCGGGTGGTCGCCCGCAGCGTTGAGCTGCCTTCCCTCCAGTGCAATCCGTCCTCCAGGGGAGCCGCGCTGCCGCTTCGCCCCTGACATGCCACGGGTCCGGCGCGCGTCAACAGTTTGCCCGAGCCCGGGCGGGGTCGCTACTGTCGACGCGGTCGCCGTGACGCTCGCCGCCGGCACGCCCATCGGGAAGTACGTCGTCCGCCGGAAGCTCGCCGAGGGCGGGATGGCGGAAATCTACCTCGCCACCTCCCAGGGCCCGGAGGGCTTCACCAAGGAGGTGGTCATCAAGCGGATCCGCCCCGCCCACGCCGACGACCCCGGCTTCGTGCGCATGTTCATCGCCGAGGCACGCGTCGCCTCGCGGTTGAACCATCGCAACGTCGTTCAGATCTTCGACTTCGACAAGCACCAGGACACCTATTACCTGGCCATGGAGCACGTGCCGGGCAAGTCGCTCTGGGAAGCCCGCCGGCGCGCGCAGCAGCGCCGGGCTCCGCCCGGCCCGACCCTGGTGGCCCAGCTCGGGCTGGAGGTGGCGCGCGGCCTCGGGCACGCACATCAGCTCTCCGACGCCGGGCGCCCGCTGGGGCTGGTCCACCGGGACGTGAGTCCGCACAACGTCCTGCTCGGCTACGACGGCGCGGTGAAGCTGGCCGACTTCGGCATCGCCAAGGCGGCTCTCACCGCCAGCACCGCCGGAACCCTGAAGGGCAAGTTCGCCTACATGTCCCCCGAGCAGGCGCGCGCCCGACCCCTCGACGCCCGGAGCGACCTCTTCTCGCTGGGCATCATACTCTGGGAGCTCCTCTCCGGCGCGCGTCTCTTCACCGGCGAGAGCGACGTGGCGGTGCTCCGCGCCGTCCAGGAGGCGAGCATCGCTCCGCCGGGGCGTCTCAATGTCTCCGTTCCGCGGGAGCTCGACCTGGCGGTGATGCGCTGCCTGGAGCGGGACCCGGCGCGGCGAT
>Ga0187779_10002434_pt1 | contig 11388 bp, 11 predicted proteins | sample 1015_Q2_SP10_10__FD_132435 | JGI IMG/M metagenome (GOLD analysis project Ga0187779, IMG submission 132435) | Tropical peat soil microbial communities from peatlands in Department of Meta, Colombia - 1015_Q2_SP10_10_MG | ecosystem: Environmental > Terrestrial > Soil > Wetlands > Peat | place... | reverse complement strand
GGCTGTCGCCGAGGAGCTCGCCGAACTTCTGGTGCGGCGACAGCTCGATGCGCACCCGGGGCCGCGCCGGCGTGGCGCTGCCGCCGTGGCGGGCGAGCAGGCAGCGCGCCGTCCCAGCGACCGAGCGGGCCTTGGCGAACCGCCATGCGACGCGCGCGAGCATCAGTGCCACGCCGGCCTTCACGAAGATCATCAGGATCGGGTAGTAGTTCGCTCCCGAGTACGAGGGCGAGGCCACGTGCCGGCCGACGTCGAGACGATGCGTCAGCGACCGGCCGGCGAGCTCGGCGACGAGCGCGAGCATCCCGAGGGCGAGTCGCGCCAGCAAGACGTGGTGGCGCCGGGCACGGTCCATGGTCGAAGTGTGCGCGCTGCTCGGCGCGCCGGTCAACCGAGAAGCGTGAGCGTCCATTCGTCGGCGCAGCGGTCTGCGAAGCCGAGCAGCAGGATCCGCTGCCAGCGCCCGAGGCACAGGCTCCCGTCGCTGTACGGGATCTGCTCGGTCCGCGGCCCGAGCAGGGAGCAGACGACACGCACCCGGTCCGGGGCATCGAGCGGGACGAGCCGCTCGAGCAGGCACTCGAGGTCGAGGAAGAAGCCCGTCTCGCGTTCCTGCACGCGCACGAGCGACGGGTCGGCGCTCGGAGACACGTACGCGATCCCGCTGCCTCCTGCCTTCCCGACAACGCGCTGGACGTCGCTCGTGATGTCGAGGACCGTCAGGTTCGGCAGCGCCGCCGCGATCGAGACGGGGATCTCGACCGACGTCACGCCGATCCGCCTCCTTGCGCCGCCGTGGTCACCTGCGCGCGTCTCGCGCTCTGCATCGACGAGGGAAGCCGGAAGTGGACGTCCTCACGCGCGACGGTGATCTCCTCGAGCTCCGACCAGCCGAGCTCGGAGAGCCGAGCGACGGTCGCTTGCACGAGCGCCTCCGGCGTCGACGCGCCGGCGGTCAGGCCGATCGTCTCGTGCGGCGCGAGCGAGGACCGGTCGAGCGCGTCCTCGCCTTCGATCAGCTCCGCCTCGGCGCCGGCGTTGCGCGCGACCTCGACGAGCCGCTGCGCGTTCGAGCTCGTCTGCGAGCCGATCACGAGGATGAGGCTCGCCTCCTCGGCGAGCTGCTTGACTGCGTCCTGCCGATTCTGGGTCGCGTAGCAGATGTCATCGGCGGCTGGCCGCCGGAGGTTACCGAACCGCTCCGAGAGGGCCTCGACCGTCTCGCTCACGTCGTCGAGCGACAGCGTCGTCTGTGTGACCACTGCGACCGGCAGGCCGCCTGCGTCCAGGCGCCGCGCGTCCTCCGGCGACTCGATCACGACCGTGGACTCGGGCCGCTCGCCGCGCGTCCCGATCACCTCGACATGGTCGGCGTGGCCGACGAGCGCAACCAGGTGGCCGCTGTCCGCGTACCGGCGCGCCTCGGCGTGCACCTTCGAGACCAGCGGACAGACGGCGTCGACGACGCGCAGTCCCCGTTGCTCGCAGTTCTCGCGGACCGACGGCGCAACGCCGTGCGCGGAGAGCACGCAGATCTCGCCCGCCGGGACCTCGTCCTCGGAGTCGACGAAGACGGCGCCCAACCCCTCGAGCCGTCGCACGACGTGGTCGTTGTGCACGATCTGGTGCCTGACGTAGATCGGCGGCCCGTGCTCGGCGAGCAGGCGCTCGACGATCTCGATCGCACGGTCGACGCCCGCACAGAAGGAGCGCGGCGCGGCGAGCAGGACACAGCGACTCACGGCGTCCGCTCCTGACGGCGTCGTCTCACGAAACCGCCTCGAGGCTCTTGAGCGCCCGCCGCGCGTCGCGGGCCGCGCGCGCGGTCGCGCGCGGCTCCCGGACGAGCGCGCGGAAGAAGCCGCGGTAGTCGGTCTCGCCGCTCGGCTTCGCCGCCTGCGCAAGGCCGCCCAGCTGCCGCTCGGGCGTGTCGCTGATCGCCCTGACGCAGCCGGCCAGCCGGCCGCTGCGCGCGAGCGGGCCAGACTCCATGTCGACGACGTCCGCACCGGTCTCCGCGCACAGCCGCGCACGCTCGGCCGGAAGGTCGACGATCCGCGAGGCGCCGAGCACCGTGCCGGTGCGCGCCGAGGCGACGCCCAGCGGCCCGCCCTCCCACAGGACGTGCCCATCCTCGTCGACGACACGCGTCGCGTCGATGACCGTGCCGACCGGGAGATCGCTGCGCAACGCGCCCGCGATCCCGAAGGAGACGAGCCGGCCCTCCGGCACGCCGTTCGCCGTGCCGAGGCCGACTCTCACCGTCGGCCCGAGACGGCGGGCGATCCGTTCCTCGACCGTCATCGCACAGGCGAAGGTCAACCCGTCAGTGTCCACGCCATGCTCCTGGCGCTCTCCTTGATCGAGCCGGCAGCCTCGTACGCGGCCGACGGCTCGAACCCCGAATGGATGGCGCAGTGCTCGCAGCGTGCGTCGTTGCCCGGGCCGTACTCGCCCCACTCGATGCCGTCGAGGAGCGCGTCGTAGGTCGGGAAAATCCCGTCCGTCAGCAGGTAGCACGGCCCCTTCCACCCATACGGGTTGCGCGTGATCGATCCCCACGGCGCGCACGGGAGCTTGCGCTCGCCAGTCAGGAACTCCTGGTAGATCGGGCTCGCGAGCCACCGGTAGCCGCGCTGACGGGCGACCTTGCGGATGATGCGGAACTTCTCCTCGTGCTCCGCGCGCGTCATCGTCAGCGACGGGTCGATCTGCGAGTACTGATAGCCGGGCGCGATCAGCATGCCGTCGATGCCGACCTCGTTCGTCAGGTAGCCCATCATCTCGAGCAGGTCGTCGACGGATGTCTCCTTGAAGATGGTCGTGTTCGTCGTGACGCGGAACCCGGCCTCGCGCGCCTTCTTGATCGCGTCGACCGCGACGTCCCACAGGCCCGGGTAGTCGCAGATGTAGTCGTGGATCTCGCGCATCCCGTCGAGGTGCACGACGAACGTGAGCCGGTGGCTCGGCGTGAAGACGTCGAGGTACTGCTCGAGGCGCAGGGCGTTCGTGCAGAGATCGATGTTCTTCTCCAGCTCGAGCATCCCGGCGACGACGTCCTCGATGCCCTTGTAGACGAGCGGCTCGCCGCCGCAGATCGAGACCACGGGCGCGGGGCACTGGACGCCCGCGTCGAGACACTCCTCGACCGCGAGGCGCGCCTTGTTCGACTCGTACTCGCGGATCTTCCCGCAGCCGATGCAGGCGATGTTGCAGGCGAGCGTCGGCTCGAGCATCAGCACGAGCGGATATCGCTCGCCCTTCCGTTGCTGCTGAGCGACGTAGCGGCCGATCTGGACCGTTGAGCGGAGCGGGAACTTCATTCGCGATTGAGCCTTTCTCTCAGTCTCCCCAATGCAAGAAGGGGAAACGTGAGCCGGTAGAGGTGATAGCGAATCATGAAGTCGAGCGGGAAGCCCGTGCCTGTGAAGTGCTGCTCGTCCCAGTCGCCGTCGCGAAGCTGGGTGCGGCAAAGATACTCAGCCGCCCGCCGCGTCGACAAGCGACGTCCCTCGCCCGCAGCCACGTAGGCGAGCAGCGCCCAGGCCGTCTGCGACGCCGTCGCGGCGCCGCGGCCGCGCCTCGCCGGATCCGCGTAGGAGCCGACGTCCTCGCCGAACGCGCCTCCAGGCTGCTGGACGGAGTCGAGCCACGCGACCGCGGAGCGGTAGGCGGGGTGGTCGTATGGAAGGCCGCACGCCTCGAGCGCCGGGAGGGCCGCACCGGTGCCGTAGACGTGGTTCACGCCCCAGCGGCCGAACCAGGAGCCGTCCGCCTCCTGCTCGGCGAGGAGCCATGCGAGGCCCTCGCGGACCGGCGCGGCGTAGCCCTCCTCGGGCGCGAGCGCCTCGAGCGCATGCGCCGTCACGTCAGCGCTCGGCTCGTCGGTCACCTTGCCGAAGTCGCAGAACGGGATCCGGTAGAGCCACATCGCCTCGTTGTCGACGTCGAAGGCGCCCCAGCCGCCCGAGCGCGACTGCATTCCCGCCGTCCAATCGAGACCGCGTCGGACTGCGGCGTCGCCGATGCCGAGCTCGCGCAGCGCGAGCGCGACGACCACCGTGTCGTCCACGTCGGGATAGAGGTCGTTCTCGAACTCGAACGCCCAGCCGCCGGGTTCGAGCTCCGGCAGCCGGATCGCCCAGTCGCCGCTGGGGTTCGTCACCTCCTCGGCCAGCAGCCAGCTGCCCGCAGCCTGCAGCTGCGGATGGTCGGCCGGCACGCCGGCCGCGCGCAGGCCCAGGACCGCGAGCGCCGTGTCCCAGACCGGGGACTGGCACGCCTCCGGGCGGAGGCGGTCGCCGTCCTCGACCATGAACGCGTCCCAGCCCTGGACCGCGCGACGGAAGGTCTCGTCCTCGAACCCGTGGCCGAGGGCCGCGAGCATGAGGATCGCCCACACCCAGGGCGGCTGGATCCCGCCCCAGGAGCCGTCGGCCTCCTGCCGCGCGCGCACCCAACGCTCGCCGGCGGCGATCGCCTCGCGTCGGAGGCGCCCGGGCCGCGCCGCGGGCTGCGACTCCCCCGGGCGAGCACCGATGTCGCGCAGGTCGAGATCCGCGGGCCTGACGGGTCGCAACGCGCTCGTCACCGCAAGCGGCACGAACGTGCACCGCGCCCAGCACGAGAAGCTGTAGACCGAGATCGGGAACGACGGTCGAGAGAGCACGAGTTCGGGCGGGATCGGCACGATCCGCTGCCACGGCCATTGCCCGAGCAGCGCGAGGAAGCACTTGGTGAAGATGCGCGCCCGCGGGACACCGCCGTTTCTCCGGATGAAGTCGCGCGCGGGCGGCCCCGCGTCGACTCCGGCGAGCTTCAGGGCGACGTACGCCTCGATCGTCGTGTCGAGATCGCCCGGGCCCTCGAACCAGATGCCCCACGTGCCGTCGTCGCGCTGTCGCGTGAGCAACTCGCTGGCGATCCTCCGGTCGAGCTCGGGCGTGCGCAGTCCGAGCACGTGATGCCAGAAGAGATGCTGGGCGGTCATGGTCACGTTCGACTCGAGCTCTCCCTTCCACCAGCCGTCCGGATGCTGGAGCTCGAGCAGCCGCTCCGCCGCCATGTCGACGGCACGGTCGAGAGAGGTCAGCTCGGCCACCGCGCTCACGCGGCCACCTGTGAGGTTCGTGCCGCGAGCGCGCGCGCCGCGGCGCGGCCGGACCGCACGGCGCTCTCCATCGTCGCCGGCCAGCCGGTGTCCGTCCACGCGCCCGCGCGAACGACGTTCGGCCGCGACGTCTCTGCGCCCGGTCGCACGCGCGCGGTGCCGGGCCGGAGCGCGATCGTCGCGTGCGGTTCCCGCGAGACGCGTGACCAGACGAGCTCGGCCGGGCCGAGCCGCTCGGTCAGCTGCCCCGCGATCAGATCGACGAGCGCGCGGCCGCGAAGCTCCATCAACTCCGGCACGCCACTCGACACTACCGTCAGGTACTGGCCTTCCGCGGGCGGATGTCGCGTCAGCGCGCCGCGGTCGAAGACCCAGTGCGCATCGGATCCGAGCAGTGCCGCCAACGGGGGCTCGAGCAACTTCCGGTCGAACTGGAGGTGCACGCTCACGATCGGCGAGTCCTCGAGCCGGGGCGGCGGCTCGTCGAGCAGGCGCGCGCACTCGTTCGGCGGCACGGCCAGGACGACAGCGTCCGCGTCGAGGTCGTCGAGCGACTCGACCCGCGAGCCCGTGTGGACGGACGCGCCGGCCGCCTCGAGCGCACGTCCCGCCGCGTCGCCGTGCATCCAGCCGAGCGGTCTCGCCGGCAGCAGCACCTCGCTCGCCTTGCGTCCCGAGAGAAGTCCTGTCTGAACCGTGAACAGCGCGGCTCCAGCACTCACCGCTCGCGTCGGCAGGTTGAGCGCGGGGCGGATGAACACGTCCCAGAACCGATCGATCGCCCGCTCGGTCTGTCCCATCCGCAGCAGCACCTTGCCGAACGTCTCGTCGTCGTGGGCCGCGGGCTCGAGCCCGCGCAACGACAGGAGCACCCGCGCGCCAGGCCGCTCGCGGCGCGGGAGGTGGCCGTACCTCCCGAGCAGGATCGAGAGCGCGGAGATCCGTGACCAGTGCCGGTTCTCGTCCACGACGGGGAGGTCGAGCCGCAGCCGGTCGACGGAGCCGGCTTCGCCGACGCGCTCGAGGAAGCGGATGTACTCGGTGAAGCAGCCGAGCGCGATGTGCTGGCCGTTGTCCGGCGGCGGACTCGGGTCTCCCTCGCGCTCCGGAAGCGTCTGCACCGCGCCGCCGAGCGTCGGCCGCGCCTCGACCAGCGTGACCTCGTGGCCCGCGTCGACGAGCTCGAGCGCGGCGGTGCAGCCGGCGAGCCCGCCGCCGACCACGACCGCTCTCATCGTCGCAACCCCTTGCCGACGATGCGCAGCTTCGTCAGCGGCGACAGCCGCGGCGGACCGGCGAAGACGTCGAATCCCGCGGAGTCGATCCGGTCCAACGTCGCCTCGTAGAGATCCGCGAACGTCGCGACGCAGAGGGCGCTGCGTCCGTCGAGCGAGTCGAGGAGTCGCCGCCCGTCCTCGAGGTAGGCGCGCGCGCGGGCCGCCTGGAACGCCATCAGCGCGCGCCACGCGTCGTTTGCGCGGTGCTCGGCGATGTCGTACTCGGCGACGCCGAACGAGGCGAGCTCGTCTTGCGGGATGTAGACGCGGCCGAGCTCCCAGTCCTCGCGGACGTCGCGCATGATGTTGATCAGCTGCAGTGCGACGCCGAGCGCCTCGGCTCGCATCAAGTCGTCCGAGCCGTAGACCGCGATGCACGCGTGGCCGACCGCTCCCGCGACCTTCTCGCAGTAGCCGCGGAGCTCGTCGAAGGTCGCGTAGCGGGTCTGGTCGAGGTCCTGCACGCCGCCGTCGACGAGCGCCTGCAACGCGGACTCGGCGATCGGGAAACGCGTGCGCGCGTCACCGAGCGCGATCAGCATCGGATCGTTGCCGGGCGGAGCGTCGAGCGCCGCGCGCAGCTCCTCGAGCTGAGCGCGCTTCTCGACCGAGGGGAGATCGCCGTCGGCGATGTCGTCGACGCGCCGGGCGAACGCGTAGATCGCCGCAATCGCACGTCTCTTCTCCCGCGGGAGCACCATGATCCCGTACGCAAAGTTGCGCGCGCGCCTGCGCGTCAGCCGCTGAACCTCGCCGTACGCGGCGTCGACGCTCATCGTGGTGTCGACACTCATCGCACCGCTGCGAGGGCGAGCCGCATCCGCGACGGACGAGGGCGCTGCGTGAAGATGTCCCACTGCGCGGACTCGAGCGCTTCGAGTGCGGCGAGGCCTCCGCGCGCGAACAGGCCGACGGCCCGGCCGACGCGTCCGCCGATCCGCGCTTGCAACACCCCCCCGGACGAGAGGAGCAGGCGCGCGCGCGACGCTTCGAACTCGAGCAGGGCCCGGAGCTCGGCGCTCGGCCGGTCGAGCGCGACGACGTCGAAGAGGCGACGGTCCTCGGCGGGCAGGTAGATGCGGCCGAGTGCGAGGTCGCGCGGGACGTCCTGGAGGAAGTTGACGAGCTGCAGGCCCGTACAGACCTCGTCGCTGGCCGCGACGAGCCGCTCGTCGCCGGCCATGCGCAGGACGCCGAGCACGAGCCTCCCGACCGGGTCGGCCGAATGCATGCAGTAGAAGCGCAGGTCCTCCCACGTCTCGTACTCGGAGATCCGCTGGTCCATCCGGTTCGCCTCGATCAGCCGGAGGAATGGCTCGCGCGGGAGGTCGAACTCGCGAATCGTGGGCTGCAGCACCACCATCACCGGCCATTCCGGTCGGCCGGTGTAGCAGCGGTCGACCTCTCGCTCGAGCTCGTCGAGCGCCGCCAGCCGGTCTCCGTCGACCTCGTCCCCGAGGATGTCGACGAGCCGCGCGAAGCCGTAGATCGCGCGCAGGTGCGGGCGCAGGCTCCGCGGGAAGAGGAACGAGGCGACCGGGAAGTTCTCGGTCCGCGCGCGACGGGCAACGGAAGCCGCGTCCATGCCGAAACCTTCACCTCTTTGCCCGCCGTCAGTCAAACGGCGCCCCGGCTCGACGCCTCGCCTTGGGGCGGTCAGCCGGCCTGCGTCACCGGCTCGGGGACGTCTCGCATCTCGTCCTGCTTCACGAGCGTGATCGTGGCGATCACGCCCGCGATCGCGATCCCGGCGAGCGCCCAGAAGGCCCACGTGTACCCGGCGGTGAGCGCCACGAGACTGTGAGGCCCGAGTCCGAGCGAGCGCGTGTGACTCGCGGCGATCGTCGAGGCGACGGCGACGCCGATCGCGCCGCCGATCTGCTGCGAAGTGTTGATCAAGCCCGAGGCGAGCCCGGACTCCTTCACCTGGACCCCCGCGAGCGCGGCGATCGAGACGGGAATGAACGAGAACGCGAGGCCGACGCCCATCATCAGGTACCCCGGCAGCAGATCCGAGACGTAGTCGCCGCTTACCGGGACCTGCGCGTACCAGATCATCGCGCCTGCGGTCAGCGCCATCCCGGTCGCCAGGATCCACTTCGGGCCGTAGCGCGTCACCAGCGCCTGCGTGGGCGCGGCCACGATCACGACGGTTCCCGCCGTTGCAATGAAGGTCGCACCGGTCTTGAGCGCAGACCAGCCGAGCACGCCCTGTACGTACAGCGTGAGGACGAAGAAGTTGCTGAACACGACGGCACCGAGCAGGAAGCCGACGACGTTCGCGCCCGCGACGGTGCGCGTGCGGAAGATCCGGAACGGCAAGATCGGATCCTTGGCCGTCCGCTCGACCGCGAGGAACGCGAGCAGCAGCGCCGCAGAGGCGATCAGGAGCACGATGATCTTCGTCGAGCCCCAGCCTTCGATCGGCGCTCGCGAGATCGCGTAGACGAGCAGGACGAGGCCGCTCGTCACCAGCGTCGCGCCGAGCGCGTCGTACCGGCGTTGCTGAACCTCGACACGGCTCTCCGGCACGAGGCGTGGCGTCAACGCGAGCGCCGCGGCACCGACCGGGACGTTGACGAAGAAGATCCACTCCCAGCCGAGGTACTTGGTCAGCAGGCCGCCGGCGAGGACGCCGACGGCCGCGCCGCTTCCGCCCATAGCGCCCCAGATGCCGAGCGCCTTGTTCCGCTCGGCCCCTTCGGGGAAGAGCGACATGATGATCGACAGCGTCGCGGGCGAGATGATCGCCGCGCCGAGCCCCTGCACCGCGCGCGACGTGATCAGCATCGCCTCGGAACTCGCGAGCCCGCAGACGAGTGACGCCGCGGTGAACAGGACGAGGCCGACCATGAAGACTCGCCGGCGACCGAGGTAGTCCGCGGCACGGCCGCCGAGCAGCAGGAACCCGCCGAACGTCAACGCGTACGCGGTGATCACCCACTGCAGGCTCGTCTCCGAGAAGTGGAGCTTGACCCCGATCGTCGGCAGCGCGACGTTGACGATCGAGATGTCGAGGACCGTCATGAAGAACGCCGCGCAGACGAGCGCCAGCGCCTTCCAGCGCCGTGGATCCAGCGCTTCGACTGCGGGTGCGGCGACGGCGGCCAAGGCTCCTCCTCGAGTTCGGTGGGGTCAGCAGGAGAGGGCTGCTGCGAGCCTAGCCACGAGCAGGTCGTCGTCGTCGCGGTCGCGGACCGTGATCCGCATCGCGCCGGCAAGGCGACGCACCGCAATCCCGCTTCGCAACAACGATTCCGCAAGGTCCTCGGCGCCTGCGAGAGGGACGTAGAGGAAGTTGCCGTGCGACGGCCAGGGGTCGAGGCCGAGCCTCCGCAACTCCTCCGCGAGCCGCCCGCGCTCCTCGATCGTCGGCCCGACGTCGGGCCGCCCAGCTGCCAGCCCGGCAAGCGCGAGCGCGACCGAGAGCGTGGAGACCGGTGCAGGGCCTTGCCTCCGGTTGAGCTCCGCGGCCGTGTCGCGCGAGGCGAGCGCATAGCCGACCCGCGCTCCGGCGAGCCCGAACGCCTTCGAGAACGTGCGCACGACGATCACCTCTTCCTCGATCAGGTCGAGCGCCGTCACGCCCGAGTACTCGAAGTACGCCTCGTCCACGAGCAATGGCCGCGTGGCCGGAAGCTCGCCGAGCTCGCCCGTCGGATTGTTCGGACGACAGCAGATCGTCAGCACGGGCTCGTTTGCGCCGACCTCTGCACCCGCGGCCCAGACGGCGTTCTGGAACAGGGGATAGGTCGGCTCGTTCGCGATCGTCACGCGGTCGCCACGGCCCGCGAACGAACGGACGACCAACATGATCACGTCGTCGGCGCCGGCCCCCAGCACGACGTTCTCCGCCGCCACGCCTGCGTACTCGGCGATCGCCTCGGCGATTCGCGGATAGCCGCCGTGCGGGTACGTGTGGAGCTCGGCCAGCGCGTCCTCGAGCTGCGCAGACGATGCGTACGGCACGCGCTTCGGCAGCGTGTTGCCGTCGAAGCGGAGGACCTCGGACGGCGAGATGCCGGCGTACGTCGCGATCCAGGCGGTCGACGGGGCGTCGTAAGACGCGTACTGGCCGGACAGCCGGCGCATCGAATGGCCGTTCCCTGCGTGCCTGCTCAGCGCGCGAGCGCCTGGAGCGCGGCGAGCAGCTCCTGATGCCGGCGCTCTTCGTCACTCGGAGGAGCGTCGTCCTCCCCCTTCGCGCGCCGAGCCTGCACGAGCTCGTACGGCTTGACGATGAAGAAGAAGACCGCGGCGGCGATCGCGGCGAACGTGATCACGGCATTGATGAACGAGCCGTAGAAGAAGTGCGAGCTGTTGATCGTGAACGTCTCGCTGCTGAAGTCGGACTTCCCGAAGATCATCCCGATGATTGGCATGATCAGGTCGGCCACGAAGGCGGTCACGAGCGCCGCGAACGCGACGCCCATGACGAACGCGATCGCAAGCGTGATCAGGTTGCCCTGCAAGAGGAAGTCCTTGAAGTCGCGGAGGATCTTCGACACGGCGTCTCCTTTCCGTCAGGTGGCCCGCGCAAGAGCGCGGACGGGAGATCCTGTCACTCGCCCGGATCGAAGGAAACTCACTTGAGGACCACAGCGCCGGATGAAACAGTCCAGCGGTGATCGGAGGGTCCGGGCCGAACTCGTTCGCCCGCACGCGTTACGCCTGGATCGGCGGCATCGTGTTCGTCGTGTTCTTGGTCGCGGAGGCAGTCGCCTCACTCGCGATCAAGGCCAATCAAGATGACTCGGCGTCGAAGATCGCCGGCCAGCTTGCGGATCATCGAAGCACGCTGATCCTGGCTGCTTGTCTCTCGATCGTCTACGCGGTCGGCTTCGTCGTCTACCTGGCCCGGCTCCACGAGTTCCTTCGCAGCGACACGGGCCAGCCGCGGTTTCTCATCTCGTGGGTGCTCATCGGCGGAGTGTTGTTCGTCAGTCTCCACGCCGTCAGCGACATCGCCATCTACGGGATGCTCGGTGCGAAAATCGCCGC
>Ga0187779_10002433_pt1 | contig 11389 bp, 13 predicted proteins | sample 1015_Q2_SP10_10__FD_132435 | JGI IMG/M metagenome (GOLD analysis project Ga0187779, IMG submission 132435) | Tropical peat soil microbial communities from peatlands in Department of Meta, Colombia - 1015_Q2_SP10_10_MG | ecosystem: Environmental > Terrestrial > Soil > Wetlands > Peat | place... | reverse complement strand
TCCAAATGCGTAAACTGTAAGTGAGTTTACAGGCGTGGTCGTAGTATATGTCAGTGTAATCTCATAAATGGCAGGCATCAGGCTTTGAGCAACGACGCGACCTGTCGAATCGTTCAAAGTAACCCGCAGATTATACAGGGGGCATGCAAGGCAGATGACGTCAACGTGAATATTGTAAATCAGCGTGGATGTCTGAGCGAGCAAGGGAGTGAAGGAGGACCCGATAATGAGCAGGGCAAGCGTCAGGTAGGCGATATACTCCTTCAAAACGTCGATGCCCTATCGGGATATCGCTAATCTCACTAATAATCGTGGGCATTGGGGAGGGGTAGTGCTGCAGCTACCCCTAGTTCCTATTCTGAATGGGATTAGAGTATGGCAGGAGGTGGAGGGCTAGAGTACATCAGGGGAATCGGGAACTGGAAGGTGTTCCTCTTGATAGGGTAATAGACGACAGGGAATTGAGCTGTCGGGGGGTACAATATGGGCGAATATATCGGGGTAACGAAATATACGAAACTCATTGTTTGCACCGCGATTATGATTTGAGAGTTCAGATTAGGCGTGATAAGGCTTTCGTGGACTGAACCATTTTTCGCATGCATTTCATCTTGCACTTCATTCAATAAATCAACACCATAATGTCAACGACTTTTGACTCACAGATGTTTGTTTAAGGCAGGTTGTATTTGCAGAAAGAGGCATTCTTAACGAGTTTTTGCCGTCGTTTGGGTGTGACAACGGTTATGTGATTCGTGCGGAGAGGGTTAATGTTTACTGAGGATATACTATGGAATCCCCACCGCCATTAATCCCAGCTCCGGCCATCGTTGAGGAAAGAGGTAAACCCGTTGTGATTCGACCACCTGAGGTTGGCTCGGCACATGATTTCGCAATTTTGGGATGGATCATAACACTCTTGCTTACAGTTCCTTGGGTAGTCATCTCGTTGATTATAGGAGGATTCGGAGTAGCTGCGGCACTCGGTTACCTTATCTTGCCTCCTACAATTCCTAGCGCATTGCTCGCATTCCCCGCACTTGGAACCTTTCTCGCGTTTGTAGTTTTCGTGCTAACTCCATCGTACGTGGTCTATCTTGGTCTGGGGGCTGCTGGATTGATTGCGGCTCTGATCTTTCTAGGAGCCATCTATTTCGGAATTGTACGTGCAATTAGTAAGGGCCGATATGAAAAGGCAAGAGGTGCGTCATTGTTTTGGGGGATAATCTTGATCATCCCTGTCTTCTTTGTATTGTTCAATACGGTGCTTACAGGAACAGTCATCGCGCTAGTGCCTGCATTCTTCTTTCTAATGACTTATGGTAGGCTCGGAGAAGTCATCGCGAAATATGGCCCCGTAGCAGTCATGGGTGAAGCGATGCCTGGAATGCCAGGTGTTGCGCCGTCTATGCCTGGCGCTGTCCCCATTGGAGGGCCACTTCCAGCTATGGGTCCGATGCCCGGAGGTCCGATGCCACCCATGCCACCGATGGCCGGCCCACCGAAGAACCCACAGTGTCCGACTTGCGGAAAGGAACTATACTACTCTGCAAATCACAGAAGATGGTACTGTCAAAACTGTGATAACCCAGGACGCCATTAGGTTAACCAAAAGACTTCAACTGTTTCACGCGACCTAGAAAAGTTCCGTCAAGCAAGTGTACCTCAGCATTATTCATATCTACTGCCCCTGAACGTATGAGGGGGCCGAGTCCTTCACCTGCGTGACTTTCGTCGAGCTTAGCGGAGTTCACCGGTCTACCCCCTAGAAAATCATTGAATGGTGGAACAAAGATACATCTTGTCACGTTAAGGTTGGCTTGAAAGCGCTGAGACAAGGCTTCGACCGGTTTTTCCTTAGCCGATACTCCTGCTGCCTTTAGTGAACCGATTAGCAGTTTGTGTGGGTCACATGGAGCAGTAATCCAAGCTGGTTTCGTGATTCTGTATCCCATAGAATCTCGGAGTGTGATTGCGGGATGAAGATGTCCTAGAATCAATGTTTCGCAGTTCAATAATTCCGGAGTGGGCCATGCGTGTCCATGCAATAGCCCATATTTTCGCCACAAAGCGATGCCGCTTGGTGGAAGTAGTTCCACTCTAGAGGGCGTCAGAGGTTCCAGATTTCCGTCATGATTGCCTACGATGATTTGAACTATTGGGATTTTTGCTAGGAGTTTTTCGAAGAATTCGGGCACGTCATGCCATTCTTCTAGCTCTGCACCAGTTACGCTGTGTTTTACGTCGCCCAGCATAATGAGGCGAGTGGGTTTTTCCTTGGCGATCGCCGCCTCCAATCTGACAAGCATCTTCGAGGTCTGTGATGGAACGTGGATGCCCTGACGGGCTAGAGTGACCTCCCAGCCAATGTGCAGGTCCCCTACCACGAGTACCCTCTCTTTTCCTCGTCGTAGGAGCAGTGCTGGTTCGGTTCCGACGGGTTTTAGATTGCTCAAGGTTGTCGGCTCGGAGTCAATTGTCATATTTAGAAACGGTTAGATAGCTCTGTTTCTTTTGGACGAGTCCGTAGCCCGGTGGTGTAGTGGACAGAATTGCCCACAGAAGCATAGCGGGCTTTGGAGCTTGCCGAAGTCACCCGCCGACGGGAGTTCGAATGGTTTAGCCCGAATATCTCCCCCGGGCTACCACTTTCCGAATTGTTATTCTGCTTACTTGTGACTAGAGAGCCAACTTCGAGTGGGTGTACCAGGTACTTTATGCAGCTTTGCATACGGCGTAGGTGGGACGTCTATCCAGTAACTTAGAGACCATCTTCTACTTCATTTTCAGCTCGATACCGACAGTTCGCTTGATTAAGTCACTTAGCGCGTCTACCTGCGCCTTCGGTCCTTCGCGAGTTGGAATTGAGACAACAAGTGGAAACTCTTTCCTATTCCTCTCGAGCACGGGCAGTATCCAAGGGTAGATTGGATCAGTCACCATAATCAGTGAAATAGACTCATCAGAATGTAGTCGTCGGAATAATCTTTCCGCGTCTTCCCGTTCTTTAACTGCGTAGCAATTTTTCACGCCGCTAACTTTGAAGTAGGTTGCGGTTGCTTGATCTGCAATTACGGCGATATTCCCCAATTTTCACTCGGTTCCTCAATCTGTTCTAGAGGCCTTAGAATTGCTTAAGGATATCTTCTCGCTCGATAATATGACCGCAATAGGCACAGCGCAATTTGACGGGTTCTCTATGATCCACTCCGAATGTTGGATCGACTGGTTCCCTTGTGTTCGAGATGCACGACGGATTATCACATTTTATTATTCCCTTAATGAGTGCGGGCAATTCGACTAACTTCTTAGAGACTACGCCGTAATTTCGGATGATGTTAATTGTTGCGTTCGGAGCGATCAGGGCTATCTTGTCAACTTCTGCAGGCTTAAGCTCCCTATTCTGTATTTTCACGATGTCCTTATGGTCTTGTCTCTTGCTGGCGACATTCATTGCGGCAGTCACAGCCTCTCCATCCTTGCCATCGATACCAAGAATCTTTAGTACATCTAAAGCGAACCCGGAGGTGATGTGATCGATAACAGTACCGTCCTTGATTTTTCGAACATAAAGTTCTTGACTTGTCTCCAAGTTGATTCGCGAGACTATCCTCGAAGAGATTATTTAACCCTAAGACATGTTCAGGCAGTTCATTTCGTCAACCGATCAGCATCATACTAATGACTACGTGACGCAATTGTGGTCGAAGAGACAGATCTGTATTTCATTTTAAATTCGCATCGCTCGCCTCATCATGTCAGCGCCGAGAAACCTAGACCGCTGATAGGAATTTGATAGAAGTTGGCATAGTCTTAAGCGATCAGAATCAAGAGGACGATAAAGACCATCGCAATTATCAACTTCGATTCGACATAGCCTCAACGCTTTTCCGGTGCCGTCTGCTACAATTCGAAACTCGTACCCATGCGACTATTGGTTCAGGCGCAATCAAATCGGCAACCGCATCTATGAGCCCCTGGGAGTTTAACGAGACCGACTTCGACCTCGAAAAACAGCTCATATTTGATCACGGCGTAATCACCTTTGAACTTGGTCGTGCGAATAAATCCCTTAACTGACGCTAGACCCACTTCTACTGTGTAGAATTGAATATTCCCCGAATAGTTGCTCTTCTCCTCATCCTTTCTTCAATTATCCCTATGGTAAGTTTCGCGACTTACCCTGTCTTCTCTCAGGATCTGTCATCCACGACAGCCGTTACTCAGAGCCCTAGCGTGACGACCGGCTATAATCGGACAGTGACATTGGTTCATACGTATCAAACGACTGGCTTTACCACATCCAGTAGCTTATTTACGCAGATAATGGTCGCATTCGTTACGTCGACAACATTCTTCACATATGTCCAAATAACTTTTACAAGTTCAACAAGCACGGCCGCATATCCTGCTCCTCCCATAAGACCAAAACCGAACTCAACGCCTCTTCAGGTGAAGCCTTTCCCAGGCACAATTCTATCTCTCTTTGCGCTCCTATTAGTCTCAATCTTCGGTTTTGTTAAACGCAGGAAGGGCCACTTGTCCTAGAGATTTAGTGTGCCTATTCGCAATTCTCATCCGGCTATCAGATGCAGAACCTGTATCCTAAGTTGGTTCAGCGCCCACCCAGATCACATAGCTCATCGTTGAGACTAGGTTGGATAGATCAGCAGATGAACCGTTTTCGTAAGCAAGCAAGATTGGCTGGTTGTCGACGTAACCGCCGAAGATCCATTGGCTTCCACTGTGGCATATGCTCAGGATACTGGAGCCGGTCTGCACTGGTTGAGTAATGTAAACTGGGAACGACGTTGAGATATCGACGAACCCTTCTTGCCCGTATACTACTGCCCATGCTACGTTCGGAGTACGCTGAGCTACGGGAGACCCACCACCTAGCATCCATGATGTTCCGTTCCAGGCTATCGCGTTTACAGCCAATTGGAATCGACGAGGGGCCCATGTAGGTGCTGACAGTGAATCTATTACGGATGCCGTATTGAGCAGATGCAGTCGTAATGCCGATCTTAGTTGAGGAGTTAAGTCAGTGAAACTGTGGCCGTCGTATTTCGCTAGAAATCCGACACCTCCAATTAGCCAATATTTTCCGTTCCATCCAATCGTTTGGACTGAGGCGAAACTAGGAATAGTTGTCGAAATGCGATCAGTTAGGTCGACGATCATTCTGCCGTTGAACGTGAATAATATTCCTAGATTAGCATAACCTCCTCCGACTAGCCACGTTGAGCCATTCCAAGTGTTAGCATACAGGATGCCGTCCTGTTGTCTTGGAACCCTTCCGGAAAGGTCGACGAAATCATATCCGTCGAACGTTGCCAACGACATATGATTCGCAGGTTCACCCATATCAAATCCCGGCAGACTGTCAGATCCCATTCCGGAGAGTAACCAGTATTTCCCGTTATAGCTCGCCGCGAAAACATCGCCCCCGTGCCAAGACGATTCTGATTCAAACTGGCTGAGCGAACCACCGATAACCTGAGTATCCCCATTGTAAAGGTACAGGTAAGGGTTTGAGCCATGTGGCCCAGGATCGGTTCCCCATCCTGAGATCAACCATTGAGATCCGTTCCATCCGCCAGTCCATACTGTACCTTCGCTGAGTACCGGTGTCAACTCGACAGGAGAATTTTCTGAAAGAGAGATTCTGAAAAGTTTAGGAATTTGACCCTGCTGAAACCAAATCCCGCTTTGTCCGCCAACCAAGATATACGAATCACGTAGATTAGCATAGGTCGCTGGTGCCATCATCGTGATGAACAAAAGTGCCAGAATAATCAGTGACCGCAATCAAGTACACTGCCTTAGGCCGAATATCTGATGTTACATACACAAAAAAGGGTTTTCAGAGTTCATGGGCGCTCGCTTGGACCTTTTCTCTACGATGTGCGTGATGTCGGCGTAAGTCGGAGGTTAGGGCTTTATTGTACTCTGCGATCGGAACTTTCAGTTGAGTATTCAATTAAGGCTTAGATTCGGCTAATTCCTCGGCTTTCTGCTGAACAATATTCCATGCTAGCGCGACATCCTCCCATGTCGTCTTAATGTTACCTATGGTTAGTCGGATTCCAAATCTTCCCCGCAATTTCGTGTGCGACAAAAAGACTTGGCCGGTTTGGTTGACCACTTCCATGAGTTTTTCGTTGAAGTTGTTAATTTCTAAAGTGTCACTCGAATTTTTGGGACAGAATCGAAAGACTAAAGTGCTGAATGGAACCGGCGCGAGGATTTCGAAGTTGGGCGTAGACTTGATGATCTTCTCTAATCGATTTGCATATGCGATGTGATCTCGAATGATGCTTGCAATCCTTTCAGTTCCTAGCGCGCGAATGATCATCCACAATTTGAGTGCGCGGAATCGACGGCCTAACGAAACTCCATAATCCATCAAATTTGTCACGGAGTTTTGTTCTTCTGTGCGAAGGTACTCTGGAGTCAGGCTGAAGGCTTGCCTGAGCACTTCGGGCCGTCGGCAGTAGAGAACGCTGCAGTCAAGGGGTGTAAAAAGCCATTTGTGGGGGTTAACTACGATGGAATCAGCTTCCTCCCAACCAGAAAAGAGTTGGCGCATCTCATCTAGAATTGCCGCGGAACCTCCGTATGCTGCGTCTATATGAAGCCAGATTCCGTATCTTTTGCAGATCTCTGCTATTTCTTTCACTGGATCTATGCTTGTAGTAGACGTTGTGCCAATTGTGGGGATGATGCAGACAGGCTTCACACCGCGGGAGATATCCTCCTCCACTTTCTGAGCCAATAGTTTGGCGTCCATTGTGAATGCTTCGTCTGTTGGTATCTTGATTACACCGCGCTGGCCGATGCCGAGTACGATTGCAGCTTTTTCAATCGACGAGTGTGCCTCTTCTGAAGTATAGATACGAAGTTGAGGTAGATTTTGTCCGGCTAGTCCATTTTCTCGAATGTTCAGCCCCGCATACTCCCGGGCGGCAGTCAATGCGCATAAACTCGAGACAGAAGCCGTATCATTAATGACGCCGAGGAACTGTTCGGGGAGGCCAAGCATCTGACGCAGCCAGTCTGTAACGACCTCTTCAAGTTCTGTTGCAGATGGCGATGTTTTCCAAAGCATCGCATTAACATTCAAAGTGCTGCAGAGCATCTCTCCAATAATCCCCGGGTATGTGCTAGTGATCGAGAAGTAAGCGAAGAATCGCGGATGATTCCAATGAGTGATTCCTGGTAGAATAATCTCGCGAAAGTCACAGGTTATTTTCTCAAGCGGTTCAGAAGTTGGTGGAGGTGAGCGCGGCAATCTCGCCTTGACCTCTCCAGGCTTAGAACGAGCCAAGACTGGATATTGACTCATATGTTCAAGATACTCGACGATCCAGTCTACCGTTTTGTGGGCCTGATCCTTGAAAATTTCTGGAGAAATGTCTCTTTGTTGACGTTCTGCGTGAATTGTTATTTCATCCGTCATTTGACGTCTCGGTAGATATGCCCCTCTCCACAATTTCTGCTTTGATGTCGAGGGTTTCAAGTCTTGTCCGGAGTTTGAGTGGGTACGAAGAGCAATCACAAGATTGAAATCACTTCGCACGGTGCAGCGAAATTAGTTGATCAAGCGAACCAAATCGACGCGATTGAACTATGCCATTAATTTCACATGTTCGTCAGTATCAAAAGGTGAGTAATTATACATCGACTGTAATCCTTGGGAGTTTGATCTGTCATATGCGCGGTTATGAGATGATAATCTTAGCCTCAGCTGGTGGAGTTCTTGTTCGACGCTTTTGATTTGTTGAACTTTTCTTTAATGCTTCTTGCTATGCTCGCTCCACTCTTCATCATCTACAAAGTTCGAAAGACGAATCGTCGTTATCTAGGTCTCGCTATCTTGTTGGCTGCATTCACGTTTTCGCATAGCCTTTACCACTTATCCCTCTACCTTGGGCTGGATTACATCGCTGCAATTCTGTTCTGGCCGTTAGGAGCGATAATGCTTCTGGCATTTGGACTCTACTATTGGAGAGTGGGTGTATAGCGTGTTAAGCCCACTCCAAGAGTACCCGTCGTATGGCGCAGGCCAGGCATTCTCTCTTCTCACTATAGCTGAATGCATCACTTTATCGTGTTTAGTTTTCTCTTTCATTCTTTTCCTCATTCTCGCAATCAGGTCCAGGCATTCTGAGGGCGGCATTCTACACAGTTTTAAACTCCAACTCTCGATTGCGATACTACTCTGGATTCTAGGAGAGATTGTAGGTTTCTTAGGTCCAATGCTGTACTGGAAAATGTACATACACACTGCGTCGATGTCACTTTTCGCACTCGTGCTCCTCTACCGTATACGCGGTCTAGCCGGCCGATGAGTCATATGGAGCGCGTATCAACAGGTGTCATTGGCTTGGACCAGCTGCTTAGAGGGGGATTGCCCGCTGGATCGATGAGTCTAATCTTGGGTGCTCCAGGTTCCGGAAAGAGCACCATGGGTAAGCAATTTCTCTACGAAGCTTTGATTCGTAAGACTCCTGCACTTCTCGTGGATACGAACGAATCATTTGACCTAGCTAGAGAGACTATGGCAAGTTTCGAATGGGATTCTTCACTACTAGATCTGATAGTGTTCGTCGACTGTTATTCTTGGAGGATTGGCGCAAGTAATAGCGCCAAATATGCGGGAACACCAAAGAACCTCACTGACTTGAGCTTGGTAGTAAGAGATCTGCTCAAGACTCTGGTCAATCCCCGTTCTCGCCTTGTCATCGATTCTTTCTCTGATTTCTTGATCCACGCAGGTCCGGACCAAGCATGCAAATTCCTGGAGTCGCTCAAGGCGCGGTTAGCTGAGAGGAAGGTCACTACTGTCGTAATTCTAGAGGACGGATTGCACGAACCGAAGGTGAATGCAGCAGTTGAGTACATTGCGGATGGGACGATACGTATGCGGTATGAAGAGACCGGAAGGTCGCTTATGGTCAGCAGAATGCTTGGTACTCCAGTTACGCTCAAATGGATTCCATTCAGCCTCGCTCGTGGTATAGAACTCGCGGCCGCGGATTACTTCCGTTAGGACTGACCCAATCCAGTATTATAGAGGGTGAACAGAGGGTTCCACCTCCCATTTCTGAATCTTAGGATTTACTAGCGTGCCATTGCAATCGAATATATTGCAATTGCACCAATGACGCCAAGTATAGCTCATAAGCGTACGTGGCTGTTAATTACTAAGAATCATATCTACCTGACTTGTATAGCGTAGGGAGGTGTATTCGAATGGGAGATTTCAAGTGCGTGGCGTGTGGGGCCAGTTTCCCAAGCGAGGAAGCACTACGATCACACGCTAAGACGAAGATCAACGAGGAAAGCCTCCACTACCGAAAGATGTCAACCCGCGGAATAGTTGACCCTATCTATCCGACCGAACAGGAGAAGCCTGCGTAGGCGAGTCACAGCAGGGCTATCTATCCTCACATTGATGCGATACGTAGGGGTTGGAGGTGATTAGGTTGGCAGTATACAAATGTGAAGCATGCGGCAGGGAATCTGGTACACCAGGTGCGTGTTGCGGTTCTCAGATGAAACAAGTGGCTTAGGGAGGCTTCGACAGAAGAGCTTTCCTCAGCCTCTCATATTTTGATGGATCGTCTCCGACATCAATTGACACTGCTTTTGTTCCTATGTAAAGAGGGATCCACTCCTCATAGGGAACTCGCTGTCCCCGCGCTTTGGCGATCCTCATCTGCCGTTTCGAGCGGCCGTCAATTTCTATTATTCGCATTTCCACCGCGAAATCAACGAGTGTCTGTAGGCGTCTGATGATCTCTTCGTTAACTGTTCCAGTCGTAAGCGAGATTACGAGAGCTGCACCTTTCGATTTCACTTTGACAGCCATGCTCGAAAGGAATTGTACTACCAGCTGCGGATCCTTGTACGTGAATAATGGCGTAGCTGAATCCATGATTACCTTTGGGCTCCTCATTTGGCTCATGTTACTCAACAGCTCTGAGATCAAGAGACTCGCTTCGTTCAGATCGACTCTATTTTTTAAGGCATATTTCTCCTGGCTCGGAACACCAGCAAGTGATGAGTAACAATCTACAAGGACAGCGGTACCATTGCTTTCGTGGTGGCGCAGCCTGTCTTGCGTGTAATCTCCTAGCGGACGGCGTAAGTTTGAGGGGGCGTCGTCAAAAGCTAGTAGAATTATCGGCCTGCCGTTTCGGAGGTAGAAGTCAATCCAGTTGTGCAGAGTCGGGCTCTTACCTGCACCGGGCGGTCCAGTAACGAGCGCGGTATAGCTATCAGGAAGCCATCGAGTAAATTGATCACAATGATCGCAATAATAAAACTCTGTAAGATCGTCAAACATTGAAGGTTCACCGCAAAGTGGGCACAGCTTGGCGATTGATTGATTCTCGTTGACCATTGGCGACATCACTTCTAGTTTGCTCGATTCATTCCGGATGGCATGTTGCTTAATTAGCGTGTAACCGTAAGAGATGAAGCTTAGCGTTATTCAATGTTCCAGAGCTCTCCTAACCTTTTCCAATTCTTCATTCGCTATGACTGATTCTATCCTTCCTTCTACAATCTCACCTAATTTCTTTCCAGCCGTTCCACTAAGCATCTGCGCGAACCCAGGTAGCACGATTTCGCCTTGAACGGTGAGCTGGGTTCCGTCTGGAACGCTAGCAATCGTGAAGCAAAATCTCGATCCCTTTCCTCCGCCATCTACTATTTCTGCATCTGATCGCTGTTCGGGCTGGTTCGTAACTTGAGTCACGGAGCTGAATTGGTTGTGTTGAAACTCCGCCACTGTCTCATAAGTGCCGCAGTTGCCTTCTCGTTTCAGAAGCTTAACTGATTTCCAGAAAGTTGATCGTTCTGGGGCCTTCTCGAAATCGCTTAGCAAGTTGTAGACTTGGGCAGGGGTGGCCTTTATGATTCCGCTCTTGCTAAAAGTTACCATTTCAATCACACGTAAGAGAGGTTGAATTATTGAGGTGTTGTTGGGTGAGCAGATCTCGCATGTTCCTTCAATTCCTGTTCTGATTTGAAGAACATTCGACAAGCGGGACAAACATAAGTGTTCTCTGACAAAGATCTCGTTGCGAGTATGGATGTCTTTCATATTAAACTAAAGTGTATACCTCGAGTCATCGTCAAGCTGAAGAGGAAGTTTGAATTGTTTCGTGCGTACTCCACGGTATTTGACCAGCTCCACCGCTGCAGTTGCTCCATTCGTCTTGGTAGGCACGAATCTTAGAGTCGAGTCGGATAGAGATACGAAACTGGCATACGCATGCTCAGAGCAGATCATGCGTGTCAGCAAATAGCATTCGAAACTTCCAATGCTACGCACCTTTACGGCTGTCTCATGAAGGAATTTCGATACTTGCCCAAC
>Ga0187779_10002432_pt1 | contig 11391 bp, 12 predicted proteins | sample 1015_Q2_SP10_10__FD_132435 | JGI IMG/M metagenome (GOLD analysis project Ga0187779, IMG submission 132435) | Tropical peat soil microbial communities from peatlands in Department of Meta, Colombia - 1015_Q2_SP10_10_MG | ecosystem: Environmental > Terrestrial > Soil > Wetlands > Peat | place... | reverse complement strand
TTTTGGTCAACGTTGACGACGTAAAATACCGGTTTTGCCGTGAGAAGGTGGAGATCCTGGAGGATCGTCTCTTTTTCTCCGGCGAGATGGAGGGCTCCTGCCCTCCGGCCCTGGTTTAAAACGGCTTGAACCTCTTGGTAGACTTCCAACTCCAACGTGGCCTCCTTGGCACCCACCCGATGCATTTTCTCCGTCTTCGTCAGTCTTTTCTCCAAGGTCTGAAGGTCCGCAAGAACAAGCTCGGTATTAACGACTTCGATATCCCTCACCGGATCGATCGAACCGAAGTCATGGGCCACGTTTTCGTTATTGAAGCAACGAACGATGTGGGCAACGGCATCCACATTCCGTATGTGATCTAGAAACTGATTGCCCAGTCCCTCTCCTTTGCTTGCTCCTTTGACCAATCCAGCAATATCGAAAAACTCAAGTGTGGTGGGAATCGTTTTCTTAGGATGGATCAACTTGGCAATTTGTTCGAGCCTCTGATCCGGCACGGGGACAATGCCAATGTTCGGGTTGATCGTGCAGAAACGGTAATTCGCTACCTCTGCGCCGGCTGCAGTCAGCGCATTGAACAAAGTGGACTTCCCCACGTTCGGAAGACCCACAATGCCGCACCGAAATCCCATCTACACCCCCTGTCGATGATTCAGTAAATCCGAAATTCGACTTCCGAAATTCGAAACGCGGCTATTAAGGCGCCCGGGAATCAGCTCAGAAACCTACGACGCGGAGACCGTGAAGAAGCTGAGATGCGGCAAAACATTTTTTTCCACCGTGTCGCCGTGCCTGCGCGCTGAAGCGCTTCGGCGCGCAAGCGTGTCTTTCCATCTCCGTGTCAGATAATTCTTCTATGGATTTCCGCTTTTATATTTGTATAATAAAACTGAGACGAAATAAAGCATTTAGTGTTTTGAGCATTCCTGCCCTGTACCACGCTAGGTTCAGGGCCTGTCGGCAGGGAGGTCAACGTGAAGCAGCAAAATCGTATCATGTTAGAGACGGCTTGTAGCATCGCGAGAAAAACCCGTTCGAAGGGGGTCCTGCTTTATGCAGATATGATCGAAGACTACGAAGCCTTAGCCAAGATCGGCCAGGAAAAGCAGGTCGATCTGATTCTCGCTGTCAAGGATGAATCTTTTTTTCAGGAAGCGGCCGCAGTTTTCGAAAAAGTACTTCAAATCCCTGACGTCCCCCTGGGCCGGATTAATCAAATGAAGATGGCCATCATCCAAGCCCTCTCAAAAGGACTCGTCAAGAAAGGAGAGAAGTGGGTCTGCCTCTCAGGGATCCCCCAAACGAAACTCCTGGATAACCTCGTCCTCCTTGAATTCGGAAAAGAGTTCGAGCTCGTCTCTTCAGCTGATCTCCCGGTGATTTCAGAGATTGTGAAACCGGAAGTTTTCGAGACCGTTCTAAGGCTCGCTTTAGAAATCTCCATAGAGGGAAAGGAAGGAAGAAAGCCCATCGGGACGATCTTTGTCCTCGGCAAGCATGAGGAGGTCCTCAAATTCTCGCACCCCATGGTGATCAACCCCTTCCAGGGATATCCCGAGGAGGAAAGAAATATCTTGGATCACCGCTTGAAAGAGACCATCAAGGAATTTTCCTCCATCGACGGTGCGTTCATTTTCCGCGAGGACGGAGTCATCTTGGCAGCAGGCCGCCATCTGGATGCTTCCGGAGAAAATATCGAAATTCCCCTGGGTCTCGGAAGTCGACATCGAGCTGCCGCGGGAATTACCAGTTTGACCGATGCCCTCGCCATCGTCATATCTGAGGAGACGGGGGGCGTGCGCATCTTTCATCATGGGAAAATCTTCATGGAGATTGAAAAAGGGGAATGATCTTGTCTTAGGAAACGGGGGAAAGAGAGAATTTTTTCTGAAATTGATTCATTGCCTTTTCAAGCCCTTGCAAGAACACGGCCCTCAGAGATTCTACCGCCCGGGAGAGGATTTGATCTAACTGGGACTGCTCGACGTCACTAAAAACCTCCAAGACATACTCGGCGGGGTCCATTCCCTCGGGGGGTCTGCCGATACCAACCTTTAGCCTTAGAAAGTTATTTCCGCCCATGCACTCTATGACGGAACGTACCCCCTGATGTCCTCCATCCCCTCCCCTTCGTTTAAAACGAAGTTTGCCAAAGGGAAGGTCCAGATCATCGTGAACGACAACCAGATCTTCCACCGTGAGGCCGAAGAAATCCGCTGCCTTTTTGACCGCCTCTCCGCTCCGATTCATGAAGGTTACCGGCTTCGCCAAAACGACGTGCTCGGAATCGATATAGCCTGTTCCATAAAGGGATTTGAAGCGCTTGGTACGGATAGAAAGCTGGTTCATTCTGGCGAGGTGGTCCACTACCTGAAATCCGATATTGTGCCTGCTCATTCGATACGCAGTTCCAGGATTGCCCAGTCCTACGATGATCTTCACATTCGGTTATTCTTTTTCCTCCTCCTCCTTTTCCGCCTTTTCCTCTGCCTCAGCCCCCTCCACAGCCTCCGGAGCCGCCGCTTCCACTACCTTCTCCTCCACCGCAGGAGGCACGACCGTTGCAATCGTGAAGTTCGTCTCTGAAATAATTTTCGCTTTCTCTACCTTAATATCTTCGACATGAATCGAATCGCCAATCTTCAGGAGGCTCACGTCAACATCAATGCTCTTCGGAATATCGCCGGGAAAACACTGAACTTGGATCGTCCTCCGGACCTGCTCAAGGATCCCTCCGACCTTGGTGCCCTCAGGCTTCCCGACGAGATGAACGGGAACCTCCACGGTGACCATCTCGTCCATAGCCACCTCATAAAAATCCGTATGCAAGGTCGCCCTTTGCAGAGGATCGATTTGAATGTCTTTCAGCATCACTACCTTACGATCCGACTGAGCTCCTTTCCGGATGTCAAGATCGATCAAGACATTCTCCCCTGCCTCTGTTTGAAGAACTTTCGTCAATTCTTTAGAATTGATCACCAAGGGGATGGTTTGGGATCGCGGTCCATAAAAAATGGCAGGGATCAGGCCCTTCGACCGGAGTTTTTTTGCCTTTTCCTTTCCAATCCCTTCTCGGATCTCTGCTGTCAATATGGGTCTTTCCATGGGTCACTCCTTCTATTGTGTTTCGTGATCGTTCATCCAAGGTGTGAATCAAGAACGTAAGTTTTTTAACTATCAAATAAACAGGCAGCTCACCGATTCGTCTTCGTAGATTCTGCGAATAGCGTCCGCCAGGAGATTAGAGATCGAGATGACTTTGATCTTTGGGCACCCCTTGGCTTCTTGCCGGAGCGGAATGGTATCCGTGACAATCAATTCGACAATAGGTGATTCTGAAATGATCTTCACCGCCTTTCCCGAGAGGACTGGATGCGTGCAGCAGGCATACACCGCTTTTGCTCCGTTCTCTATAAGGGCATAAGCCGCCCGCACCAATGTCCCCCCCGTGTCGACCATGTCATCAACCAAGAAGGCTGTCATACCCTTCACATCTCCGATGATGTTCATCACCTGCGAGACATTGGGCGAATCTCTTCGTTTATCGATGATCGCCAAGGAGGCGTCTAATCTCTTGGCATAAGCGCGAGCCCTTTCCACTCCTCCCGCATCCGGCGAGACCATGACAATATCGTTTCTGACCTGCTTCATGTGTTCTAACAGCACCGGGGCGGCAAATAAGTGATCCACCGGAATGTTGAAAAAGCCCTGGATTTGGCCGGCATGAAGGTCTACGGTAAGGATTCGAGAAGCTCCCGCAGTCGTAATCAAATCTGCAACCAGTTTGGCAGAGATGGGAGCCCGAGGGAGAACCTTACGATCCTGCCTTGCATAACCGTAGTAAGGCACCACGGCGGTGATTCTTTCGGCAGAGGCCCTCTTCAGGGCATCGATTAAGATAAGAAGCTCCATGAGGTTGTCGTTCACAGGAAACGAGATGGACTGGATCACGAAAACGTCCATCCCCCGAACGCTTTCATCAATCTCAACGTGAATCTCTCCGTCACTGAAGGTGCTCACCACAGACTTGCCAAGGGAAGTCTCCAGCTGGCCACAAATCTTCTTCACCAATTCATCATTGGAGTTCCCCGCGAATATCTTCAGCCAGCTCAAATCCTGCCCGCTGGGGGGCGCGACCTTCGTCTTACTCATATGGACCTCATCCCCATCAAAAACTCGCTGAGCGCAGAGCGCTTAAAGAAAAAAGCTTTTGCGCTATGCTCTATGCGCTAAGCTCTATGCTTGTGAATATGGCTGGGGTGGGAGGATTCGAACCTCCGAGTCCAGGTTCCAAAGACCTGTGTCTTACCGCTTGACGACACCCCAATCTTTGATCGAACAACGAGTCAGCAGTCGTCATACAGTGAGGCTATGTGCTTTAAAAGCGGCCCAGCCTTTCTCCTCGGCCATCCTTTTTATCTTTCGAAATGCTGCTGTTGAAATACTCTCGTTGTCGAAAAGCCCAAAAACCGTAGGGCCACTCCCCGTCATTAAAGCGCCCAGAGCCCCTGCAGAGACAAGAGTCTCCTTCATGAGGCCTATCTCCGGATATTTTCCTGAAACCACGGCCTCCAAATGATTCAAGAGAATGCGTGAGATTCCCTCGGGAGTCTTCAAAAGCCTATGAAGACTAAGATGAAATGGCTGGTTTGTCAACACGAAATTGCCGTAGGCCCAGCGCGTTGAAACCTCAAAATTCGGGTAGATAAGGACATACCACAGGTCAGGAAGCTCTACTTTTTTCAACTGCTCACCGATTCCTGAACCAATCGCAGCGCCCTCCGAAAGGAAGAAAGGAACATCTGCCCCGATTTCCAATCCCATGGCCAGCAAGTCTTTCTTAGGAAGCCTCACTTCGAAAAGTTGATTCAATGCTTTCAACGTGGTGGCCGCGTTACTGCTTCCCCCTCCGAGTCCAGCCCCGAGCGGAATTCTTTTCTCGATCTCAATATGAATACCCCCCTTGTAACTGGATGCCTTCAGCATAGACTGAGCGGCCTTGTAGGCCAGATTGTTCTTTCCGACCGGGAGCTTGGGATGATCTGCCGCAATCGAAATCCCTCTTTCCTTGCCTAAGGAGAAACGGAGGGTATCGTGGAGACTGATCTTCTGGAAGATTGTCCTCAGCTCGTGATAACCGTCTTCCCGCCTCCTCAGGATTTCTAATCTCAGATTGACTTTTGCCGGAGATTCCAGGCGGAGTGTGTTATTCATACCGAACCAATTCCATCATAGGAAAGTCCCTCTCTTTTTTCAAGTAGTTTTTGACGATGAGACTTCGGGACAGAGCGTGCAGGATATTGGTCTTTGAGCGCCTCTGCTCAACGGTAACTATGGACCGGTCTTGGGGCTGCCGAAAGGATCAATCGTCATGTAGTTGGATGGATTCTGCCGGGCATTGGTTGACGCATGCCCAGCACTCAATGCAATCTTCAGGGCGGGCAGGGATTGATCTATCTTCCTCCATCTCGTAGACTTCGCTGGGACAAATCTCGATGCAGTTTCCACAGCCATTGCAATTGTCCCGGTCAACGATAGGGTACATGACTGCTTCAAACTCCAAATTTCAAATTACAAATCCAAGTAAATTCAAGACACAAATGCCACCCCTCTCCCCCGAATTAAGAGAGAGGAAGTGGCAAGGCTTGTTCGAAACTCTGCAGGTGATGTCTTTACAAAAAGAGGAACCGGTTTCTTTGAGGTCCTCTAAACCGTCTCTACGCTTTTTACCTCTGGAACCTGTTGTTTGAGCACTTTCTCAACACCCATCTTTAAGGTCATCTGTGACATCGGACAACCACCGCAAGCACCGGTCAATCTGACTCGAACCACTCCGTCCACCACATCGATCAATTCGATGTCTCCGCCATCCGCTTGAAGCGCCGGCCGGATCTTCTGTAACGCCTTCTCAACATTCTCTTTCATTTGGTTTCCACCTCCTCTGTCCCCTCTGTTGTCTTAAGCCGAAGATTTTCTTCACTTAAAGTAATAATAACACATCATCCCCCAGCTGACAAAAAAAATAACAGAGGGCTAACCCGTCCGGAAACACAGGGAATAGGGTTTCTGACAGATATCCATGTTGTGGTACAGATCGCTCGGCGGCGATCGAGGTCGAAAATACCTGCTTGCTCCTCTAGGCTTTCAACTCCAAATATTTCTCGGCGGCGCAGGCGGCGGTCGCTCCATCTCCCACTGCCGTGGCGATTTGACGCACCAGCTTCTTCCTACAATCGCCGGCGGCAAAAATACCTTTCACAGAAGTTTCGCCATTCTCACCCGTAAGAATGTATCCGTCCTCATCCATTTCGACCAGTCCTCTTAAAAACTGCGTTCTGGGCAAAAGCCCCACAAAAAGGAAAACGCCCTGTATATCGTGCTGGGTGACTTTTCCCGTTTTCACATTCTTCACATGGATCGACTGAACCGTCGTATCTCCCTTTATCTCCTGTATGACCGAATTCCAGAGCATTTTGATCTTTGGATTTGCAAACACCTTCTCTTGATAAATCTTCGTTCCTCGAAGCGCTTCCCTTCGGTGGATAATGGTCACCTCCTTCACGAACTTCGTAAGATAAAGCGCTTCTGTAAGCGCAGAATCCCCTCCCCCGACGACAACGATTTGGTTGCCCTGGAAAAAAGCCCCATCACACGTGGCACAGTAAGATACGCCCTTGCCGGCAAACTCTTTTTCCCCCGGAACCCCCAGTTTTCGGTATTCTGTCCCGGTACAAACAATAAGGACATCGGAGAGATAGGTCCCCTCTTCGGTTTTCACAACCTTTTTATTCCCTTCCAGCTTGACCTCCACAACATACTGAGGAACAACTTCTAAGCCAAACCGCTTCGCCTGTTCTTCCATCAAACGGCTTAGCTCATCTCCTGCGACCCCCTGTGGGAAGCCAGGATAGTTCTCGACGAGCTCTGTGGTGGTCATCTGGCCTCCCAAAAGGCCGTTCTCGATAAGAATGCTGCGCAACCTTGACCTGGAGGTATAGAGACCAGCCGTGAGGCCTGCGGGCCCACCTCCCACAATAATGATATCATAGGCCTTTCTCGCTCCCCCCTCCATCCTTGCCTCCTCATTTAATTTGTAGGATAAACGCAGGATAGGACATCAGAGTCTCTTTTGTCAATGCTTCTCATACTCAGTCATTGCAACTCACCTAAATCAGAATTCAGCAGGAAACCTGATCCGAGAAAGTACTTGACATGCAAGGTGGACTTGCTATATTCTCACCCCAATTAGCGCCCTTCTATGGGGAATGGAGACGCTAAAATACCATAGGAACAGAGGAGGCAAATTATGAGTAAAAGAGTCTGCAGTGTTGTGGCGATGTTGTTTGTGACAGGCGTATGTATGATGAGCCTTGTATTATCTCCGTCTGTCACTTTGGCGAAAGATAAGGAATTCGTCTATGAAAAAGTGCCTGCTTTCACCGTCACCTATCCTGGGAGCTGGTCGGTGGATAAGGCAAACCCCTGGAAGGTCATGTTTCGAGTAGAAGCGCCTGCGAAAATCCCTGTAATGGACATTCAGGTTCTCGAGATTCCCAAGGGTGTGACTCTGGCGGATATCGGAAAACATTACAAGAAGGCGATATTGGACAAGGAACAGCAGGTAGATGCTGAAATCGTCTCGGATCAGATGAAAGCCCTGAAGGACGGAATTAAGGTTAACGAAATTGTACTGAAATACAAATATCAAGGCTGGCTGGATTTGCAGGCTACCATTGTATCGGCCTATAAGGACAATAAATGGGTTTACGTTTGCATAAACGATTCATCTTACAACGAACCCTTGAGAAATGTTCTTTACAGTCTGAAGTTCAAATAGTCGATTACGACGGTGAATATCGGGTTTGCAAACAAGGCCCGATATTCACCGCCTTGAGAATAAAACATCCATCTCTATAGATCGATCCCTCGGCCTTCGTTTTCATTCCCAATTATTGAGTTTCGCAAAATTAAAGGAACATATTAAAGATACAGCTGGGTACGGGCGACTTCAGTCGCCCTGATTTCGGGAGGCTAAAGCCTCCCCTACCCTAATGTAGATGAAAGAACTAATCCGTTACTTATGCGAAACTCAATAATAATTCATTCACACCCGAATCGGTCTTTTTTCGCCCAGGAATGCGTTCGTACAGAACCGTGAACTTGACAATTAGGAATTGTGAAAGATAGATTAAACCCTTATAATTTAAATCGAAGGGAGGAAGATATGGAAAGGACATTGTCTATTGTGAAGCCGGATGGCACCCAGAAACATCTGATCGGTGAGGTCATTAAACGTTTTGAAAATAGCGGGCTGAAGGTGATCGGTTTGAAAATGATTTCGATGAATAAAAAGGAAGCGGAGGGGTTTTACGCCGTCCACAGGGGTAAGCCTTTTTTCGAAAGCCTGACCACCTTCATGTCTTCAGGACCTTCTGTCGTCATGGTTCTTCAGGGCGAAGGGGCGATTTCAAAGACACGGGAGTTGATGGGCGCCACCGATCCTAAGCAAGCGAAGGAAGGGACGTTGCGGCGCCAGTTTGCCACGAATATTGAAAAAAACGTGGTGCACGGCTCTGATGCGCCTGAAACAGCTGCCTTTGAAATCAAATATTTCTTTAATTCTCTGGAGATCTTTGAATAGTGAATGGAAAAAATCGATTTAAAGGGCTTAAGCCTCTCAGAACTCAGTGAATTCCTCAAGCCTTTTGGCAAGGAACGCTACCGAAGTGTCCAGATTTTGAGGTGGCTCTACCAAAATGGTGTTCAATCGTTCGATAAAATGACCAATCTTTCCAAAAGATTCCGCCAGGAGTTAAGCCAGGCCAGCTTCATTTCAACCCTCTGCCCGCTGCGGGTGGAAGAGGCCAGCGATGGAACAAGAAAATTTTTATTTCAACTCGAAGACGGAAACCGAATTGAAAGCGTACTGATTCCGGAGAAGGCACGCCTCACCCTTTGCCTTTCAATTCAGGTGGGATGTGCCTTCGGGTGTCGATTCTGCCTGACGGGAAAGATTGGGTTGAAACGAGATTTGAGAGTTTCGGAGATCGTCAACCAAATTCTGGCGGTCAGAAAAACGCTTCCTGAAAAAAAATCCATAACCAATATCGTTTTGATGGGGATGGGGGAACCCCTTGCGAATTACGATCATTCATTGAAGGCGATCGCGCTGATGACCCATCCTGATGCCTTTAAGTTCTCCTCAAGAAGAGTCACCCTGTCAACCGTAGGTCTCCTTCCCCAGTTGGAACGGCTGTCAAAAGAAAAAATATCATTTCGTCTCGCCATCTCCCTTAACGCGACAGAGAACGAGACTCGAAGTTATCTCATGCCCGTCAACCGCCTCCACCCGTTGGACAAGCTATTGGCATTATGCAAGCGTTTCCCGCTCACGCCAAGAACTCGAATTACCTTTGAGTATGTCCTGGTAGAAGGTATGAATGATTCTTTCCAGGATGCCAAGAGATTGTTAAGGATGTTGAAAGGCATTCCCTCCAAGGTGAATCTCATCCCCCTCAATGAAACAGCCGAGATCCCCTTTAAGAGGCCTTCGGAAGAAAGAGTCAAGCGGTTCCAGGAAATTTTGATGGAGGGAGGGCTAACGGCGATTGTCCGAACGAGCAAAGGGATAGAGATTTCAGCGGCCTGCGGTCAACTCCACGCAAAGGGGTGACGATTGATTTTTGGCCAGCGCGGGGTTAACATGAGCCTTAATTTAGTCGAGGAGGCCGGGAATGTCAGAAAAGATCGTCGGGGTGATTGGCGGATCAGGTCTCTACGAAATGGAGGGCCTTGAAGAGGTTCAAACCGTTGCCATAAAGACCCCTTTCGGAGACCCTTCGGATTCGTTCATTGTGGGGCTTCTCGATGGGGTAAGGGTCGCCTTTTTGCCAAGACATGGAAAAGGCCATCGCATCCAGCCTTCTTCGCTGAACTTTAGGGCAAATATCTACGGGATGAAAAAGCTGGGTGCCGAGTGGATCGTCAGCGTCAGTGCGGTGGGATCCATGAAGGAATCGATCCACCCCGGGGATATGGTGATCCCAAGTCAATTTATCGATCAGACGAAGGGCCGTCCAAACACCTTCTTCAGCGGGGGGATCGTGGCTCACATTAGTTTTGCCGATCCCGTTTGTCCTGTTCTAAGCAAGATCCTTTACGAAGCCGGGAAGGAGGTCGGTGCGACGGTTCATAAAGATGGAACCTACCTCTGCATTGAGGGACCGCAGTTTTCAACACGCGCTGAATCGAGGCTTTTCCGGACATGGGGTGTCGACATCATCGGGATGACCAACCTCCCTGAGGCGAAACTGGCTCGGGAAGCTGAGATCTGTTATTCCACCATCGCCTTTGCAACCGATTACGATTGCTGGCACGACGCGGCGGAAGATGTCTCCATCGGCGAGGTCTTGCGAATTCTATCCCAGAGCACGAAGACAGCAAAAAGTGCGATTCGACAGGCGATCAAGCATCTTCCTGGCAAGAGAGAATGTGTTTGTGCAAGTGCTTTACAACATGCCCTGATCACCGGTAAAAAACATATCCCAGAAAAAACGAAAAAGGATTTGGAACCGATCATAGGGAAATATATCCGATGAGGACGGACCCCCTCACCCCATCCTCTTCCCCGATGGGGAGAGGGGCGGGTGGAAAGAATGAATTTTGTTGCAGATCGTATGTTGGGGAAATTGGCCAAGCAGTTGAGGATGCTGGGCTATGATACGATTTATTACCGAGGAGAAGATGCTTATCGTTTGATAAAATTGGCACGCGGGGAAGGTCGGGTGATTCTGACCCGAAACACCAAACTCCTTCCCAGGACACCGGAGGACCGGATCGTCAGAATCACAGAGGACAGTGCCTCCCTTCAGATAAGAGAACTCATTCAAAAGGGCTATATTTCACTGGGCGAGGAGAACCTTCTCTCGAGGTGCCTTTTGTGCAACGTCCTTCTCGATGACATCCCGCGGGAGGAAGCGGAGGGGAAGGTGCCGGATTTTATCTTTTACCAGCAGAAAGAATTTTACCGGTGCCCACAATGTCTCAGAATCTATTGGCAAGGCTCACACGAGGAGAATATGCTCAAAAGAATTGAGCAATTGAAGAATTTCAGATAAGCATCAAATGACAAGTCGTGCTCGGGTCGCGTGCTATGTGTCCGGACACGGATGACGGGGACACGGACACGTAATTTGGATAGGCGATGCGCATTATCAGTGGAACATCGAGGGGGCGGAAATTAGTGACACCGAGGGACCAGTCCCTTCGTCCTACCTCTGATCGCGTGAAGGAGTCCATCTTTAACATCCTTCAGGACGACATGGAGGGAAAAGTCGTCCTTGATCTTTTCGCGGGCACAGGAAATTTAGGAATCGAAGCCCTGAGCCGAGG
>Ga0187779_10002431_pt1 | contig 11391 bp, 12 predicted proteins | sample 1015_Q2_SP10_10__FD_132435 | JGI IMG/M metagenome (GOLD analysis project Ga0187779, IMG submission 132435) | Tropical peat soil microbial communities from peatlands in Department of Meta, Colombia - 1015_Q2_SP10_10_MG | ecosystem: Environmental > Terrestrial > Soil > Wetlands > Peat | place... | reverse complement strand
GTCCTGCCCTGCGCCTGACCCCATTACCCTTTCAGGAGAGGCGCCCTGTCCGTCAGCTCCCATGGCAAGCCGATATCCATCCTTCCCACCTGTCCGTACGCCGCGAGCTTCCGATAAAATCCGCCTTTCACCGCAGAAGGCAAGCGTCGTAGATTGAACTGGCGGACGATCCCCTCCGGCCGGAAATCGAAATTCTTTTCTAACATGTCGGCTATCTTTTCATCAGGCATTTGGGCGGTCCCGAATGTTTCCACCTGGATGCTCACCGGCCGGGCGAGTCCTATGGAATAACTGAGCTGGACTTCACAGGCCTTGGCAAGCCCGGCGGCAACGACGTTCTTCGCAGCATAGCGGGCTGCGTAGGCGCCGATTCGATCGATCCGCGATGGGTCTTTACCGCTCAGTGCGGCACCGCTGTGACGGGAATATTCACCATAGGTGTCTATGGCATTCTTTCTCCCCGTAAGTCCCGAGTGCACCGCCGGACCGCCACCTATGAACGGGCCGTCGGGATTAATGAATATCCGTGTTCCTTCATCCGGTTTTATCTCTTCGTCCTGAAAGACGGGCTGCAGGACGGCTTCCCTGATGTCCTCGGAAAGCCTCTTGATGTCAGGGCCTCCGCTGTTCGCTGCCTGTTTCTGGCTTGCGATGATGGTGATACTGTGCACGCGAGACGGCCTGCCGGCCCGGTATTCAACCCCTACCTGCGTCTTACCATCGGGGGCTAAGTAGGTGAGCGTTTTCTGTAGTCGCACGGCGGTCAGCTTCCTGGCGAGACGGTGAGCCAGCCAGACAGGGAGCGGCATGAAAGCCGCCGTTTGATTGCAGGCGAACCCGAAGACGGTAACCTGATTCCTGGCGACGATACGTTCGATCTCCGCGTCTGTCATATGGCGCTCATCGGTCACAGTCCGTCTCTCATGCGGAACTTCTTTGAGACTCGTAATCACGCTGCATGTCTTCGCATTGAAAGCCTGCTGGTCGTAGTCGATCTGGCTGATGACCTGCCTGGCCACATTGGCAAAATCGACATTGGCCAAGGTTGCGAACCTCGCAGCGATGAAAACGATAGCCGTGGAAACGGCGCATTCGGCGATGATGTTGGCGTAGGGATCCTTCTGCAGAACATGATCTACGATGGCATCACTTATGATATCACACAGCTTGTCCGGATGGCCCTCCGTTACCGATTCTGAGGTGAACATAAAGTCTTTTTTCATGTGAACCTCTTCGCGAACTGTGCGCACTCATGGAACCGTTGCGATTTGTCGATCATTGAACTCCGGAACAGGGACCTTCGTGCCTCCATTGAGAATCGGCAGCGGAGCGACTGTCTTTTTGGTCGCTTCGATGACAAGCAGAGGCGCAACGGAGGTTCCTACTGTCACCATCAGGTCGAGGGGATCTAAAAGGCCCATTCCCAGGAAGTTCCTGAGTCCCGGAATAACCAAGGTCATGGCCTGAAGCCCCAGCGAGCCCGTCAGGGCAATGGTGAGGTACTTGTTCGGTGCGAGCCGCTCAGCATCAAAGACGCTGTGTGTCTCGGAGCGGTGGCTGATGGCGTGCAACAGGCCTGCTGTGACGAAGTTCGTAAAGGCCATTGTGCTTGCCTGGGGTCCCTGTCCGTAGCGCAGCACTCCATAGCCGTACGCCGCCAAGGTCCCGGCGGAGATGGTTGACGCTTCAAAGAGGAGCCGTTTGAAGTCGCTCGTCTTGATGAGCGGTTCCTCGGGATTTCGTGGGGGCCGCTGGAGGACATCGGGCTCGGGCGGCTCTTGCGCCAGAGCGAGGCCAGGGAAGATGTCCGATATCATGTTGATCCAGAGCAGTTGCATGACGTTGAATGGCTGTCCCAGTCCGGCCGCAAGCGCCGTGAACATGATCATGATCTCGCCCGTGTTCTTTGAAAGCATATACCGGACCGACTTTCTCAAATTATTGTATATAGTCCGCCCCTGACTGATTGCCACGACCATCGTTTCGAGATTGTCGTCTTCCAGGACCACATCAGCGACTTCGCGCGCGACATCGGTGCCAGTGTGTCCCATGGCAATCCCGATGTCGGCTGCCTTGAGAGCCGGACCGTCATTGATGCCGTCGCCGGTCATACCGATGACCTTGCCCGCCGACTGGAGCGCCTGGACGATCTGTAGTTTGTTGGCAGGGCTGACGCGGGCGAAGACATGGACGCGTCCGGCAAGGGCCTTCATGACCTCGGGTTCGATCCGTGCAAGATTGCTTGAGTCCAGTATCTCCAGCTCCTCTCCCTTGCTCAAATTAAGCTCCTTGCCGATCGCATAGGCCGTGGGGCTTTGATCCCCGGTGATCATAACCGTGTCGATCCCGGCTCGATGGAACGTATCGATAAGGTCCTTGACGCCGTTCCTTATAACGTCTGCCATTCCGATGAACCCGACCATGACCAGTCCTTGCTGAATGATCTCGTCAGTGCGTAACGCGGCCCCGTCGGTCACTGCAAACGCGACAGCGAGTACCCGGAGCGCCTCTCCGGCCATCCGTTCATTCTCAGCCTCGAGGACAGCTCGGGCGTCATCGTCAAGATCCCATTGTTTTCCGTCCTTCATATACCATTTGCAGAGCGAGAGCACTTCGGAAGGGCTTCCTTTGAGTGCCAGGAGCTGATGGCCTTCATTCGACCCGTGACGTGTGCTCATGTAATTCCTGTCTTCCGATCGATGGTTGAGCTTCATCAAGGGATATTGGGCACGGAGGGAATTGACATCGACACCGGAACTGAGCGCCAGATGAACGAGCGCATTTTCCGTTGATGATCCTTCCACGACATAGTCACCCTCCCGCCCCGATACCATTGATTCATTACAGAGAACGGAAAGGTGGAGAAGACGGAGGATATCCTCGTTCGTATAGGGATTGACTGTCTTTCCCTCCGACTTGATCCTGGCGTCAACCATGTCAAAGCGGCGCATGCCGGCATGGATCTGGACCACCGACATCCTGTTCATGGTGATTGTGCCGGTCTTATCGAGACAGATGGTCTCGACCGAACCAAGCGTCTCGACAGCATCGAGGTGACGGATGAGCACCTTCAGGTCTCGCATGCGCCTGATGCCGAGTGCAAGTGTCGTCGTCGTTACGGTCGGCAGCCCTTCCGGAACAGCGGCAACGGCAAGGGCAATGGATGTCTTGAGCATCTGGAGAAAACCATAGCCTCGCAGAATGCCGACAATGAACACAATTCCGCATACGGCCAACGTGACATAAACTAGCTGGACCCCCAGCCTGTCCATTTGCCGTTCCAATGGTGTATCGGGCGGCCGCGCCTCTCCAACCAGGGTCTGGATCTTTCCTACCTCGGTGAACTTGCCCGTGGCCACCACGACGGCAAGACCCTGTCCGCCGGTGACCAGCGTGCCCATGTAAATCATGTTCGTTCGATCTGCAAGGGGAATGTCCATCGCAAGCAGTCTGTCTGTGGTTTTTATAACCGGCATGCTTTCGCCCGTCAGCGCCGACTCATCAATGCTCAGGTATTTCGCTTCAATAAGACGGGCGTCTGCCGCGACATAGCTTCCCGGTCTCAACACAAGCAGATCGCCAGGCACGACATCCTTGGCGTCTATGGTCGCCATGACGCCACCGCGTATCACTGTCGCTGATGGCTGCACGAGGCTCTTCAGCCCATGAATGGTCTTTTCTGTCTGGCTCTCCGTGACATACCCGATCGAAGCATTGATCACGACCACTCCCATGATCACCACGGCATCGGCAAACCCGCCCGTGGCTACGGAAATGCCTGCAGCTACGCCGAGCAAGGCGACTGGCAGGGACTTGAACTGGTCGAAAAATATGCTCCATCCGGAGCGGGGAACGGATTCAGGTAGAAGGTTGGGACCGTATTGGTTGAACAAAAGGCGTGCAGATTCCTCGGATAGGCCGTTTGACGCAGATGTGCCCCATCTCTGAAGCACTTCCCCCTTCGACATGCAATGCCATGCGTCTTCCTGCTGGCCCTCAGCATTTGAAACCTGCTTACGAACGGTGCGCAGGCTAGGCACTTCTCTGTCGGCGGGAGTGCGGGGAGGAACGGCGGTGCTCTCGGATCGCACCAAAATCGCGCCCTTCCCGTGCTGGGAATCGGCAGCTTGGCCTTCCTTTTTCGGGAGCGAACCGCCGTTGGTGCGCTTGAGTATGGCTTCGAGGAGGCCCGCTATTGCTGATAAATGATTGCCGTTCTGCGAATCGAACAGCACCAAGACGCTGCCTGTCAGGGTATTGACCGAAAAGCTCAGGATCCATTTGTGTTGCGCAAGATGCTGTTCGATCTGCTGCTTCAGAGATTCCGAGCGATACAGTCCTTCAACCTTATAGCGGGCCCGTCCTTTTACCGAGGTATGAACGGCCTGGACCACAGGCACCCCCCTTTAGAAAGGAAAATCGTTCAAGTGGCGAGTTGCTATGCGGTCTGTTTCGGCTTCGGCAATGCGCTGCTGGCGACTTCCTTAACACCTTCAACGACGCCGACAAGCATATCCTTGACCGCCTTGACCGCCGTATTGCCGATCGAGGCTGCAGCGTCAATCGCACCGTTCACGGCGACCTTCGCAACCTCTTCAGCATTCCCCCCCACTTCCTTAGTAGCCTCGATCACGCCGTCTACGGCCCTGCGGGCAACCATGGCGACATCAGCGCCGATCTCTGCTGCACCCTTTACAGCGCCCCTTACGGTTGATCCCGCAACGGAAATGACATCACCGCCCACATCGCTCACACCCATAACGACCCCTTTTGCCACACTCTTGGTGCTCAAAATGAGCCCGGTGCCAACCTCTTCCGTCGCCTGGATGGCGCCCTTTACCACATCCTTCGTAACACCGACAGCTTCGCCGGCGACTGAACCAGTTGCTCGGAGCGTGTTGGATACGGTATTTCTCACGAGGCTTACGATCTCCGCCTCTATTTCGTTGATCCCCTTGAGACTGCTAACGACACCTTCTTTAACGGTAGTTCCTGCCTTGCCAATCTCTTCTGCGGATACTGCGCCGCTTGTGGTCTCTACACTGGTCATATCCTTTTCTCCTTTCATTTTCGTGGTGACAGATTGATCATCCTCTATCGATTTGCTGCGCGAACTCTGCTTCTCGGTTTGCATCGTTGACGGCTTCTTTTTTCGGTCAGTCATAGCCTTATCTCCTGCCAAGGTGCACTAAACACAACATGCTCCCTTGTACCTTGTGATAATCTGATTTCGTTGGGATCGGATTTTCAGTTAAGGAAAGAACTGTATAATGCTCAATGCCTTCTAACTTTCAATGCGGTTATAGCCTGAAGAGTTCCCTTTACCCTTTGTCTTTTTGACCTTTCTTCTTTTCCCCTTCTTGTGTTCTTGAGTAAAGGTGGAACGCGTACCAGTATGCTGCGAACCAGGGTATGGGTCCTGCATTCCCCGCCAGGATTTGCGCTGTACCCGCAACAATCAGGGCAACGAGTGCAAAGCCGCTCAGATCCAGGTCACCGTCCGTGAGGCTCTGTATCTGCCAATCAATGCTCTTGAACGTCTCTCCAATATTGCGACGAAGATCTGCAGACGGCTCTTTTGAGCTCTTTTGTTCCTTTAAGGAAAAAAGGTTCTTTGACCGTGCGTACTCCGCAATCTGACCCGCGGTCGTTTGGTGAATCAAGAGCATACTGCCCGTTACCGGGTTTACTTCAATCGAGAGAACGCCTGGACATGAGGCAATCTGGTCGCCATAAGACTTAAGAGATCCAAGATTGCCCCTTTGAGTCGGTATTTTGATCCGCAATCTGCCCTTCGATTCATGGGCAATGACGGCATCAGGTATCATAATATGTCTCACTAACTCTTCGGAACTGCCGCCTCAGCTGCTGCCGATCCTGCTGCAGCTGTAGACTCAGCCAGTTCGGCCTTCGCCTCTGCTACAATATCCTCTGTTATTTCAACGACCTCAGCAAAGGCCTCCTTGCCGCGTTCATAGAGCTGTATGCCTCCTTTTATCGCGGCTTTCGCCAATGGTTTAGAGATATTGGAAAAGAGAGGAATTACCACTGGAGCCAATATAGCCGCGCCAATGCCAATAGCCAATCCTGTAATAAGATTGCCTTTCAAACCATCCTCAATGATCGCCATACAATGATCTCCTTTCTGATGAAATCAATATTATCTCTCCATGCTATCAGTGTCCACCGTATCTTTCATTACTTACCTACACTTACCTACATCGTTGTGCTTGAAAAACGCATTCGTTTCGTGCTTTCAACTTTGTCTTCATTAACTTAGTGAGCGCCACACAGGCATGTTTGCTCAATTATATCATGTCAACAGCATGAGAGCGCGAGCTTCCGAACCAAGATGTGATGCTTTGAGCGCTCCTTCAGAGGAGTGCGCCAGCACAGACACTCTCCATTTACGCATCATTTTGGATATCAACATGTAGAGATATCTAATGCTCACATTTGAGAGGGAACCATTATGAACGCCAAGAGATACGTACTTTGGAGTGATCGTGTACCGTGACAAAGAGTCCCTGCGACAACCGCATTTGTTGAATCGTCTTAATGCGTTGCATAATTTAACAAAATATTCGTATAACGCAGGTCTAGTTATTTACGTCCTGTAATATTCCTGTAACAATCTGAGAATATACTATTCATGGTTTATGTGGTGATTTTTACAGATTTCTCTTTGATCCAACGGAAAGGCTAGTCCGGACATTTTAGGTAATTACGACCTCCTTTCCATTGAAAACAGGAGGAACTTATGTATGAAGAAAATGTAAAGAATGCTGACTCGAATGCTGATGAAAAAGAATATGGTCAGCACGAACGTGCCATCCAGAAACTCGTACAAGAACTCGGAGTCCCTGTTGAAGAAGTAAACAGGTCGTACCATGAAATCCTGGAGCTTTTAAAAAAAGAGGCAAAAGTCAGGGTCTTCCTGCCGGTCATCGTCAGCCGGCTCGTAAAAGAGCGGCTGCGGCAAAGGTAAACGTTCGCAATCTGGTAAAGAACTGTCATAATCATTGCAGAATTCGCCGCGAAAAGACGAGATTGCACCTTGCCAATGGTAAGCATGTCGAAGGACACAATTCAGGAAATAAGCTGTCCAACGTGTGAATCGAAGGCAGTTTATCGTGATGGAATAGCACGGACCGGCAAACAGCGTTATCTCTGTTTAATGTGCGGGACACAATTTACGGTTTCCCATCGCACGAGAGTTAAAGATAGACCTTTGTGCTCTGCATGCGGAAGCTTTATGCATCTGTATAAAAATGAGAAGACTTTTGTACGATTCAGGTGTTCGCAATATCCCCTGTGCAAGACCTATAAGAAAATCACCAAGACATAAGAACAGTTCCCTTGGTATGCACCATGAGTTCTCTCGTGCAGCCCGACTGAAGGCAGGCCCGGTGTGTTTAATTTTGGTAAAAGATGCAAATGTCAACAAAACGAGGCCTACGGAGAAAGAGGATGCCTTACCAAGCAGTTTTGCGAAAAACACAACAGCTGATTCAGCAAGCGGAGATTTATTTCTTTTTGCGTGTCTTAGGCCGTGCTTTGGGGCTCTTTTCGCTGCCTCTCCCTTCGAATATCGCTATCTGTGCTTCGAGGTCCTTGATACGTGCCATTATGCCCTTCACCCCGGCGTCGAGCGCTGGATTCTTGGGCTTCGTGCCGCTCATGAGTGCATAAGCCTTGGCGCCGAGGTCGCTGACCGCCTCATGGATCCTGGCCTTCAGCGTCAAAATCTTATACTGCCGCCTTCCCTCTTCGGTCAGTTCCTCCGCTTTCTTCTGCACAACGATAACGCCTTGCTTCATTGCCGCCATGCCCTTTTCCAGCCCTTCCTGAAGATCTTTCTTGATAATGTCCCAGTTAATGCTCTCCAGATAGCCCATAGGATCGCCTCCTTTTTAGGAACCGCTGCCTTTTGGTCACTTTTAGGATGTTACCCCACCTCATGAAAATGTACAATAAGTTAACATGAATTTCAAGAATTTTGGCAGAAGCGACTGAAAAAAACGATGTATAATGCATGAAAAGACGGAAGACGTCAGAGTAGGGTTTTTCATCGTGACCACAGCGAATCAAATACGGCTTGACACGAATGAGTGTGTTATCCTGCTGCACGGTCTGGGCCGCTTCAGACAGTCCATGGGCAGGCTCGAACAGCATTTGAAAAGACTCGGCTATACCACCATTAACCTTGCCTACCCATCAACAACAAAATCGATCGAGACTATAGCCGGAACGCACCTTGCGCGTGCTGTGCATAGCTGTGAAGCCAGCGGAGCGGAGAAAATCCATTTTGTAGGCCATTCTCTGGGCGGCATTATAGTCCGTCAGTACCTTCAGCAGCATTTTGTGCCTGCAGGCAGCAGGCTCGTTATGCTCTCCCCTCCGAACCAAGGCAGCGAGCTCGTTGAACTGCTTCTCAATTTCCCCCTCTACCAATGGATTACGGGCCCGGCCGGCCAGGAGATTGGAAGAGGGCCGGAAGCCTTGGTCCATCGCTTGAAACCAGTTGAGATCGAGGTAGGCGTGATCGCCGGCACCAGCAGCATGAACCCTCTCTTCTCTTTCTTCATGGATGGGCCTGACGACGGTATGGTATCGGTGAAAAGCACCGAGCTCGCTGAGATGAGTGATTTCATTACTGTCCCCAGCACCCACACATTCATCATGAGAAGTCCAATGGTAATGAAGCAGGTCGCACATTTTTTCAAGTACGGGAGGTTTGATCGCAGAATGACTTCGTGAGCGAGCCAGCAGCGACGGTCAGAACGCGCTAAAACCGTCTTGTGGTTGCCCCTTTTTCTTTCCATCGGCATCATCTTCGATTTTATTTCACGTCCTCCTCTGTTCCCGCCCTCGTAGCGTGCAGTCGTTCATTTAACGCGCATACCCTTAATAATCAGCGGATTAGCTATCAATGAGTCGTATAGCGTGTGCCGTTCCCATCTTCATGTAAGTTTAACCCCTTTGTAACATACCTGTAACGAGATTGTGGAAGTATGTAGCCTTACAGGCGGTATGACCGCAACCGCACGAGAGCATGAAGGTCTATGAAATACTTTACCAAGATCGTTGATGTCATGATCAAATTCATGATCCCGATCGTTATTATCGCCATGATAATGGGGATTGCGCGCATTCTTCTTGACCTGCGCGCTGTTTTCGGGAGCAAGACCATTGCCGCGGCGTTCGGCATAATGGTGACCAATATTCTCTCGATGTTCATCGTCATAGAATTGCTCCGCAGTATCATAGAGTATTTTACCGTACACCGGCTCAAAATTACGTTTATTACCGATGCTGCGCTGGTATTTGTGATACGCGAGATCATGATCGGGCTCTACGAGCACAACCTTGAGTCTGGCATGATCATCGCGCTTGCGGTTTTGATACTCGTGATCGGCGTCCTCAGGACGCTCGCGATCGTATTCTCTCCGGAAAAATTCACTGAAACTGAAGAGGCACACCATGGATAATAGCATGAATAAAAATCAGTTTGACAGGATCGAAAAGATACTCCTGATCATTGTGTTTACGGCGGTGCTTCTTTTCATGGTGCTATACTGGCGATAAGCAAAGGAGACCCGTGGTTTCAATGAGAGAACGGCAGAAGAAAAAGATCTTTCCATTGGATTTTCAGTGGGGTGTAGCCACATCGGCATTTCAGCTCGAAGGCTCCCCCCATGCTGACTGGACTTCCTGGGACCCCGTATTAACACGGAAGCCGAACATAACCGACCATTACAGGCTCTTTCGGGAAGATCTCAAGATCCTCAAGGAGCTGGGCGTAAACGCCTATCGTTTCTCCCTCGAGTGGAGCAGGATTCAGCCGCGTGTGGACACCTGGGATGAGGAAGCCATCGCGCACTATCAGGAAGTCATCGACATCCTGCGCAGCTACCGCATCGAGCCCATGGTCACGCTCCACCACTTCACTCATCCCCGTTGGTTCATGGAGCGCAGTCCTTGGCACCGGACGGCGTCGATAGAGAAATTCCTCCGCTTCACGGAAATGATGGTTTCGACCCTCACGGGAGTGCGCTATTGGATAACTTTCAATGAGCCCTACGTCATCCTGCTCGGCGGATATCTTGAGGGCTGCACGCCTCCCGGTCTGCGGGATGTCCCCCGCTCGCTCGCTGCTCTCAAAAACATCTTCATCTGCCACGGGAAGGCGTATGACATCATTCACCGGTACGTTCCCCACGCCCAGGTGAGCGTTGCGCACAACATGTCCGTGTTCGCCCCCTGGAAACGATGGAATCCACTGGACCGACTTCTCAAGAAGTCGGCTAATTTTTTTTACAATCACTCTATTATCAATGCGTTCCAGACAGGCATCTTCATCATCAAGTTCCCCTTTTCGCGGGAAGTTGAGATAGAGGTCCCCATCAAAGACAGGCTCGACTTCTTCGGCATCAATTACTATACGCGCATTCACCTACGGTTCAATCCTCTCAAAAAAATGGGGGTAGAACTCCGGCACTTGGACATCGATGGTAACGGCCTCACGAATCTGGGATGGGAGATTCACCCCCGTGGTCTCGAAAAGGTCCTCCGGTACGCTTCGAGGCTCGATTTGCCGCTATTCATAACCGAGAACGGGATCGCATCGCACGACACCGAGGAAAAAGTAAAGTATATGAAGAAGCATGTTGACGTCATCGAAAAGTGCCTCCGGGACGGGCTCGATGTGCGGGGATATTTTTATTGGACCCTCATTGACAACTACGAATGGCTGCAGGGCCTGGACGTCCGGTTCGGGCTCTACCGTGTTGATTTCGAAACTCTTAAACGCACTCCGACCTACGCCGCGACCTATTACGCCTACCTTATTCAGAGCCGTTCCAACATGTAATCATAACTTCACCAGAGCGTAACTCGGGTGTCACATACTGTCGTTATAATCCTCTTGTTGCTTAAACAAGGGATTTCGAACCATCGTGTGACGAAAGCAAAAGGAGGGTTCATGAAGAATGCAATTATTATAAAGATCGAAAGCGGCATCGTTGCCGATGTCTACGTAACCGAGCCAATGCAAATAGTGATCGTCGACCACGACATGATTGAAGGAGGCGAATCGTTCGAGCAGCGGCTCCGCAAATCCGTGTTTTCTATGCGTTCCGAAAAAAGCATTATTCCCTGCCAAATAGATGCCCTTGTTGAATCGCTCGTTTTAGAATGTAAACGTCCGGGAGATAGAACAGGCATGGTGACGGCTTCGCAGGTGAATGCGGCGTAAGCATTCGTCATGCCAGCCTTGTAACAGAAACTTAATATGTTCGTAATGTGCACGTAATAATTAAAAAGTATGATTTTATTCAATGATGCTGTGCGATTTCCATATTCACACGAACTTTTCGGACGGTTCGATGG
>Ga0187779_10002430_pt1 | contig 11394 bp, 5 predicted proteins | sample 1015_Q2_SP10_10__FD_132435 | JGI IMG/M metagenome (GOLD analysis project Ga0187779, IMG submission 132435) | Tropical peat soil microbial communities from peatlands in Department of Meta, Colombia - 1015_Q2_SP10_10_MG | ecosystem: Environmental > Terrestrial > Soil > Wetlands > Peat | place... | reverse complement strand
TTACGAACGGCAGCATATAACCTTTGCTTTTTCCCATCGTAGCGTGTGTACGCTCTCCTGATTTTTTTACCCCTGACAATGAAGCCCCATCATAGGGCACCCATCGTTCTGATGACGCAAACTCCCACGATCACGAGTTCCATGCCGCGACCCACTTGCTGTCCTGTTCCCGTCCTGCAAAAGAAAAAAGCGTTCAAGCGACATGTCCTTGAATTGTCTGGACGGGGAAAGGGGAGTGGGAACCCTCGCGGGATGGCCGGCCCGAAGTCTTCACAAAGAAGCTCCATCTGGTACAATACCTATAGGATGTTGAGGCAGACGTTCTTGACCTACCTTCCTCGAAGGAAGACAGGCAGGCCGGACAAGAAGTACCGGGACCTCGACGATGCAGGGGGGGGGGTGTCAACGATGAGAGGAAATCGAAAAAATGGTCTTTCCGGTGTCCGGACCATGTTTACGGAGATTTTCGGGCTTAACCGCATAGCAGCGCTTTGCGTCATTCTCTTCATCAGCGTGGCCACGATTTTTGCCATTTTCTGGTTCTTTTATTCCGCCCCCCCGCGTACGATCATTATGACGAGCGGTCCCGAGGGCAGCATTTTCAGGGTGAATGCCGAGAAGTACCGCACCCTCCTGGCGAGAAGCGGAGTGAACGTCAAGATCCTCCCATCCCAGGGGTCGCTCGAAAATCTCAAGAGGCTGGCCGATCCTTCCTTCAAGGTTGATATCGGGTTCGTCCAGGGCGGTGTTACCGGAGGGTTGGCCATCGGCAAGCTGCATTCGCTCGGAAGCGTCTCGTATGAACCGCTCCTGATCTTTTACAGGAGCGCGCGGCCTGTCGACCTGCTTTCCCGGCTGAACGGCAAGCGTATCGCCATCGGTCCGGAGGGAAGCGGAACCCGGTTGCTTGCCCTTATCCTCCTCGCAGACAACGGAATCGAACCCGGCGGAAGGACTGCGCTTACGGACCAAGACGCAGAAGATGCGGCAAAAGCATTGCTCGAGGGGAGGGTCGACGCGGTGTTTTTGATGGGAGACGCCGCCTCGCCGCAGACCATGCGTACGCTCCTGCGGACCTCCGGGATCAGGCTCTTCGATTTCACCCAGGCCGATGCCTATGCGCGCCGCATCGGCTACCTGAACAAACTTACGTTGCCGAAGGGCTCCATCGATTTCGGAAGGGACATCCCTGCTCACGATGTCTCTCTGATCGGCCCCACCGTCGAGCTCATCGCGCGGGGGGACCTGCATCCCGCTCTGTCGGACCTGCTCCTGGAAGCAGCGCGTGAAGTGCATGGTAAATCCGGTTTGTTCAAGCGCCAGGGCGAGTTCCCCGCCCCGCTCGAACATGAATTTCCCATCAGCGATGACGCAAGCCGATTCTACAAATCAGGCAAGAGCTTCCTCTATCGGTATTTTCCCTTTTGGCTGGCAAGCTTGGCGAACCGCTTCCTCGTGGTGGCAATACCCATGGTCGTGGTACTGCTCCCGGGTCTTCGGAGCATACCCGCGCTCTATCGCTGGCAGATCCGGATGCGTATCTTCCGCTGGTACCGTGCCTTGCTGGTACTCGAACGTGACCTCGTAGCAAACGCGGGGTCCGGAGAGCAGGAAGAAATTCTAAGGAGACTGGCTCATATCGAGGAGCAAGTCAACAAAATGAAAGTGCCGGCGTCATTCGCCGATCAGTTCTATGTGCTCCGCGGGCACATCGATTTCGTCCGCGGCCGGCTCGTCAAGAGCACTCCTTCGCGCTGAAGTCGCGGGAGTTCCCTCATCTTGACAGGAAACATCCTTCCTGAACTCAGCGCCAGCCGTCTCTGAGGAGAGGACTCATCATCCACGTGGCGTCAAGGTTCTCCATTTATTGTCATTGTCATTCGCCCGTAAGCCACCTTGACAATTTCATGAATCGCAGTCATACTTTTTAAGGAGTACGCACCCCTGGCACCTTGAATCGATACTATCTTTCTTTCCCAAAGCAATCTGCTGTTGAGAGAGGGTACTCCGCGATGCGGCGAAGAACGAAACGAATCGTATCGTAACACTTTTGGTGAACCGTAGCGGGCGATACAGGCTTTTGCGTATCTTGACTGACACTTCGATCATTGCGGGATGTGCCGGCGCCTGAGAGCATGGCAAGACGATCCGCATGAACGCAGATGCGGAGAGCATCAAGAAGGCACTCGAAGAGACCATGAAGAAGTTCGAAGATCCGTAAGGCGGCAACAACAAGTTCAGATAAAACCGGACAACGGCGTACATCACGAGGACAAAAGGAGGAAGCAGAGATGCGAAACGCAATGGTGTGGATGGTAGTCTTGGGTTTGGTGTTGGTGTTTAGTGGGGTCGTCTCAGCACAGCAGTCGCTGGTCGACACTGTGGCAAAGGGTTGCGACAAGGAGATCAAAACCTATTGCAAGGAGGTGACACCCGGCGGGGGGCGTGTTGTCGCCTGCCTGTACGCTTACGAAGATAAACTGTCAGCCCAGTGCGAGTACGCGCTCTATGATGCCGCGGCGCAGCTCGAGCGGGCCATCAACGCCCTTGCCTATGCGGCGAACGAGTGCCGGGACGATCTGGCGAAGTTCTGCTCCGATATCAAACCCGGCGAGGGCCGGCTGATCCAGTGCATCGACAAGAACGAAACGAAGGTAAGCGCCCGATGCAAGCAGGCCTTAAAGGACACGGGGCTGAAGTAGAAAACGATGGCTCTACGATCTTCTTCGTCCCTCTCCGGATGGGGAGGGACGAAGGCATGTTCCGGCGGTTCGCTTTGCCGCCGCATGTGCACCAGAGCGCGCATGTTTCAGGGTTCATTGCGCACGAGATAAACTAACGCACGACGAAGAATGCATCGCAGGATGTGGCTGCGAGATGGGCAGAAAATTTAACAAGGCGCACCGTGGAGATACGATATTCTTTCTCAGGAGATGCAAGACGAATGCGGTAACGGTTCGTGAACTGATGAACTCCCTCGGGGACAAGAACGAGCGGTATCGAAATGCAGGCAGAACGAAAGAGGGAGCGGGCGCGTTTGAGCTTCCCGAGGGACGTCTGGAGTAAATCGAGTATGTCAGCCAGGACAACCACGGTTCATCCGCAGATATTGATAGTTGACGATGATACCGTTCTGACCGATCGGTATATCGAGAGCCTTTCCGACACATATCGGATCGTCACGGTCGGGTCCGGCCGGGTTGCGGTCGAACGGGTGAAACGGCGCAACGATGTAGATCTCGCGGTCATCGAATACCGGCTTCCTGACATGTCCGGCATCGATGTCATGAAAGAAATTAAAGACTTCGCGCCATCGGTTCTCGTTATCATCGCTACGGCTTATGGCGATGAGGAGGTCGCGGTCGAGGCATTCAGGAGCGGTGCCCGAGATTACTTGAAGAAACCCTTCAGCATATCCGAGATTTCCGCGAAGATCGACTTCTATCTGGCCCTCCGGCATGCCGATCAGCAGCGCAGAAAGAACATCCTGCCCGGGCCCGATACGCCGGAGCTGCCGGGGAAGCAGCCTTCTGCGGTCACCCTCAGCCAGTACCTTAAGATCCAAAAGGCCGTTCGTTTTATCAACGACAACTACCGGACCGATATCCGTCTTGACGACGTTGCCGGGGAGGCCGGCATGTCACCGGCACACTTCTCGAGAATATTCAAAAAGGTGATGGGCTTGCCCTATCAGGGCTATCTGAACGGCCGCAGAATTACGAAAGCCAAGAAACTGCTCCGCACCAGCGCCCAGAGCGTGACCGAAATCGCCGTTTACCTCGGTTTTGCCGACCCGACCGGCTTCGGCAGAATTTTCAAGAAACTGACCAGCCATACGCCTTCCGCGTACAGAAGCCTGCCCCAGAAGTAATTTTTCAACCAAAAAAGCATTAAAAGCCGAGAGCGTGTCATAGAAAGCCGAGACAGCAGCGGTTAGCCTGTGGTAGCCTTCTCCCGTATGTATAAGAACGAGAAGGTCTGGAATGCGGGAAGGTACCTTAAGACATTGACGGGACGCGGTTCCCGGCTCGGCTTCCCGGTACTGCTCCTCATCGCTCTGTTGCTGGGCGCGTCCCACTCCGCGCAGGCGGCGACGGTTATGTGTTCCCAGTTCGGCGGAGTCGTCGACGGCAGCAACCCCGCCACCTACGCTGCCCTGCAAAATGCCTCCACGTTCGGGATCGACATGGACTGCACGATCAAGAACTTCCCGCTGTCCGCCGGCGGCTTTCCGGTCACCAACATCAACTTCCACTTCCCGAAGCAGCAATCCTACTACATCGACTTCCTGAATGTGTACTACGACGGGCACATGGCGTGCGCCGATCCGACCCACTCGACCTTCTGGATATACTGGGCACCAGGCAGCTTTAACAAAATCTGCCCCGAATGCCGGTCCTCCATGGTGCCCGTGGAGGCGGTTCAGAAGAAGAACCCCCCATCCCAGACTACCGCAACGATCGGCGTACCCTTCACCTATACGGTCACGGCGCCTCTCCTCGGCACTCTGGACCCATCGGGGTCCTTCCACTATCTCAAGGCCGACGACGCAGCCGTAACGAACGTGGTCGTTACCGACGACCTGGCGACGACCGGCGCGTCCCTTACCTACGTGACGAACACCGCCTACGTGGTAAACACGGCTACCGGCGCAAGAACGCCGATAAACGGAGGCGCACCGCTTAAGCTCGGTGCGAGCGCTCCCTGGCTCGCCAGCCACCCCGGAGTCCTGTCCGATTCCACCAGGCATCTAGTGTTCTCCTATGAATATAATCCTGTTCTGGCATCCATCCCGGCCGGGGAAACCATCGAGATAGACCTTACGGTCGTCCTCGACAACAGCCCGGCGAACAAGGCACAGACACAGTTTTCGAACACCGCCAACATGTGGTTCGGCAAGACGATCAACGGGACGGTCATGACCGACCTCCAGGCCGAGCCCGGTACGACGCCGCCCATGACGATCGTCGAGCCCAATCTCGTTGTCACGAAGAAGAGCTCGGTTTCGAACATCTCCGCGGGGTCCCCGGCGCCCTATACCATAAACGCTCAGAACGTGGGCGGAGCAGATGCATGGAACGCGACGATCACCGACAATATCCCCGCTGGCATGTGCACCTCTGACCTCAGGCCCACGGTGACCGCAGCGATCTATGCCGCTGACGGCGTCACCCCGGTCTCGGGACCGCTTGTTGCCGGCACCGACTTTTTGATTACCTGGAGCGGCGGCACCTCATCCTCCTGCCAGATGAGCCTAGCCATGCAGACGCCTAAGGCCAAGGTCGGGCCTACCCAGCGCCTGATCATAAACTACCAGGCAATGCTCGATAGCGGTATAGCTTCCGGCACGTTCACCAACGTCGCCGGCGCCACGCGCTGGTATAGCGCCGACAGCGCTTCGGCTGTACGCCGTGAATACGACAGGACGCTCACCAACGGCACGCCGGGGATCCTTGATTTCCAGGACGCCGTTACCGTCACTGCCACCGCTTCCAACTACTACTTCCTCAAATCGGTCGAAGACCTGACGACCGGAGCATACCCGGCCACCTCGGCCTTCCCCGGCGACAGGCTGAGGTACACGCTGCAGCTCCAGAACTTCACGGCCACCCCGATGAACAGCGTCAGGGTCACCGACGACCTTGGCGCCATGAACGGCTCATCCGCCTTCGTTCCGGGCTCGCTCGCCCTTGCGAGTACGAACCTTCCCGCGGGGACCTATACCGTGTGCCCTGCCTGCGGCTCGAACGGGGCAGGAACCATCACGATAAGCGGCCTTACCCTGGGCCCCAACGCACAGTACCAGATCCAGTTCGATGTTACCCTGGCGGGAAGCCTTGCGAACGGCGCGATAGTCAGGAACCAGGCAAGCCTAACGGGCACCGACTCCGGCAACAAAGTTTGGTCCGGCATGAGCGACGACCCGTACGTCAACGGGCCGTCTCCCCTGGGCCAAACGGGCGACATTACCTCCGTCACGATGCAAGTGCCAGGCGCCCTGTCAAAGACCTCACCAGTCCCCTCCATCGCTACGATCGGGCAGCAGTACAGCTACACGATCACGGTGCCTGCAACCCCGGCCAGCGCCCCACTGAACGATGTGCGTATCCTGGACAGCCTGCCGCCGAACGTGATCTTCGTCGGCGCCGGCGTGGTATCCGGCGGCACGTGGAATGTGATCAATACCGGCACCGCGACCAACCTCATCCTTCAGGACTCGGGCACGGGCATCGACATCCCCAGAGGCGGCCAGGCCGTCATCAAGGTGACCGTCGCCCTTACGAATACGGCAGCGAACGTGAACGGCGCATCCTTCACGAACAGCGCATCGTATACCTATAACAAAAGCAAAGGATGCGGCGGGACGACGACGGTGATCGGCGGTTCGGGAACCAGCACGCCCATGACGGTTGTCGAGCCGCATCTGACCGTTGCGAAAACCGTGAGCTACTTTTCGCCATCCGGCAAACCGGTTACCAGCCCAGCCGCTGCAGGCGACGTACTCCAATATACGGTCACCCTGACCAACGACGGGAGTTCAACCGCGTATAACGCTGACGTCATCGACACGCTGCCGCCGAACGTGGCGCTCGCCGCCGGCTCCGCCACGGCACAGGTAAATGGGGCCCCGGTAGTCGGGTTCATGACGAATCCGGCCATGCTGACCGGCGGCGTTATGGATTGGGGCAACCAGAACGGAGACGGCAGCCTTGTCATACCCGTAAACGGGAAGCTGACCTTGACGTTCCAAGCGAAAGTTCTGTCGGTCGACGGAACGCCGATTGGCAACACCGCCTATACGGCATGGACATCGCTCTCAGGGAATGTTTCAGGAGAGCGCACTGGCGCTGGCTGTCCGAACATCACCCAGCCTAACAACTATTGTTCCGGCCCTGCCACGGCCACCGTCTCATCGCAGGATCCCACGGCCCTTTCCAAATCCGTGGTCTCCGACACCTGGATCAGCGGACTTAGCACCTCCACTGACTCAACGCTTCGTATAGGCGACACCGTCATTTACAGCCTTTCAATGACCCTGCGCTCCGGGACGACCCAGAACGTTGTGGTCACCGACACGCTCCCTGCTGGCCTTGCTTACGACAGCCTGGTGTCCATCACTCCCGCCTCAGGCGGAACCTTCGCCTACACCGTCTCCTCCCAGCCATCCCAGGGTGCCATCGGGACCTTGACCTGGAATCTCGGGAATGTCTCCAATTCATCAGGCAGCAATGCCGTGAACAACACCTTGGTCATTCAGTACCGGGCAAAAGTTATCAAGAACACGCTTCCGCAGACGCCCGTAAAGCAGGTGTTGACCAACAACGCGGCACTGAGTTACTCGATCAACGGCGTCGCCGCACTTCCTAAAACTGCAAGCGCCGCCATAAATATATGGCAGCCGGTGCTTGGCGTTTCCAAGGCGGCCTCCCCGGCGGCCGGAGGCACCGTGGTAAGCGCCGGAGAAATCATCACCTATACCGTAAACATCTCGAACACCGGAGCGTCCCCTGCCTATGATCCCGTGCTCATCGACACCCTGCCCGTGGGACTCCGCCAGAACGGCGTTACGACCACCCGCGTCTCGCTCATAAACACCGCCACGAATGCAGTGATTGCGGCATTTCCCGTTCCTGCATCACCGAACTTCTCGTATGACTCCGCCACGGGCATAGCCTCCTGGAACCTCGACACGGGAGTAGCCAATGCCTATAGCATCCCGCCCGGCGATACTCTCCAGGTGGTCTACCAGGTCAAGGCGGACGGCGCCCTGGGCTCCGGAATCACCTTGGTCAATAACGCCCTTGTCCAGCATTACTACTCCTTGGACAGCGTCGATGTGCCGGCAAACAGCATGGTCTCCGACAGGCAGGTTTACGGGCCGACCAGTGCCGCGACGGTCCAACTGAGCACCGCTTCTGTGTCTGCGTTTTCTGCGCTGTCGAAGCAGGCTCTGGTGTCCGCGGCCGCACTCGGCCAGCCCTTCACCTACCGCATCACGGTCCCCGCCACGCCGGGGTCTACGGCGTTGTATAACGTTCAGGTCACTGACGATATTAGCCTGGCGACGACCGGCGTGTCTCTCTACTATGTGGGCGCGTCCGCTCGCCTTGCGTCAGGCACCAGGTCCTGGGCAACCCTTGCCAATTCCGGGACCTCCACGAATCTGGTCATAGCGGACACGGTAAGCGGCGGACTTTATGTTCCTGCCGGTGACCAGCTCATCGTCGACGTCACCGTTGTGCTGGCAAATGACACGACGAACAATACCATCGGTAAGCAGTTCTCGAACACGGCGAATTACAAATACAACAGGGTAAGCGGCGACAACACCACAGGAGCTACCGGCGTGCCCGGTTCAAGCTCTCCGGTCACCATCGTGGGCCCCAATCTGACCCTGACGAAGACCGGCTCAGGCACCATGAGCGCCGGTACTCCCGGCACCTTCACGCTGAATGTGCAGAATACCGGATCCGCCTCCGCATGGAATACGACCATAACGGATATCCTTCCCAACGTGACCGCGCCGGCTCAGGGCGGCATGTGCGGCCAGGCTCCGGTAAACATCGCGGCGCGCATCTACCAGCCGGACGGCGTGACACCGGTCTCTCCTCCTCTGGTAAACGGCACAGACTTCACCGCCGCCTTCGCGGGCACGCCGGCCTGCACCCTGACGATCTCCCTGAAGTCGACAGCAGCCACGGCCATTGCCCCTACAAACCGGCTGATCGTCACGTATCAAGCCTCTCTCGACCAGGGCACCGCCGGGGGGCTCACCCTCACCAACGTTGCGGGCGCCACAGCATACCAGAGCGCAGACCCTTCGACCGCCGGCGCATCGGGGAATGTGCACACCACCATGAACACCGTGACGAACGGCACGCCGGGAATCCTGGATTTCCAGGATGCCTTCACGGTAACGACCGAATCAACAACCCTGAACTTCACCAAGACCGTCTTCGATGTGACCACCGGTCAGTCCGGTGCCACCGCAAGGCCGGGCGACACGCTCAAATATACGCTTACGGTCCAGAACGCCGGCGGGCTCGCGTCATCCGGCCTTTCCCTTACCGACGAGCTTGACAAGCTGAACCAGGCTGCCATGTTCGTTCCCGGAAGCCTGATACTCACGACAGTCCCCGCTGGCGCAAACGTTTCACAGACGTCCGCATCGGGCGGGACAAAAGGTACGGGTCTCGTAAGCGTCGGGAACCTTCATATCGACGCCATGGGAGGGACCAACGACAAGCTGGTGGTCGAGTTTACAGCCAGGCTGCTGCCCGTCATCAACAGCGGCACCAAGGTTTTGAACCAGGGACAGGTCGGCAATTCAAAGCAGCCTTCTCTCCCCAGCAATGATCCTTCCCAGGGCGGTGGCGCCAACCCGACCCAGACGACCATCGTCTCGGCACCGGTCTTCCGTGTACAAAAGACGGTGCAGGATATGACATCAGGTACCTCGATCGTCACTGCGGGGGACACTTTGCGGTACACGATCAAGGTGAACAACATCGGCACGGAGAACGCCGTGGGCGTGTCTCTCCGGGACCTGGTCCCGGCGAATACTTCCTATGTGGCAAACTCCACAACCTTAAACGGGGCGGCAGTGGCTGACATCAGCGCCGGCGTGTCGGCCCTCCAGAACGGCATGCCGATCGATCCTCCGTCAAACCAGGTCCCGGGCGCCATGCCCGCTGACGCTGCGGCCTCCGCCGCCAACACGGCAACGGTCACGTTCGACGTAAAGATCAGCGCAAGCGTGGTGAACGGCACCGTGATTTCCAACCAGGGCTTTGTGGACGGTTCAGGAGCGGGGAGCGGTCCAGTCCCCGAACAGCCTTCCGGCAACCCGAACAGTCCCGTCCCGAACAGTCCGACCTCGGTCGTCGTGGGAAACCTGCCGCTGCTCTATGCGCAAAAGACCGTAAAGCTCTCCGTGGACAATAACGGGAATGGCCTGGTGGATCCGGGTGACGTGATCCGCTACACCATCACCTTGACCAACTCTGCCGCAACACCTGCCTTAGGCGTCGTTCTTACCGACGCCGTCCCGGCCAACACGACCTACGTGTCGGGCAGCACGACGGTGAATGGCAGTGCCGTAGCCGATGCCGGCGCCGGCGTTTCCCCCCTGACTTCTGGCATGTCCGTGGTTTCCTCCGGCGCAACGCAGACTTCTTCGCCAACCGGCGGCACCGTGGCCGCGGACAGCGCGGGGACCATCACCTTCGACGTCCGGGTCAACTCCGGCGTGGCACCGGGAACGATCATCTGTAACCAGGGCACCGTCATCGCAGCTGGGCTTACGCCCTTTTTGACCGGCTCCGACGGCAATCCTACCAACGGTTACCAGCCGACCTGCATCACGATCGGGAACGCCGAACAGCTTGCCATTACCAAATCGTATGCCGTGGTGGGAGGCGGCGCACCGCTTCCTGGCAGCATCGTTGAGTACACTGTCTCCGCCACCAATATCGGCACCGTCCCGGCCACCGGCGTGGTGATCTCGGATGATCTTTCCCCGGTGTTGGCACAGGCCACCTATGTTTCAGGCTCTGCGGCAATGAACGGATCCGTGAACGGCGTGAGCTTCTCCTCTCCGGTGATCAAGGCGAACTACGGAGCGACCTATGGCGCGTTGGCGCCCGGCGCAACGGTCGTACTCCGCTTCCGCGTCACGCTCAGCAGCACGGCGGCTTCCGGCACTGCCGTCACCAACACTGCCCAGGCGGCCTGGAACACTCCGCAACAAACGACGACGTCAAGCGTCACCCTTGATTTCGGGTCACAGCCAGGGAGCCTCTCCGGCCGGGTATGGCAAGACTCCAACTTCAACAAAGCGTTCGACAGCGGAGAACAACCGTTCTCCGGATGGGCGGCCGATGTTTACAGGGACGGCCAGATCATAGGAACCGCATACACCGCTACCGACGGCACGTACCAGCTAAGCGGCCTCGCACCCAATGCCGGTACTGCAAGCAAGTACGAGATCCGCTTCCGTGCCCCCGGCGCTGGAGCCAACACGGCCATGCTGGGATGGACCGATTCACCGTTCACCAACGGCATGCAGCGAATATCGAACATCGTCCTTGCTTCGGGAGGAAGCCTTGCGAACCTGAACCTCCCGCTGACCCCCAACGGCGTCGTCTACAATTCCGTTGCCCGGACCCCGATAGCAGGCGCCACGCTTACCATGCTTCAGGCATCATCCAAGTCGCCGCTTCCCGCAGGCTGCTTTAACGATCCTGGAGCGCAGGGCCAGGTAACGCTTCCGGGAGGCTATTACAAGTTCGACCTGAACTTCAGCGACGCTTCGACCTGCCCCTCCGGCGGCGACTACCTGATCCAGGTCACGCCGCCCGCCTCAGGATACGTTGCCGGCCTGTCTAAACTGAT
>Ga0187779_10002429_pt1 | contig 11394 bp, 10 predicted proteins | sample 1015_Q2_SP10_10__FD_132435 | JGI IMG/M metagenome (GOLD analysis project Ga0187779, IMG submission 132435) | Tropical peat soil microbial communities from peatlands in Department of Meta, Colombia - 1015_Q2_SP10_10_MG | ecosystem: Environmental > Terrestrial > Soil > Wetlands > Peat | place... | reverse complement strand
GGAAGGTCCAGGTCAGGCCGTTGGGCGACTCGGTCCAGCTGGTCGCGAAGTCCGGCACGATCTGCAGGTTCGCGTTGTACTGGGTGAGCTGCGGGTAGATGTACTCGAACGTCATGTACGTGTAGTCCGACTGGCCCACGTACGGGTTGAGCGAGTCGATCGGGTAACTGGTTCCGATGCGGAGAATCCCGCCTCCCGAGCCTGCCGACCCCGGCCCCGAGCTCGAGCACGCCGATGCGATCAGCGCGCACGCCGCCACTGCCGCGGCGATTCCGGTTAGCCTGCGCTTGCTTGCCATGACGGCTCCTGAGCGACTCTTCAGATCCCGGCCAGCGGGCCGGGTCCATCCCGGCCGGCCTGCCATCGGGCTGGCTGCGCCGGTGTCCTGCTGGCCTCGGCCCGTGCGTCCCGCCGGGCCCGCACACCGATCCCGGCCCGGCGCCGCAGCGGCAGAGCGTCCCGGCTGGCGCCAGGGTCCGCCTGGATCTGCGTTCAACTGCTGACATATTGAACATGCAGAGTATACAAGGTAGCGTCCTGACCTGCTTATACTCCAGGACAAGGGGTAACCGGATCGTGACGTTCGACCAGCGGTACCAGGCATGGTCGCGGCGCTCTCACGCGCTCTTCGACGAGGCCAGCCGGTACATCCCCGGCGGCGCGGGCAGCAGTGCCCGGACCGTCAAGTACGGCTGGCAGCCGTATCCCCCGTTCATGGCCCAGGGCAGTGGCTCGCGGCTGCGCGATGCCGACGGGCACGAGTACGTCGACTATCTGCTCGGCCTGGGGCCGATGATCCTCGGCCACCGGCATCCGGCCGTCACCCAGGCCGTGGCGGCGGCTATCTCCGATCTCGGCACCTGCTTTGGGCTGCCCTACGAACTGGAGATCGAGGCGGCGCGGAAGGTGGTTGAGGCAGTCCCCGGCGCCGACATGGTCCGCTTCACCAACTCGGGCAGCGAGGCGGCGGGGTCAGCGGTGCGGCTGGCGCGGGCCCACACCGGCCGGCGCCTGCTGATCCGCTTCGAGGGTCACTACCACGGCTGGCAGGACACCGTGTACTGGAGCAACCACGTCGACCCGGCGGCGGCCGGCCCGGCCAGCCACCCGCGGCCGGTCGCGTCCGGTCCCGGCGTGCCCGCCGAGCTGGCCGACACGCTCATCGTGCTGACCTGGAACGACCCGGAGAGCTTCAGCCAGGTGATGGCCGAGCGCGGCGACGAGGTGGCCGCAGTGATCACCGAGCCGGTCATGTTCAACACGGGCTGCGTCCTGCCCGAGCCCGGCTATCTGGAACTGCTGCGGCAGGAGACCCAGTACCACGGTGCGTTGCTGATCTTCGACGAGGTGATCACCGGCTTCCGGTTCGCCCGGGGCGGGGCGCAGGAGTTCTTCGGTGTCACGCCGGATCTGACCACGCTGGCCAAGGGCCTGGGCGGCGGGTTCCCGGTCGCGGCGATCGGCGGGAGCACCGCCGTCATGTCCATGATCGCCGAAGGCCGGTATTCACACTCCGGCACCTACAACGCCAACGTCGTCGCCTGCGCGGCGGTCTCCGCGACCATGGACGTGCTGGCCGAGCCCGGCCTGTTCGAGCGGCAGCGGGAACTGGGCGAGGCGCTGATGCGCGGCCTGCGCAAGCTGGCGGCCGACGCGGGCCTGCCGGTGATTGTTGAGGGGCTGGGCACCGTATTCCAGCTGTGGTTCAGCGAGCGCCCGATCCGCAACTGGCGGGACGCACAGCGTTACGCGAACGAGCCGGTCTTCACGCGGTGGTGGCAGGAGATGCTGTTGCGCGGCGTCCTGTTCCACCCGAGCCAGTACGAGAACCTGTTCCTGTCGCTGGTGCATTCGCCCGGCGACGTCAGCGCCACGCTGGACGCGGCCGAGCAGGCTTTTTCCGTCATCAGCCAGTCGCGCAGCTAAGGTTGTCGATCGCTATGGTGCTCGATCTTGGCGGCGGCCGCCGGATCCGCCGCGGACGCCCGGGGAACGGGCCGCCGGGGCCGCAGGGCGGGCCCGGGACCGGCCTTCTCTACAAGCAGGTGGTCGCGTACGTCGAGCAGCTGGTGTCCGAGCGCGGGCTGGTGCCCGGGGACATGCTGCCCACCCACGCCGAGCTCGCCGCGCTCACCGGGGTCAGCCTGATCACGGTCCGGCGGGCACTCGACGAGCTGGAGCGGGCCGGGAAGGTCCGCCGCCACCAGGGGCTCGGGACGTTCCTGGCCCGCCCGCGGATCGTGACCGAGCCGGCCAGGGCGGGCAGCCTGCTCGGCACGCTGGCCGCCGACGGCGCGGGACGGCGGGCGAAGCGCCTGGACACCCGGATACTGGCGATACGGCGCGGCCTGCCGTCCGCTGATATCGCCCGCGCGCTGCAGATATGGCCCGACTCCCAGGTCTGGCAGTTGCGGCGGCAGCGCACGATCGATGGCGAGCCCGCGGTCGTGGAGACCTCGATCATCCCCACGGCGCTGGCCCCTGAGCTGGACCGGCTGGTCGACGGCCTGGGCGGCTCGCTCTACGACCTGCTGGGCCGGGAATACGGGCTGGAGGACGAGTACGAGGAGCAGTACCTCGAGGTCATCACGCCGACCGCCGAAGAACGGCGGCTGCTGAGCGTTCCACCGCGGACCCAGGTGGTCCGGATCCGCGGGCTCAGCATGGGCAAGGCCGGGACCCCGTTCGACTGCTTCGAGCAGCTCTACCCGGCGGCCGAGTTCGCGTTCGCGATCTCGGGCAGCACGTCACGGCACCTGCTCCCCACGCCGGGCGTTCAGGACTGGGACGTCCTGCCGCTGCCCGGCGATCCCGGGGACTGACACGGCCGGCGGCCGGCCGGACCAGGGCACCCGGGACATGAGCGAGAGCCGCAGTGACGTCTACATTGGCCTCGACCTCGGCACCTCAGGCCTGAAGGGCGTGGCGCTGACACCGGAGGGAACTGTCCTCGCCCGGGGCAGTGCCGCGTATCCCACCCACCGGCCCGCTCCCGGGGCGTGCGAGCAGGCGCCGCGCGACTGGATCGCGGCGGCCGAATCGGTGGCCGCGCAGCTGCGGGGTGTGGCTGCGCCGCGGCGCTGGCGCGGTATCGGGCTGACGGCGATGATCCCGACCCTGGTCACCGCGCAGTCCGGCGGTGAGCCGGCCGGTCCCGCGATCACCTGGCAGGACAGCCGGGCTGACGCCCGCGGCGAGCAGCTGCGCGACCGCTGCGGCGCAGATCACCTGTACCGGGTCACCGGTCAGTGGGTGGACGGCCGCTACCTGCTCCCGATGTTCCTGCGGGTCGCCGACGGCGAGCCCGCCCGGGCCGCGGCCGTCAGCTGGCTGCTGGCCGCCAAGGACTACCTGTTCGGCTGGCTCACGGGGGAGATCGCCACCGACCCGAGCACCGCGTCCGGTTTCGGCGGCTACCGGCTCGAGGCCGGCGCCTGGGATAGCGAGGTCATCGCCGCCGCGACCGCGCTGGCCGCGCCGGCGGTGCCCGTCCTGCCGTCCCTGCCCCCGGTGCTGCCCTCGACATCCTGCTGGCCGCTGCGCGGCGAGACCGCGCAGCGGCTCGGCTGCGACCGGATCCCGGTGTGCCTGGGAGCCGCGGACTCGGTGCTTGGCGCGTTCGGCCTGGGCGTGCGTCATCGTGGCCAGGTCGCGTACATCACCGGAACGAGCACCGTCATCATGGGAGTGACCGACCGGCTGCTGCTCGATCTGGACCACAGGTTCCTGGTAACCCCACTGGCCGAGCCGGGCCGGTGGGGCCTGGAGATGGACCTGCTGGCCACGGGGGGCGCGATCAGCTGGCTGGCCGGGCTGTTCGGGCCCGGGATGGACGAGGCGGCGCTGGTGGCGCTGGCCGCGGGCGCCGACCCGCGCGACGCACCGCTCGTTATGCCGTATCTGAGCCCGGGCGAGCAAGGCGCGCTCTGGGACCCGCTGCTGCGTGGCGCGTTCATCGGCCTTGAGCTGCGCCACGGGCGGCACCACCTGGCCCGGGGGCTGGTCAACGGCATCGTGCTGGAGAGCCGGCGGTGCCTGGCGGTGCTCGATGAGACGCGGCAGTTCGGCCGTGAGCTCCAGGTCGCGGGCAGCGGCGCCGCGAACCCGGCCTTCCGCGCGGACCTGGCCGATGCGACCAAGCGCCCGGTGAGCATGCCCGCCGGCCACGCCGCCGACTGCTCAGCCCGCGGCGCCGCGCATCTCGCTGCGCTCGCCATCGACGGGGTTCCGCCGGCCCCGGCTGCCGTGGCGGCCGGGACTGGCCCTCAGCCCGCAGGGGCGGCCGCCGGGCCGGATCCGGATCGCGCCGCGATGTGGGACGAGCTCTGGGCCTCGTACGAGCAAGCGCGCCACGCCGTCGCACAGCGCTACCACGCGGACCCCGGCGCCGCGCGGGGGCCGGGCCGGCCCGGCCAGGCATGACCGCTGCCGCCCCGCCCTCCCCGGGCATCTGCTGCCGCGGAGGCGGCACCGCCCGAGCCGCTCAGGCGGCGCTGACGGTCACACGCCGCCCGCGGGCAGGGGCGGCCGGAAGTGTCGGTGGCCGGGGGTAGCGTGCGCAGAGTGAACCGGACCGATCGGCTCTACGCGCTGGTGGAGGAGCTGCGGGCGGTGGCGCCGCGGCCGCGGTCGGCGCGGCAGCTGGCCGGGCGGTATGAGGTCAGCACGCGGACGATCGAGCGGGACATTCTGGCGTTGCAGGAATCTGGCGTCCCGATCTATGCGGAGGCCGGGCGGTGCGGCGGCTACGTCATCGACAAGGCGCTGACGCTCCCGCCGCTGAACTTCACGGCGGCCGAGATGGTCGCGATAGCGGTGTCCCTGGCCGGGGCCGAGTCGACGCCGTTCGCCTCCGCGATGCGCAGCGCGCTGCGTAAGGTGCTCGCCGTCGCCCCGGCCGCACAGGCAGCGGAGGCGGCACAGCTGATGGACCGGGTCCGGCTGATCGGGCCCAGCAGCCCGGGCAACGGCGGCCGGCCATCCCCGGATGCGGCCGGGCGGAACGCCACCGGCGGTGGCACGCCAGCACCGGGGGCAGCGCCGGTCCCCGGGAACGGCCCGGCGGGCCCGGCGCTCCCGCTGGCGATCCAGGAGGCGATCACCGCCCGCCACGTCCTGCTGCTCGGCTACCGGGACCGGCGCGATGTCATGACCTCCCGCGAGGTCGAGCCGGTGGCCTTCGCCGGGACGCGGGCCCACTGGTACCTCCTGGCCTGGTGCCGCTTGCGGGACAGTGCACGGGCCTTCCGCCTGGACCGGATCCATGCCGTGGCCGACACCGGCGAGCCCGCGCCCCACCGCTCGTACGGTGACCTCCACGTGGACATCCCGGACGCCCTCGTCTATCGCCTCGAGCTCGCGGGCTGACCGGAAAGCGGCGGGAAACACCGACAGGGGGCCGTCGCGGGCCTGGGGGAGGGTTCAGTCACGACACATTGCCCACTGATGGAGGAACCCATGTCCGCTCCCGCCACCTACACCGTCGCCTGGTTCGAGATCGGCGCCCCGGACGTCGGCGCGGCCAAGGCTTTCTACGGCCCGCTCTTCGGCTGGTCATTCGCCCCCGACGGCACATACACGCTCATCACCGCCCCTGGCGCCACCGGTCCTTCCGGGGGCATCTTCAGCACCGGCGGCAACATCCCGCCGTACGCCGTCTTCGTCGTCCAGGTGGCTGACGTCGCCGCGACCGCCGCCCACGCCGAAGAACTCGGTGGCAAGATCGTCGTCGCGCCGAACAAGCTGGACGACGGCATGGTCGTCGCTTACCTCACCGACCCCAACGGCAGCCTGTTCGCGCTTGTCAGCCCGGCGCCGGGGAGCTGAGCGCCAGCGGTGGCCGCGGGCGGTGATGATCAGCTGTCGGCCAGCGCCGGATTCTGGCCGTGCCAGATCGCCTCGAACCGGCCCTCGGCGCTGTCGAGCTGGGCGGCGATGTGTTCCTTCACGTCGTCATCGAGCGGGGTGCTGGGGCGCAGGATCAGCTCGCGCAGCACCGGCACCAGCGGGGCGTACTTGCCGGCCAGCTTTCCCAGGCTGGGCCCGGTGGTGTGGATCAGCCCGACCGCGTTGTCGGTAAAGTCCGAGGCCTTGATCACCCGCGCCCACGGGTTCGCCTCCAAGCTGGCGGCCACATGCTCGCGGTACTGCTGGTGCGCGTCGCGGCCCGCCTGGTAGGTGGGGTTGGTGAGCGCGGCCACCAGATCGGCCACCCGCTGGCCGAACTGCCCGGCCAGGACCGCCAGCGCCTCCCGCTGGCCACCGCCGGGAGCCAGGCCGTCGGCGTGGTCTTCAACCGCGTCATGCAACAGCGCCGCACACGCCACATCGGGATCGCTGACCCGGTAATGGCTGATAATCCGGATCGCCACCCGCAGCAGGTGATTCACATAAGGCTCATGCTGGCGCCGGTCGGCGGCATGTAACTGCGACGCCAAGCCCAGCGCCTGCTCCACCCGTTCCCGGCCAGCGGCCGCAAAGCCCGCGATCTCGGTCACCAGCCGCTCCCGCAGCCCGGCCTCCCCATACACCGAGGTGATCGCGTGCAGCGGCATCTGGGCCAGCAGCCGCCGCTCCGCCGGGCTCAGATCCATCCCAGCATTAGACCCCACCCACCACCACCACGGCCACCACCCTGCGCTGCGCCCGGTGGGCGACGCCGGGGGCCATCGGCCACCGGGACGGGGGCGGGACGGTGATTCCCGCTGTTCTACCGGGCCGGGCTCTGCTGCAGGGCCCCGGCCAGGAAGGTCCGGGCGGCCAGGAACGATCGCTGGTCAGCGAGCGCATCGTAGGCGACTCCCGGCATCGCGCCCGGGATGGCGTGCTCATGGGTGAAGCCATGCATCGCACCGCCGTACATGATGAGCTGCCAGTCGGCCCGGGCGTGGTTCATCTCCTCCGCGAACCGCGTGACGTCCGCGAGCGGTCGCCGGCGCGTCTTGGATGGCCAGGGCCCGGCACGACCCCGACCGGGGGTGGCGGTGTTCGCCGAGGACTACGCCATCCGCCGGTACCGCGAGCGCGGCAACAACATCGTCCACTGGTCGGAGTTCCATCGCGGCGGGCACTTCGCCGCGATGGAGGTCCCCGATCTGCTGGTTAGCGACATGCGGACGTTCTTCCGGGGCGTCCGCTAACCGCCAATGGCGAGTTCTGGCCGGCGTTTAGCCTGAGCGCGACGTTACGGCACCCTGCCGGTAGCGGTCACCGTTTACCGAAGCTATCGAATTCCCGTTTCGCACTCCGCCGATAAATGCATGCCATTCGTCCGGGTAAACCGCAGAAAACACCGCTTGTTCCGCAAATGCTCTGGTAGTAAAGTTCGCTCCGTGCCCACACTGACCCTCTCCGGTGCGCTGGTCGGCCGCGACAGCGAGATGGCGATGCTGGCCAGGCTCATAACGGAGGTGGCGGCCGGGCGGGGCAGTTCGGTACTGATCGAAGGGGAGCCGGGAATCGGCAAGTCCGCGCTGGTGCGGGCGGCTCTCGCCGCGACGGCCGATAATGGCTGTCAGGTGTTCTGGGGTGCCGGTGACGAACTCGGGCAGGAGTTACCGCTGCTGCCGCTGCTAGAGGGCTTACAGATACGCGAGCCCTCGGCAAATCCCCGGCGGAACACGATCGTCCGGCTCCTGCGCGGCGAGGTCGCCGCCGATCGTGGCACGGACGTGTCGGCGGCCCTGGCGGAGCAGTTGCTGGCGCTCATCGCCGAGCGGTGCGCCGTGCAGCCGGTCATCCTGGTGATCGACGATCTTCAATGGGCAGATCAGGCCAGCATCATCCTGTGGGGGCGGCTGGCCAGGTCGGTGCGGCAGATGCCGCTGCTGCTGGTCGGGATGATGCGCCCGGTGCCGCAGCGGGATGACTTACTTGCGCTGCGGCGCGCCGCGGGCGATCCCGCACGGCTCCAGCTCACCGGGCTCACCGAGGCGGCGGTGGCCGAGCTGGTGGCGGCCCTGGCCGGTGGCAAGCCCGGCGGCAACCTGCTGCGGCTCGCCAGCGGGGCCGCGGGCAACCCGCTCTACGTCACCGAGCTGGTCGCTGCGCTGGCCCGCAGCTCCAATGTGTCCATCACCGGAGCGGGGACCGCCGAGCTGACGAACAGTGCCGTGCCAAGCTCGCTGTCCGCGGCCATAGCCGACCGCCTGGGTTTTGTTTCCGGGCCGGTGCGTGAGGTGCTGCGCGCGGCGGCCCTGCTCGGCGTGGATTTTGCCGTGCCGGACCTGGCGACGGTGCTGGGCCGGAGCGTGGCCGACCTGATCCCGGCCGTTGACGAGGCACGCGCCGCCGGCGTGCTGGCCGAGTCCGGCAGCGGGCTCGGTTTCCGGCATCCGCTGATCCGGGCGGCGCTGTACGACGAGATAGCGGTCCCGGTGCGTGCCGCCTGGCACCGCGATGCGGCGCGCGCACTCGCCGGGGCCGGTGCCCCGGCGGACCGGGTGGCCCGGCAACTGCTGCGGGCCGTTGACAGGCCCGGCGGCACGGCCGATCCGGTGGATGAGTGGGTACTGAGCTGGCTGGACCGCACCGCGGAGCCGCTGGTCGGCCAGGCACCCCAGGTGGCCGCGGAACTCCTCCGCCAGGCGGTCGCGAGCTCCCCGGCTGGTTCGGTCCAGCATGACCGCCTGGTGAGCCGGCTCGCCGACGCTCTCTACCGGGTCGGCGACGCGGCCGAGGCGGAGCAGGTGGCGAACCGGGCACTGGCGCACGCCGTCGAGCCCGATCTCGTCGTCGACCTGCACTGGACCCTGGTGCAATGCCGCATGCTGGTCGGCCGGTTCGCAGAATCCCTGGCGACCCTGGACCGGGCGCTGGCTTCCCCCGGGATCTCGGCCCGGCACCGGGCCCGGCTGCTCGTGCTCGCGGCGCGCGCACACGAGCACCTCGGCGAGGTCGACAAGGCTGGCCGGGTCGCCGCTACCGCGCTCGCGGTGGCATCGGAGGCAGGCGACAACTGGGCGATGGGCTGGGCACTGCACGTGCTGACCATCGTGGCCTCGGTTCCGGCGCAGATGACCGACGCGCTGCCGCTGTTCGACCGGGCGCTGGCCGTGACCCAGGGCGACCCGGCCCTGACCGATCTGCGCCTCCTGCTGCAGATCAACAAGGCTGTCACGCTGGGCGACCTCGACCGGTACGAGGAGGCCTTCGCCGCGGCCCGCCAGGCACGGCACCTCGCGGGCCAGGTGGGCACGGTGGTCCGGCTGGTTCAGGCGCACAGCGCCCTGGGCCAGCTGCTCTTCGACACCGGGCGGTGGGCCGAGGCGATGGCCGAGGTGGAGGTGCTGCACGAAGACCTCAAGGATCCCATCGCGGCCTGCTGTGACCTCGGCGTCGCCGCCGTGATCTGCTTCCATCGCGGCGAGATCACGGCGGCGCGCCGCCACCTCGCCGCGGCCGCCCCGCATATCCAGCGGACCGGGAACCGGGTGGTCGGCCCGCTGGCCCTGGCCCGCAGCCTGGACCGCGAGCACGCCGGCGCGCTGCCGGAGGCGCTGGCCGTGCTGACCGCCGGGTTCACCGACAGCACCGAAGAGCTCGATGAGATCGAGAACCTGCTTGCTGACGCCGCCCGCCTTGCCGTGAAGACCGGCGACCTGGCTGCCGCGCAGGCCCTGGCGGGCCACGCCGCTGCCCTCGCCGCCGGATCGGAGATCCCCCACCGGCAGGCGAACGCACTGTACTGCCGCGGCCTGCTGGATCACGATGCCACCCGGCTGCTCACCGCGGCGGAGCGCTATGACGATGCCAGCCGGCCGCTGCTCAGCGCGAAGGCGCTGGAGGCGGCCGCGGGAGACCTGGTCCGCACCGGCGACCGCGGCCGGGCCCGGGGTGCCTTCACCCGTGCGGTGGAGATCTACACCTCGCTAGGCGCGGCCACCGATGCCGCCCGGCTTCAGGCCGTCTTCCGCGTGCACGGCATCCGCCGTGGCCCGCGCTCGAAACACCGGCAGGCGAGCAGCGGCTGGGACAGCCTCACCCCGGCCGAGACCAAGATCGCCGCACTCGTGGGGGAAGGGCTGTCCAACCCGGAGATCGCCGCCCGGCTGCTGCTCTCCCGGCGCACCGTCGCGACCCACGTCTCCCACATCCTGAAGAAGCTCGGCGTGCATTCGCGCACGGACATCGCCCGCGAGGCCGCCCTGCGCACGATCGGGCCCAGGTGACCGCGGCGGGGACGGGTGAGCGGGCGATTCACCGGGCCAGCGTCAGCCGCGCTGCAGGCTGCGGTCGTCGTCCTGGTCGAGATAGGCCTGGAACGCGAGCGTGAAGTACACGGCCTTGCCCGCCGCGGTCGGGTAGAAACCCCACCGAGTGGCCAGGCTGGCGACCAGCATCAAGCCCCGTCCGGTCTCCGTTTCGGCCGGCCCGTCCACCGGCACAGGCAGGAAGCACGACGTGTCGTGGACATCAACCCGGAACTCGCCGCAGGCACAGGTGACGGCGAGCGTGACGGTCTCGCCCGCCTCGTGCCTGATGGCATTGGTCACCAGTTCGCTGGTGAGCAGGACGGCGATGGTCAGATCGACGGGGACATCCCAGGCGTAGATGGCCGCCCGGACGTGCCGGCGGGCCTTGGCTGGTGCGGCCGGTCCGGCGGGTAACGAGATGCGGCGCGCGCGTCGCACGGCCGGGCGGATCGGCGCCATCGTGTCCATCTGGATTCCTTGCCAGGCCGGTTGAGCTGGTCCGGGAGAGCGCGAGTCGCTCGGCGCGGCCAGCCCCGGGGAAGATCCGGCCAAACTGTTGACGCTGGCTAGTGCGGTTGCACGACAAATACTGTTGCAAGTTGCACGCAGAGACATCGGTCAGGTGACCGATTTTGAAGCGGCAGGCGTGCGGATCTGCGGGCCGGGCCAGCGGCGGGACAGGGCAGGGAGGGCGGATGGCGCTGTGGCAGGTGATCGCCGGCGGCGAGCGCAGGCTGGCCCGGGGCCCGGCTGGCCAGGGCCCCCAGGAGCTGCTGGCGGCTTCGGTGACCATCGACGGGCTGCTCAGCGGCGCTGCGGGCGGCCTCGCCGCGGCCTTGCACGGGCCGGCGGCCGGGCCGGTCCCGGCGGGTGCGCGGGTGGTGGCGCCGGTCGGGGGCCAGGAGGTGTGGGCCGCCGGGGTGACGTACACGCGCAGCCGCGACGCCCGGGTGCTGGAGTCGGGGACACCGGATCCGTATGAGCGCGTCTATCAGGCCGAGCGGCCGGAACTGTTTTTCAAGGCGGCGCCCGGGCGGGTGCGCGGCCCGGGTGAGCCGGTGGGCATCCGGCGGGATTCAGCCTGGGATGTGCCCGAGCCGGAGCTGGCCGTGGTCGCCGACCGGGACGGCCGCATCGCCGGGTACCTGAACGGCAATGACATGTCCTCGCGGAGCATCGAGGGCGAGAACCCGCTGTACCT
>Ga0187779_10002426_pt1 | contig 11401 bp, 12 predicted proteins | sample 1015_Q2_SP10_10__FD_132435 | JGI IMG/M metagenome (GOLD analysis project Ga0187779, IMG submission 132435) | Tropical peat soil microbial communities from peatlands in Department of Meta, Colombia - 1015_Q2_SP10_10_MG | ecosystem: Environmental > Terrestrial > Soil > Wetlands > Peat | place... | reverse complement strand
ATTAAAAAGATAGTTTTTGGAACCCCGTATCCCCCTGAAACCGGCTCCCGCGAAAGGATACACATGCACATTTAATGGGCTGTAATAGACCGGAGGCGCCGGCAGATTTGGCGGGTTTGGTTAATTGAGATCACAGAGGGATACCGAAAAAGCAAGTCTTGGATCCTCTTGGGATTTCACGTGAATGTCCGGCCCTTTTCTGCAGATACAATGCTGGCAGGCCCTTTCACCGTGCGATCTAATCCGGTCTACGTTATCGGGCCGGTTATCGCAGCGGTTTTCTGTGATTTTGTGGCACGGGAGCACCAGAGTCAGTCACGCCGATTGAACATTGGCCGGCCCGGATCTGAATCCTCTCCGGTCTTTTAACATCATCTCGCCAGAGCTGCAAAAGCCGAAGCTGCCATAACCACGTTGACGGCATTGATGAGCATGATCCCGCGGGCCTTGTTGTGGTAACCCCAGAGGATCAGGAGGATGCCGCCGGCGATCCACACCATGAACCCCGCCTGTTCGGCTCCTGAACTGCCGATCTGCCGGACCCCGAGCCACCCAAGCACCCCGAGACCGGCACCCGCATACTCAAGAATTGTTGCAGGTGTGCAGTCTATTGTGGTTTTTATCGTACCGGGCGGCGGGAACGTTCCGGGGCATTTGCCGGCACCAGGATGCATTGTCCCTGTCTGGTGCAGATCTACGGAAATTTCACCCATAAATCGTCTCTATGCTGTCTGTAAAAGACAGGATATCAATTCCTACCATAGCCGAAGTTCGATCATGGATCAGGAAGATCATGGATAAGAATCAAGGGTCAAAAAGTGGAAAATACACGCCCGATCAACAGACCGCGTATCAAACCGAAAACAACCTGCGGTTCAGGTCACTCGCAGTCACTCTTTTGCGACCCCTCAGGCCTTGAAGGATCGGTGTTACTTCTTTGCAGGAGCCCGCTTTGCCTTCCGCTTCCCTCCGGAAATGGTTTTGTTATCGCAGGGGAGGCATTTTTCGAATTTTTCGTCAATAAGCCGGTAAGCGTTCGCAAGCACGGAAGAGTTTGAGATCATACCCGCCAGAAGGACAACTTCGAGTATCTCCTCCCGGGAAGCACCCATCCGGAGAGCGGCCTGCATATGGTAACCGGTACAGTGCGGGCACTTCAGCGCAGCGCCGACGGCAAGACTAATCAGTTCCACGTATTTGGGGTCGAGCGGGCTTGTCTGGGCGACAGTACCCTTGTACAGGAGGTGCGAGATGAGAACTTCCGGGCGTTCATTCATCCGCTTGAAGATGAGGGGCACACGCCCGTATTCCTTGTCAATTGCCTTTATCCATTCTTCAGCAGTCAGGTCTGCGCCTTTGGCAACAATCTGGGCGAGTTGTTCCTCGAACTGGTCCTTTGTATTTTTCGCAATAGTTTTCTTTGCCATCATACCACCGTATTGGTTTCCGAGAACGGCCGGATCTTCACGAGAATATAGTCCCTCATTCTCGAGGGGACTACGTCCGCAAGCTCGCCCAGTCTCACCCCGTTCTCGATCTCGAGATCCCTCAGTACCGTTGCGAACATTTCATACGGGAGTTTCACACGGAGTCCCGCCATCTGGACTGTCAGAGGTGTCGGAGAGGTGACATCATGGATTGCCGGGACCTTCTCACGGATGATCTCCATGAGCCGGGCCGGCGAGACTGACAGAGGGTCTTTTGCGATCTCTTCCCGCCGTTTTTCGATTACCCGGGTTACTTCAGCAACAATCTCGTCGAGTTTCCCGATCTCTTCGGCCTCTTTTGTCCTGCGCATGAACCTCCCGACACTTCCGACATACCCGTCCGCGGGCGGGCTGATGATTCTTTTGAGGGTCTCTTCGTCCGGGCCTCCCATCACGATGACCGGAACCTCGATCCCCCGGTGCATGACTGGCCATTTATGCTCTATACAGGATTCGAAGTTGCCAAATGCGTATACCGCTACGTCGTGTTCATTAATGACGTCCCTTTCCTCGTCATTTATGGTGGAAATGCGTTTTCCGGGCCCCCGGGCCGGGCTCACCATGTTCGTTTTAGCTCCTATCCTGCGGGCATATTCGGCAAAATCGCACGACGGGTGTGGAAGGTGGTGGATCTCGAGGCTCATACTGACGACTGCGATCTCCGTACCCACCAGCGGGGCTTCTGAGATCTCACCGAAGAGTGGTTTTGCAATACGGGCGATAAGATCGATATCCTCTTTCGGAACAAACGCCTGGAGGACGACTTCCTGTGCGATCATGTGTTTCTGGACGATATATCCCCCGAGATCCTCGATAAGGCTGATCACGATGTCGTGCTGGTGGACGCCGCCTTTATAGGTCACCGGCACGAGTATCATGGAGTCTCCCCCATCAGGGCGAATTTCTCCCGGATTAACCCGTCGATATCTTCGGGGATAGGATCCTCGCTCGCAACGAAAATAAATTTCCCGTTGTCATGGATCTCGCGGCGGACACGGAAGCCTTCGGGAGCGATAAGGCGGAAGACATAGATCAGATCCTTGCCGAGGGAGACACTCGGATCCGCGACTACGATATCCTCGATCTCGGCAGGGGTCGCTTTTATGTCATAGAGGATTACCGTGAAACGGTCTGGTTGTTCCACGTGTTCGCTCCCGAACCGTTGCCAGAATATCCTGAGCATAGGGGCGAGGTAGGTCTCGTTTCCGATCACGAGGGTCATCTTTCCCTCCTGGGGATTGATGTTGGCAAAATCGCCGACCTTCACCAGTGTCGTGATCTTGTGGAGGATTCCGACGGCAACAAAGACAGGGACTTTCGGGTCGATGAAAACGTGAAGTTTGTAGAACACTCTGAGAAGGTTGTGGTCGAGAAGGACATCGTTTGTTATCTGCCGGTAGTTCTCCCCCCCGGTCCGCTCCGGGCACTCGACCTGGAAATACTCGATGGATTGCATTTATTCGTCCTTCACAAATCCCGATGCAAGAAGCGCACAGCCCACTGCCCCGATATATTGCGAGTATTTCGGCACCACGACCTTCGTCTGGAGGAGCTCGCCCATTGCATGCACGAGTCCTTCGATAAGTGAAGTCCCGCCCACCATAATGACCGGCTCCCTGATATCCACTTCCTGGAGCTGTTGTTCGAAGACCTGTTCTGCAACGCTGTGGCATGCGGCGGCAGCGACATCTTCCCGCGTGCTCCCTGCCGCAAGTGCATTGACAAGGCTCTGGGTACCAAAGACGATACAATAACTGTTCATCGGCACATTGGCCCCAAACCCTTTCATGGCAAGCGGGCCGAGTTCGGTTATATCGACGCCGAGACGCTTTGCGGTCATTTCAAGGAACCTTCCGCTCGCCCCTGCACAGATCCCCCCCATGGTGAAGGTGCCGGGTATCCCGTCCTGTACTGCGATGGCCTTGTTGTCCATGCCGCCGATATCGATGACCGTTGCCGGGCCGTGCTGCCGGTCAGCGAGGTACACCGCCCCTTTCGAGTTGACGGTGAGCTCTTCCTGGATGAGGTCGGCGCCGATCTCTTTTCCGACAAGGAAACGTCCATAACCGGTAGTCCCCACCGCCTGGATATCTTCCCTCGAAACCCCGGCCTCCTTCAGGGCCGTCCCGACAACTTCCCGGGCACTCTTCAGGACTTCTGTCGTGGGCTGCCAACCGGTGCCGATGATGGCATTGTCTTTCATGACCACGGCCTTGGTTGTGGCCGAACCCGAATCGACCCCGAGCGTGATACCGGTCTGCACCTCGCGGGCAAGAAGCGCCCGGCGCCGTGCGATGGTGGTAAGGGCTTCCATCCGCGTCAGGAGCGTCGCGGCAGTCGTCCGCTCGGTGAATGAATAGCTGACAACCGGCAGCCGGGAATTTTCATGGATATACCGCCTGAGTTCATTTCTGACGATAGCCGCCTCGGCGCATCGGAAGCATGTGGCAATGAAGATCGCATCGGTCTCAATCCTTCCTTCTACCAGTGCCCTGGCCCGGGCAATCGCGAGCTTGAGATCCGGGCTCCTGACATCGAGGCCGAACTTCGTGAAATCACGCCGTACGTCTTCAAGCGAAATATCAGGGTAGAAAATCTCACCGTCGACTGCTTTGGCAGCGTCATTGATCTCCTGCTGGATACCTGAATATTCCGGGCCGCAGGAGAGCTGGGCGATCCTAACCGGGGGAGTCATTTCGTCCCCCCGAGTTCCTGGAGGAATTTTCTTATGGCCGCAACAAACCGAACCCCTTCCTCCTCGTTACGGGGATAAAGCAGATCGAGTCTGGGTATGTCTTTTTTCCTGACCAGGTACATCAGGAGCTCGTTTGTCCGTGCGCAGCCCATACATCCGAACGCAAGATCGGCATCGTCAACAATAATAGCAGCCTCGCAAGCTTCGATCATCGGGCCGTAAAGCGACATCCTTCCCCTCACGCCGCTCGGGACCTCGACAGCTGCCCATCTCAGTCCTTTTTTCGGATCCTCCGGCGAGATCTGGAGCGGGGCTGATTCGAAGCCCGCAGTCTGGATGTGTTCACGGATTGCAATTGCGGAACTGAGCGGGGTGTGCCCGTAACGCGCAACGAGGTCGGCGAGGATAATGCTCGTCGAAGGATATATGAAAACCTTTACCATTCTTCACTCCTGCGAATCGATGATCTTCCTGAGGTTGTGAATGCTGAGGACGGTACGGCCGAGGGGATTTTCCGGTCCCGGAATGGTTTTGGTTCCGCGACTGCCTGCCTCTTCGATACCATGCGAGATGTACGGCAGAATTGTCATCTCGAACTCGATGCCATGGAACCCGGGCCGCGCACCTCCGAGTGCCGATCGGCACCGACGGGCATCGCCGGGCGGGAACCCGCGGTCCTTTACAAAGATGTGGGCCGGGTCCACTGCCCGCAGCGCAGCAATGATGCGGTCGACTTCTTCCTCTTTTCCCATCAGCGAGAGGCCGAAACAGGTCTCCTTTATCATAACGCCTTTCGAGATCTCATACGCCCGTATAGCGAGATCCTGCGGGGTAACGTCAAAGGATTCCACCATGACATATTTCGTTATCGTCCCGACATGCTCCGGCTGGTAGTCCGTCAACGTTTCACCTCGCGGATATACACCTTCTCCTTCTCCTTGAGCCTGCTGAGCTTCTCCGTATCGATCACCCTGCCGATAATATTTGTCCCTTCGAACGGCTCCGACGTCGGCCCGAATTCCCGGTTGGGGGAGAGCCGCACACCTACAAGACCCGCCCCTTTGCGGGAGTCGTTTGTCATGCCGAGCGCTGCGGGGGGGACCTCTCCTTCGGGAATGTTTTCCGGATGGATCCGCAGTTCGTTCGGCACCGGGGGCTTGAAGAGAAAGACGTCATCGAATTTAAAGAAGAGCGGCATCATGCCGGCATCATGCTCTCTCAGTCCGGTTATCCTCCTGAGGACCTCGCAGCTGTCAGGAGCGGCCCTGTCGAAGAGCTCGATATCGATAACCTTCGAATAGGGGGCGGTTGTCACCGTGACACCTTTTTCATTGAGGACATCGAGAGTGGTGCCAGGCTCCTGCGAGACAATGATTCTGTCCTCCCCATCAACGTCAACCGCGAGAGCAAAGCCCCTTCCGGAGGCTATCTTTTTCGCCTCGGGAAGCGGCAGACCGAGCAGGTCAATTCTCGCTGGTTTTACAATGATGGCGAGCACATCATGCTCTTTTGCCAGCCTGACAAGCTCGATTCCGTGGACGACCTGCCCGACCACACTATGGGACGGGCTGCTGGATACGTCCGAACGATAGATGTAGACTCCCCCGGTCGGTTTTCCGGTGGTTCTTACCGTGACCGTACCCTCCCTTCGCGGGAGAGTGAGCTGGGAAGGCACATCCGACCCGGCCAGATGGTCGTCGAGGATATGCGTGCTTGTGGCTCTCCCGACGATAAACCTGCCGTGTCCAAGGGCAAGGAGCATGTGTTCCACGCTCCCGGCAGCCTCAGTTGAAATAGTCTCCCCCCGGTATCCCTGGGAGAGGACATCGACCCGGGTAACAATCTGCACCCCATCCTCAAGTATGAGATCCATATCTGTCGTGGTAAACGATCTGCTCGTATCCGCCCAGCTGATGACCGGGGTTACCGAAATTATCCGATCGCCGGTCTTCCACCGGTCGAGGACGGCCCGGCCGCTTACCACCCTTCCGATTACCCCGCCGGTTTCGTCCGCCCCATGGTCCGCCGAATGCCGTGAGAGAGAGAAGATGATATATGAGTTTTTCGGATCATAGCCCCCGCATCCGATCAGCACCTCGTCTCTTTCGTAGAGAAATGGCCTCCGGGAGGGTTTTCTCTGGAGAGGAAACGGACCGAAGGCAGCACTGTACCGGTCCGCCCAGTGGAGCCTGAGAGACCCGACAGCTTCAGGCAGAACAAAACCGGCCCATACATCACTTGTGGCTTCTACGCTGATCTCGCCGGCGGTGGTCCGGATCGAAAAAGTGCTTGTTGATGCCTCCTGCTTAGCGGAAGCCCGGACGATCGCAATACAGCAGCCCCGGGGGTGATCCGGCAGGATCGTACCAAGGGTGGTCCCCTCGTCTGTCTCCCGTATCTCCCCGTCGACCTGGACGGTAATGGTCATGGTCTTATGCAGCCGGCTGGCTCATCAGTTTGCGCTCTTCTTCCGTAAGGATTGCGAGAACCTCTGCGGTCTTCCCGATCTGGACGATCTTTCCGCCACGCATCAATGCAATCCTGTCGCAGATGTCCCTCACGAAGTCCATATCATGCGAGACTACGATGAAAGTCTCCTCCATCTCTTCCCGTGCGTGCATGATCGAATGTTTCACGTCGATCTTCGTAATAGGGTCCATGGTCCCCGTCGGTTCGTCAAGGATGACAATCCGGGGCTCCCGGATGAGTACCTGTGCAAGGGCAACCCGGTGCCGCTCGCCTTCGGAAAGCTGGGATGGCATCCGTTCGAGGATCTCCCCGCTCTTTGATTCGGTAAATCCCGCCATCATGAGGGTATGGCGTGCCTTCCGGACCGCAAGCTCCTTAGGGAATTCGAGGCCGATCGAATCGGTAAGGTTGTCGAGGATGGTCCGGTGAGGGAAGAGATCGTATTCCTGGTGGAGGAGCCCGATATACTCGGTCGCCCGTCCGCGCTGTTCGACACCGGGTTTTGTCATGTCGACCCACTCATCGCCGATCCGGACATTGATCTCCCCGCTGGTCGGTTCGATCAGGCCCGCAATAACGCCCGAGAGCGTTGTTTTCCCGGCGCCGCTCTTGCCGATGATCCCGAATATTTCCTTGGCGTACACGTCAAACGTGACTCCGTTGACAGCCCTCACTATACCGCGATCTACCGAGACATACCGTTTGATGAGGTCCCGGGCAACAATGACCTTATCCCCGAGCGCAGTCTCTTCGAATTTCTCTGTGTCCTGGAAACCCCGCATGAATTCGCCGATGACCTCCTTTGGTGTTCCTATCTTTACGATATTGCCATCGGCAAGCAGAATAGCGCGGCTCGCGACATCCTCGATAACCTGGGAGAAGTGGGAAGTGACAACAATCCCCATATTATTGGTCTTTGCCGCCTCGGAGAGCATGGTATGAACGATACGTGCCGTCCCCGGGTCGAGCGTCCCGGTCGGTTCGTCAGCAAAGAGCATAAACGGTTCTTTTGCCAGTTGCCGGGCAAGGACCACGCGCTGCTTCTCTCCGCCGGAAAGATCGCGGGCTATGTGCATCATCCGGTGGGAAAGTTTTACCTCGTCGATAAGATCTGCAGCCCGCCCGATCGCCTTGTCGGGGGGGTAGTTTATGTCATCGAGCGCGTGAAGGACGTTCTCGATGACACGGTCGTCGCCATAAAGAGCGAAGGTGCGCTGGAACATGATCGCAGTCCGGCGCATGAGCCGTCTCCGGAGGGCCTCATCGCTTCCTCCCCAGAGGTCGATATCCACCGGTGAGAGGGTTCCCCCGCACTGGGGGCATGGCTTTCCGGCGTTGCTTCCCACATCAATAAAGTCGCATCCTGAACATGCTGCGACGTGGTAGACGACACGCCCACCGGTCGGGGGCTGCTCCACGCCCCGCATCAGGTGCATAAGGACGGTTTTCCCCGCACCGCTCCTTCCGATGATCCCGAGGATCTCCCCCTCGGCGATCTCGAATGAGATATTTTTCAGCACTTTCGTGCCGTCAAAATCCATGCTGAGGTTCTCGACCGTGATCAATGGAGCCTTCATAATACCCTTGTACCTAATGTGATACTCGTCGCATATTACCTTTTATATGATCGCTCACCGGTTTCACGATCGGGATTGACCGGATTCCCTACAAAAGTTCCCGGACAATTGGCAGGACTTCACAGACGCTTTTGATGACGTGGTCAGCTGCCTGGTAAAGCTCCTCGGGCCGGTCTCCCGGCTGCTGGATAGTGAGGATCGCGATATCGGCTTTCCTGAAAGCCGCAAGATCGTTGATCCCGTCCCCAACCATTATCACGGTCTCGTACTCATCCTTGAGATCCATGACAATCTGCGCTTTCACCGAAGGCGTTGCTACGCCATAAACCCTGTCCCGGGGAATCCCGAGATAGTCGGCCATCTTCTCGAGTTTGGTCACCCGGTCCCCGGAAGCTATGAATGTCGGGACGCCGAGACGGTGAAGGGAAGTCACGGTTTCCCGGGCACATTCAAACGGCCAGCCACCGGCGGTAATGGTGTACTCGATAGCCCTGAATGCCATGTTAATGATTGCACCGCTGTTCATGGTCACAATTGATTCGTCCCTGCAGATGGTCCAGACATTGCGGATGCATTCCTGGAGATCGCTCACCCGCGCCCGTTCATCGGCATACAGGACATCGCCAATATCCTCGGCGGTAACGATCTTGCGCGTGCAGCTGACCCCGAACCCGACATCGTGCTCGAGAAGATAGCGTGACAGGAGCGTATCTCCCGGTGTATTGATGATGTCTTCCGAATGGACCGGCAGGACAACCAGGACCCGGTCTGCCGAACTAAAAGTCAGGGTCGTGGTCTCGATTCCCGGAAGAAGTTTTCCCTTGCAGACGTCGCGGGCGACACGGTAGGTATTGAGAAGCGTCCCCGCGCTATCGAAGACAACGGCGACCGACATGGATATGCACCCGGCAAAAAACTCTATGTAGCTGTTCGATGGAGTTTATCAGTGAGACCGATGCTCGTACGTGAAACTGCAGAGAAGATAAAGAATATGGAGATCCGGGGCGCCGGCAGGATTGCCCGTGCCGCTGCCGAGGCGCTCAGGGACCACGCGGCGGCCAGTACTGAACGCAGTGCCGAAGCATTCTCTGAAGAAATGGAGCGCGTAGCCGGGACACTGATCGCTACACGCCCGACGGCTGTCTCGCTCCCGAATGCGGTTCATATTGTCATGACCGGCCTCGAAAACGCCCGGAGTGTCGAAGAGGCGAGGGAAGGACTGATCCGCAGGGCGGATGCGTTCATCAGTTCATCCCAGAGCGCTGTGCAGAAGATAGCCGAATTCGGCTCCCGCCACCTGCGGGACGGCGACACTATTCTTACCCACTGTAACTCCGAAGCAGCACTTTCGTGTATCATTGCAGCCCACCGGAGCGGGAAGGAGATCTCGGTCATCGCGACAGAGGTCCGCCCGAGGAACCAGGGGCTCATCACGATACGGACTCTGAACGGTGCAGGAGTCCGGACGAGTTACATCGTCGATTCCGCGGTCAGGTCCTTCATCCACGATGTTGACCTCGTAATTGTCGGTGCGGATGCCGTGACCGTAAACGGGGCGGTGGTAAATAAGATCGGGACCTCCCAGCTCGCGCTTATCGCCCATGAAGCACGGGTGAATATGCTGGTCGCTGCTGAAACATACAAGTTTGCACCACGGACAATCGTCGGCGAACTTATCCAGATCGAGGAGCGCCCGCCCGCCGAAGTCCTTCCGGATGATATTGCCCGGACCCTTCCCCTGGTGAAGGTGCGGAACCCGGTCTTCGATGTAACGCCGGCGGAATATGTCGATCTTATCATCACCGAAGCAGGTGCGATCCCGCCCCAGATGGCATACGTCATCATCCGGGATTACCTTGGCTGGGGGATAGAAGAGTTCCATAAAACCTTTGAGTTCAATCACCGATATGATGAATGACCCACTGAAATGGATGATTGATTAGGGACTCCCGGGTGTTTTTCACAATGGAGATCGACTTTACCAAAATGCACGGAAATGGCAACGACTTCATCCTTATCGACGAATACGACCGGATTGCCATTCCCGATGAGATGAAAGGGCAGTTCGCAGCCATTTATTGTGATCGCCGCTTCGGCATCGGCGCAGACGGGGTCATCTACCTTTCCAGGTCAAAGGAGAGCGAGATCCGCATGCGCCTCTTCCAGCCGGACCAGAGCGAGGCCGAGATGTGCGGCAATGGGATCCGGTGCCTTGTCAAATACGCGTACGACGCGGGATATGTCCGGGAAGCCTGCCAGGTAGAGACAGCGGCGGGAGATATGCGGGTCCTCATGGGATACCGCGGCGACGAGTTCATGGCTACCATAACCATGGCTGCCCCGAAATTTGAGCGGGCGGACATCCCGGCAACCGGTTCCGGAGAATACCGGGAACGGATAGGAGACTTCGATGTCTATGCCGTGAACACAGGAGTTCCCCATGCCGTGATTCCTGTCGCTTCCGTGGACTCGGTTGATGTCGCAGTCGCAGCACCGCCGATCCGCCGCCATCCTACCTTCCCGAACGGTGCAAACGTCAATTTTGTCGAGAAGACCGGCGAGAACATGATACGGGTCCGGACATTCGAGCGGGGAGTGGAAAGTGAGACCCTTTCCTGCGGGACGGGCGCGACTGCAGCGGCAGCCGTCATGAACAGGATCGGGCTCGTCGGTGAGACCGTCAGCGTTGATACTGAGGGAGGTCCGCTGGTCGTTTATCTCAAAGCCGGTGCCCGGCTCGAAGGGCCGGCGGTAACGGTTTATTCGGGCACGATCCTTTTCTGATTTTAACCGGTGTTTACCGGCACGGTCTCATTCCTGACCCTGATCCCATCTTCCGTAATCTCGAACTCAAAGGAGGCCCCCTCGGGCCGTGAACGGTGCTTGACCAGACGGGCCCTCCGGAATCTTGTGCCTTCGACCTTTTCGATCCGGACGATAACCTTCGAGATATGTTCGAGGGCTGTGCCCCCAAGCCCGAAAAATGTGTTCTTCACCGTATCGATGTAGACCTGGTTGGTAATGATGACCGGAACCTCGTAGCGTTTTGCATAGCCGAGAAGGTGGATCATCTGCCGGGTAAGGGCCTGGGTAGCATCCCTCCCTTTGTCGAGGTCCGTCCGGTACAGGGCGGTGGCAGAGTCTACCACAAGAAGTCCGGGTTTGTGGGCTTT
>Ga0187779_10002425_pt1 | contig 11405 bp, 14 predicted proteins | sample 1015_Q2_SP10_10__FD_132435 | JGI IMG/M metagenome (GOLD analysis project Ga0187779, IMG submission 132435) | Tropical peat soil microbial communities from peatlands in Department of Meta, Colombia - 1015_Q2_SP10_10_MG | ecosystem: Environmental > Terrestrial > Soil > Wetlands > Peat | place... | reverse complement strand
GGAATGCGCCAGCCCCAGGCCGCGAAGGTCGGTTCGCCCTGCGTGGTGCGGATGCCGAGCACCAGCAGCAAGGCCATGAACAGGCCGAGCGTTGCGGTAGTCTAGATCCACGAAGTATACAGGCCGCGCTTGTTGCGTGGTGCGTGTTCGGCGACGTAGATCGCCGCGCCGCCATATTCACCGCCGAGCGCGAGGCCTTGCGCCAGCCGTAAGCCGATCAGAATGACCGGGGCGATGATGCCAGCCGAGGCGTAGCTCGGCAGCAGGCCGATGAAGAACGTGCCGAGGCCCATCAGCGACATGGTGATGAGGAACGTGTACTTGCGGCCGATGATGTCGCCGAGTCGTCCGAAGAACAGCGCGCCGAACGGACGCACCGCAAAACCGGCGGCGAAGGCGAGCAGGGTGAAAATGAATGCCGCGGTTGGATTGACGCCGGAGAAGAATTGCGCCGCCAGAATGGGCGCGAGCGTGCCGTAGATGTAGAAATCGTACCACTCGAACACGGTGCCGAGCGACGACGCGAAAATGACCAGCCGTTCTTCGGAGGTCATGCCGCGCGACGTAAAGCCGGCGGCAGTTGTGGATGTCATGACCGTCTCCCCAGTTGATCGAAATGTTTTTTTCTTTTGGGGGGCGCGTTGCGCCCGTAAGCGCGTTCCTCAGCTTGTTCGTCCCCGCGCGAAGGTTAGCGTCATGGCCCGCAAAGTCTGTGCATCTCAGGTCGTACGACTAAAGTTGGTGCTTCGCGGCGGTTAGTGTGCAATGCAAAAGCCGGTCGAGAGGTTGTCGTCCTCAGCTTATCGTCGACAACTTTTCCAGCACGTCGATCGGCCAGGTCGCGGCGTGGAGCACAGCAAAGCGCTGCGCCAGCTTTTCCTTACGGAACGTGTTGTTGAGCAATTTGAGCGCGCGCTTGTAGCCCGGATGGTCTTGGGCGCGCTGGTCGAGCGCGCCGAGGCGGGCAACCAGTTCCGCGCGCCGTGTCTCGATCGCGGCGTAGCGCTTGCGAAAATTGGCGCGCGGCGAAGTTGATGAAGCGGAACGGCTATGAAGCACTGCGATTAACTTTAATAGTCGGCGTGATGAGGGTTGCTGGTGCAGAGCGAGACTCGATTCAATCAGGAAATTCGGTCCGCTCAAGACGTGCCCGGCGATTAATGTTACCCGGTGATTGGCGGCGGGCCCGTAAATCCTTCGGATAAAATACAATCGTTTTCCGCGGGACTGCACGTCGAATGCGCGCGCTCAGGATCATCGCATTTCTCTATTTCGCGACCGCCGGTATCGCCGCCGCTCACGGCGCCGATTTGCCGGACGGAAATGCGCCGCGCAACGTCTTCACGCACAACGTGCCCTACGGCCATCGCGCCGGCCCGATCATCATCTACGACTTCCAGCCCGGCGTCGTCGTGCGCGCATACTGGCTGCCGCCGTGGCGGCACCGACATTACTTCCCGTTCGGCGCCGAGAAGGTTGCTGCCGACACCGATGACGGCCCGCCACAGCCGGCGGAGACGTTCGAGCGCTCGTGGTCGACCTGCGATGTGTGTTCGCGCGAACTGCCGCCGTTGCGCGCGCGCGATGAAGCGGCGCCCGCCGACGAACAGCCGGCGCCCGCGCCTGCGCCCAAGAAGTGAAAGCAATCACCATGACCCCAACCTCGTACAAATTGACGATTATCGCGGCGGTGATGTTTGCTCCGGTCACGGTCACGGGCGCGCAGGCGCAGTGGTACAGCTCCTATCCGTCGGGACAATCGCCAAGCGTCAACGCGCAGCAGCCTTACGCGGTCGAAGTTTCGCCTGGCACCTACGTCATCCATCGGCCGAACCAAGGCAGGACCGACGTTGTGGACCAGCCGGCCGACGAGCGGCCGCATCACACGCACGTAGACCCCGCGCTGATCGATGAGCTCGCGCGGCGTCACAAGAAGCACAAGGACATCTCGGTCGACGTCGTCAACACCAAGAAGGTCGTCATCGAGAAGCCAGTGGTGATCGAGCACAAGCATGTGGTCGATGGCCGGCCGCGCGTCATCGAACGCCGCCACATCACCGAGGATTCGCCTGGCCGCGGCCTCATCCATCCGCGCCGTGACCTCGGCACGGAGGAAGTTGTGGTGGACCCGGGCGAACAGGAGACGGACACTGCGCATCTGCGTAAGAGCAGGCACGTGACGCGCGACGTCAAGGTGCGCGAAGTCAAGATCAAGGAGACCGGTAGAGGCCGCGTGATCAGAGCCGAAGCCGAAGTGACGATCCTTGGGCCCGACCGCATGAGCATTCGGCTGTTCCGCAAGGGCCACGGCGGCAAGGATGCGAACGCCGAAGTCGTCGAATAGAGTTTTACAGTTCGTGGGACGCGAGCGGCGGGCTTAACGGCCCGCCGTCTCGTTTTTGGGGCACGCCTACGCGGCGCCAGCGGCGCGGCTGGCAATATAGAGCGCAAGTGCCGTCGCGTTCGAAACGTTGAGGCTCTTAATCGCGCCGGGCAGGTCGATGCGCGCGACGTGATCGCAAGTCGCCTTGGTCAGTTGTCGAAGGCCTTTGCCTTCCGCGCCGAGGACGAGCGCGAGCGGGGTGCGCAGCGTCAGCGAACTGAGATCGGCGTCGCCGCTCGAATCGAGGCCGACGACGAGGAAACCGCTTCCCTTGAGTGCTTCGAGCGCGCGGGCCAGGTTCTGTACGTTGACGAGCGGCACCAGTTCGAGCGCGCCGGACGCGGCCTTGGCCAATGCGCCGGTGGCATCCGGGCTATGGCGCTGCGTCGTGACGATCGCAGTCGCGCCGAATGCGGCGGCGGAGCGGAAGATGGCGCCGACATTGTGCGGATCGGTGATCTGGTCGAGCACCAGCACGACGCCCTTGGCCGGCACCTCCTCGATCGCCGGCGCGGGCAAGGGATCGGTCTCGAGATAAAGACCCTGGTGCACGGTGTCGGGCAAAAGCCTTTCGGCGATCGCGCCGGGCCGCACGATCTCCGGCTTCACGGTGAAGCCTTCCTCACCGAGCCTTCGCGCGGCGTTCTCGGTGGCGAGCAGCTTGCGAACATGCCGCTGCGGATTGCGCAGCGCCGCCGTCACCGAGTGCCAGCCGTAGATCACGAGCGGTCCATCGGCTGCACCGCGCAACGTTTCGCGGCGCGCACGCTCGAAGCGTTCGCGGCGCTCGATCTGTTCGCGGGTCGCGCCGGGTTTCGCCATCGCTTCAGAGCCTGATCAAAAAAGTGGAGCGGGTGAAGGGAATCGAACCCTCGTCATCAGCTTGGAAGGCTGTTGCTCTACCATTGAGCTACACCCGCGTTAGGCGACGCCGTTTTACATGAAAGGATGGTGGGAGAGGTAGGACTCGAACCTACGAAGGCGTAAGCCAGCGGATTTACAGTCCGCCCCCTTTGCCACTCGGGACACTCTCCCCCAAAGCCCCCGCACCGCATTGATCTTTAAAAGATAAACGCATGCCAGCGCCGGCTGATCGGGATTTGCGCGCTTTATGGGGAGCCCCCCGCGCTAAGTCAATGGAGGCGATCAGGCGGCAGCCGCGGCGAGGCTCTCGCGCACGAAAGCGGGGTCGAAAATCCGGTCGGCTATCACCTGGCAGCGCTTGATCAGGCGATGCTCGTCCGGACGATAGTCGGGGATCGCGTTGTGCAGCGTCGCGATGTGGTCCCACATCAGCACGTCGCCTTCCGTCCATTGGTGCGCGTACTGGTATTTCGGCTGCAGTTGATGACACGTGAGTTCCGCAAGTGTTGCGTCGCTGTCCGCTTCGTCGAGCTCGTTGATGCGAATCGCGTAGCCCGGATTGGCGTAGAGCACCTTCCGTCCGCTGATCGGATGCGTGAGGAAAAGCGGGTGCACCGACGGCGGCCGCGCGGCGCGTTGCTCCGGCGTCAGGGCAGGGCGCGTCGAGCCGGGCCGCTTGCGCATCTCCTCCCAGAACCTGTTGAAGTCGTGCGTTGCGGTAGCGTCGGCGAGCTTCTTCTTCACGGCCGGCGAAAGATCGTCGTAGGCCGCGCGCATGTCGGCAAACACCGTGTTGCCGAGCGGCTTGCCGTTCCGGCGCGGCACGGTGATGGCGTAAAGCACATTGGCGAAGCCGATCACCGAATTGTACGACATGTCGGTGTGCCAATCCTGGCCGGCGTCGGCGAGACCGATCGGCTTGCCGTTCTCGACGATGTTCGACAGCAGCATCACCTCCGGGACACCAGGCTCGCAGTAGGTGCCGGTCGGCGAGCCTTGCAGCGCGCCGAAGCGCTCGGAGAATGCCTTGAGCGACTGCGCATCGAGCTTCTGCTTCGGGAAACACAGGACGGCGTAGTCGCCGAGCGCGGACAGGATCGCGGCGAAGTCGGAGCGGCTCAAAGGCTGCGCGAGATCGATGCCTTCGATGCGGGCGCCGAGCATTCCCTCGTTTGGCGTGACTTTCATCGGCGTCAGCCGCCGAGCTTGAGGCCGACCGTCCAGTTGACGAGATCGCCGGCTGCTTTCGCGAAAGCCGCATTGAGGGCCGCGACCGCGTCGGCCGGTTGCTCGCTCTTGGCGTCGATCGTCGCGTTGAACATGCGTGCGCCGGCGACGTCGCCTTTGCCGCTGACGACGCGCGCCGAGAATTCGACAACGGCCTTGGGCTGCGGACTAAGCGAAATCTGGAAATCGCGGATGCCGAGCTCGAGCTTGTAGCCGCCATCGCCCATATCGCTCGCCTTGTCGACTTTGCCGAGCTGTTGGGCGTTCTCGAAGCTCTGCAAAACCCGTGCCTGCATCAGCTTCGGCAGGCTGTCGGCCCATTTCGCGTTCTCGATGTTCGAGTAGGTGCCGTCGGCCGCGCGCACGAGGATATTCTGCGTGTCGAAGACGAGGATCGCGCTCGGGTCGGGCAGCGACAGCTTTGACGAAAGCGGCTTGACCGTTGCCGGGAAGCCGGTCGCGGCAGCGAGATCGTAGACCGTCGGCGGCTTCGACTTATCGCCGACGCCGGTCAGCTTCTCGAGGCCGCCAATCAGGCCTTCGATGCGCTTGGAGTTATTGCCGAGCATCTCCGCGAAAGTGCTGAAGCCGGTGATCGCCGTGTTCAGCGGCTTCTTGTTCTCGATCAGGATCTCGTCGAGCCGATGCAGCGTGTCGCGCGCCGAATCCGTGAGGTTCTGTCCGACGCCGGCGCCGGCGAGCAGCATCGGCGGCCCGCTGCCGTCCTTCGGCAGCGCCGCCGCAGTCGCGTCGCCGCCCTTGAGTGAAATCGCCGGAGCCCCGGTCAGGCCTTGATAGGTGACGTCGACAACGGTGTCGGCACGGATCGGCAGGCTCGGGTCGACCGAAATCATCACCGTGACGCGCTTGGGATCGTTGGCGTCGAGCGAGATGCTGGTGATGGCGCCGACGCGGATGCCGTTGAACAGCACGCTCGAGCCGATGGTCAGGCCCGACACCGGCTGTTCGAACCTTACCTCATAGAGTGCGCGCGCGCCGATCCCGCCGGTGTTCTTGATCCAGTAGACGAACGCGAAGAGCCCAACGACCACCGCCAGCGTGAAGGTGCCGATCAGGACGTAACGCGCGCGGATCTCCATGATGCCAGTCCAATGTGACGCTCACGCCAGCGAGCGTAAGCGCGTTAGCCGCCCCGGTGAAGTGTCATCGAGGCTTTCACGAATTGGCCGCCTCCCGACCCGTTGATCGACACAGACTGCGAGCTGCCGTGAGTTGTCACGACCATCGTCGCGCTGAAGCCTGCGCCATCGACGTGGATCTGCAGGCGCGGCCCTTGCGCGTTGCCGGAGATATTGCCGCCGGTGCCGCGCGTGCGCTCCGTGAAGCTGCCGGAGAGATTATTGCCTTCGTCGGCCCGGAACTGGCCGGACAGGTCGAATTTGTAATCATCGCTGTCGCAGCGCAACTGCAGCTCGACCTCGTGTCCAGTGCTGCCGAGCACGCGATAGCTGGCGTCGCAGCGGATGCGCTCGGCCGGCTTGTCGGACGGCTTGATCGTGCCGGTGCCGGACCAATGTCCGCCAAATCCTGCAAACGGACCGGCGGCCAAGGCCGGCAGCCCGCCGAGAAGTAACAAAATCGCGCCTATGGTTATCGTAGCGCGCAGATAAAATGGGCGTGGACTGACAAAGCGCATGAATTTTCTAGGCCCCCTGTTGGTGGTGCCGACAGTCATTATGGTTTGTCGCAATAACTGACGACAGGTCGGTTATGGTTCCATGTCTGTCGGTTAGTCCGCCGTCGCGGTTCAAATAATACGACGCCTTGTCAGGCGTGCGTCAATGGCAGCCGGGTTGCGAAGCGCGTCTTGTCAACGACGGAACGGCGGAGGTCCTTCAAAAACCGTAAAAACCCGCGAAAAACGGGTATTCTGCGCCCTTGCAATAGCGGCGGGTATAATGCATGACATCGCCGCGGCGAACCCTTAGGTTCGCCGCACCCGCTTCCGGAGGAGTGTAGCTCAATGGCTAGAGCACCGGTCTCCAAAACCGGGGGTTGGGGGTTCGAGTCCCTCCACTCCTGCCAGCGGGATCGGTTGGACTTTAGATGAAGAGCGAATAGATGACCGACCAGGCTCCGGCAGAAGTACGCCGCAAACGGGTGAGCCCCTTCCGCTTTCTCCAGGAAGTGCGGGAGGAGACCCGCAAGGTGACATGGCCGTCGCGGCGGGAAACCGCGATCACCACGGCCATGGTGTTTGTGATGGTCGCGATCGCGTCCGTGTTCTTCCTGGTCGCGGATCAAGTTATCCGGATTGCCGTTACCACCGTGCTGACGTTGTTCTAGCGGCGCGACAAAGAGCAAATGAGATGAGCGACACTGCTGTCACGACGAGCACCAAGCCGAAGCGCTGGTACATCGTCCACGCCTATTCGAATTTCGAGAACAAGGTCGCGGATTCGATCCGCGAGCAGGCCAATCAGCGCGGCCTTGGCGATCACTTCGAGCAGATTCTGGTGCCGAAGGAGAAGGTCACCGAGGTGCGGCGCGGCCGCAAGGTCGAGGCCGAGCGCAAGTTCTTCCCGGGCTACGTGCTCGTGAAGATGGACCTCACCGACGAGGTCTATCATCTGATCAAGAACACGCCGAAGGTCACCGGCTTCCTCGGCACAGACAAGAAGCCGATGCCGATTTCGGATGCCGAGGCCGATCGCATTCTTCATCAGGTGCAGGAAGGCATCGAGCGGCCGAAGCCGGCCGTCTCGTTCGAGGTCGGCGAGCAGGTGCGCGTGTCCGATGGGCCGTTCGCCTCGTTCAACGGCACGGTGGAAGAAGTGGACGAAGGCCGGTCGCGCGTGAAGGTGGCGGTGTCGATCTTCGGCCGCGCCACCCCGGTCGAGCTGGAGTTCGGCCAGGTGGAGAAGCTATAGCGTAGCGTTTCAACAAGACGTGGAAGGTGAGGCGGCTGCCAACCGCCAAGACCCGTACCACTAAGGAGAAGACATGGCAAAGAAAGTTACTGGATTCCTCAAATTGCAGGTGCCCGCCGGCGCTGCCAATCCGTCGCCCCCGATCGGGCCAGCGCTTGGTCAGCGCGGTCTCAACATCATGGAGTTCTGCAAGGCGTTCAATGCGCAGACCCAGAAGATGGAGAAGGGCATTCCAATCCCGGTCATCATCACGACCTATCAGGACCGCTCCTTCACCTTCGAGATGAAGACGCCACCCGTGTCGTACTTCCTTAAGAAGGCGGCCAAGCTCGACAGCGGCTCCAAGACGCCCGGACGCGATCCGGTCGGCAAGGTGACCAAGGCTCAAGTGAAGGAAATCGCCGAGCAGAAAATGAAAGATCTGAACTGCAGCACGATCGAGGCAGCGATGAAGATGATCGAAGGCTCCGCCCGCTCGATGGGCCTTACGGTGGAGTGACGGTCATGCCGATTGGAAAACGCACGAAAGCAGCCCGCGAGAACATCGATCCGGCCAAGGCTTATCCGATCTCGGAAGCCGTGAAGCTGGTGAAGGAGCGCGCTAAGGCCAAGTTCGACGAGACGATCGAGATTGCGATGAATCTCGGAGTCGACCCCAAGCACGCCGACCAGATGGTGCGCGGCGTGGTCAACCTGCCGAACGGCTCCGGCCGGTCGGTGCGCGTCGGCGTGTTCGCGCGCGGTGCCAAGGCGGATGAGGCCAAGGCCGCCGGCGCCGACGTCGTCGGCGCCGAGGACCTCGTCGAGAAGGTTGGCAAGGGCGAAATCGATTTCGATCGTTGCATCGCCACGCCCGACATGATGCCGCTGGTCGGCCGCCTCGGTAAGGTGCTCGGTCCGCGCGGCATCATGCCGAACCCGAAGGTCGGCACGGTGTCGATGGACGTCGCCAATGCGGTGAAGGCGGCCAAGGGCGGCGCGGTCGAGTTCCGCGTCGAGAAGGCCGGCATCGTACAGGCCGGCGTCGGCAAGGCCTCGTTCTCGGAGGAGAAGCTCGTTGAGAACATCAAGGCTTTCGCGGACGCCGTGCAGAAGGCGAAGCCCGCGGGCGCCAAGGGCCACTACATCAACCGGGTTGCGGTGTCTTCGACCATGGGTCCGGGCGTGAAAGTGGACATTCCGAGCCTGTTTGCCGGTGGCTCGGCGCACTGAAGGTAGGTTCCAAAAGCCTCTTTTTCGCAGGAAAACCGCGAAAAAGGGGCAAATTGGGACTTGGCAAAGTGCCATTCAGGGTCTAAATGGTGGCCTATCGGGCGTGCCGGCCCATTTGTCGGCACGCCTTTGCGCGTCTCTAAAAATCGATGGTGATCGGAATTCATTCCTTTTAGGCATCCCGGCGGGACAACTGAAAGGGAAGAAGCCAGTCGCTGTTTTTTGGTCGAACGCGCAAGGCCGTTTCGAAAACGAAGCGGCCGACCTGTCCAAGACTGCCGGCGCCGACGCCTCGCAAGGGCTGACGCTTAATCCTCGGTGAGGGCCAGCATAGACGGGGAAGAGACCCAAGTTTGCGCGTGCTCAAACACGCGCCGGTTTGGTTCGAACCTCGAAAGACCCGCGACGGCGCGAGCCGCTCCCGGGGGGCAGGCTTTTAAAGAGCGTCGTCCTGCCCGGTCGCTTCGCGTGAAGCTTGTCGGCGGGACGGCAGGTGCAACTTGGCGGTCCGCTTGGAAACGAAGCGGCCGTCAAAACCGGAAAGAGCTTGCAGTGGATCGAGCGGCTAAGCAGGAGTCCGTCACTGAGCTGAGCGAGGTCTTCAAGGCTTCCGAGGTCGTGGTGGTGGCTCACTATTCCGGCCTCACCGTTGCCCAAATGCAGACTCTGCGAAAGCAGATGAGGCAGGCGGGCGCGAGCGTGAAGGTCGCGAAGAACCGTCTCGCCAAGATCGCACTCAAGGACACTGACGCCGCCGCAATCGCGCCCCTGCTGAAGGGGCCGACCGTGCTCGCCTATTCGGGCGATCCGATCGCGGCGCCGAAGGTGGCCGTCGACTTCGCCAAGGCGAACGAGAAGTTCGTCATTCTCGGCGGATCGATGGGCAAGACCGCTCTGGACCTCAACGGCGTCAAGGCTCTCGCCTCGCTGCCGTCGCTGGATGAACTGCGCGCCAAGATCGTCGGCCTGCTCCAGGCTCCGGCGACCAAGATCGCCCAGCTCGCCAACGCTCCCGCCGCGAAAGTGGCGCGCGTTGTCCAGGCTTATGCGTCCAAGGGTGCGGCGGCCTGACGGCTCTCGACAAGCAAACCAACTGGTTCGAACCGATAGGAAGTGACAAATGGCTGACTTGCAGAAGATCGTCGATGAATTGTCGAGCCTGACCGTCCTCGAGGCGGCGGATCTCGCCAAGTTGCTCGAAGAGAAGTGGGGCGTCTCGGCTGCCGCCGCGGTTGCGGTTGCGGCGGGCGGTGGCGGCGCTGCCGCCGGCGGCGCTCCGGCCGAAGAAAAGACCGAGTTCACCGTGGTCCTCGCCAGTGCCGGCGAGAAGAAGATCGAGGTGATCAAGGAAGTGCGTGCGCTCACCGGTCTCGGCCTGAAAGAGGCCAAGGACCTGGTCGAGGGCGCGCCCAAGACCGTCAAGGAAGGCGTGGCCAAGGACGAGGCGGCCAAGATCAAGGCTACCCTCGAAAAGGTCGGCGCCAAGGTTGAGCTTAAGTAAGCCCTGCTTATTTAAGCCACTGAAACGAAAGCTATCCCCGGGCCGGTGGCCCGGGGGGACAGGTCGAAAGAACGCGGTCGCCGGCTTAAAGCCGGATGGACCGCCGAGGCGAGTGAGTGGAAGAGTGCGGCGGTTCGGGCAGGCCCCGAATCACATAGAAACGGACAGCCCCGACGCCTGTCCTGATGGTCGCGATTGAATGCGGCCGTCCGGAGAGGCGCCCGCGCTGCCCGCCGAATTCGAATCGAGAGAGAAGTGAAACGATGGCGCAGACGTTTACCGGTCGCAAGCGCGTAAGAAAGTTTTTCGGATCAATCAAAGAAGTCGCGGAGATGCCGAACCTCATCGAGGTTCAGAAGGCATCCTACGACCAGTTCCTCCTGGTGAAGGAGCCGGAGGGCGGCCGTCCTGACGAGGGACTGCAGGCTGTCTTCAAGTCGGTGTTTCCGATCTCGGACTTTTCCAATTCGTCGATGCTCGAATTCGTCAAATACGAATTCGAAGCGCCGAAGTATGACGTCGACGAGTGCCGCCAGCGCGGCATGACCTATGCCGCGCCGCTGAAGGTGACGCTGCGCCTCATCGTGTTCGATATCGATGAAGAGACGCAGGCCCGCTCCGTCAAGGACATCAAGGAGCAGGACGTCTACATGGGCGACATTCCGCTCATGACGAACAACGGCACGTTCATCGTCAACGGCACAGAGCGCGTCATCGTCTCGCAGATGCATCGTTCGCCCGGCGTGTTCTTCGATCACGACAAGGGCAAGACGCACTCCTCGGGCAAACTTTTGTTCGCCGCCCGCATCATTCCGTATCGCGGCTCCTGGCTCGACATCGAGTTCGACGCCAAGGACATTGTCTACGCGCGCATCGACCGCCGCCGCAAGATTCCGGTGACGTCGCTGCTCTATGCGCTTGGGCTCGACAGCGAGCAGATCCTCGCGACCTTCTACAAGCATGTCATCTACAAGCGCGCGAAGGATGGCTGGCGCGTGCCCTTCGATGCCAACCGCATGAGGGGCTACAAGGCGGTCAATAATCTCGTCGACGCCGACACCGGGAAGGTAGTCGTCGAAGCGGGCAAGAAACTGACCGTGCGTCAGGCTCGTCAGTTGCAGGAGAAGGGCCTCAAGGCGCTCCGCATGACCGACGAGGAGCTGATCGGCCACTACATCGCCGAGGACCTCGTCAACGGCCGCACCGGTGAAATCTTCGTCGAAGCGGGCGAGGAGATCACCGAGAAGAATCTCAAGGTTCTCATCGACGCCGGCTACAAGGAACTGCCGCTGCTCGACATCGACCACGTCAATGTCGGCGCCTACAT
>Ga0187779_10002424_pt1 | contig 11406 bp, 8 predicted proteins | sample 1015_Q2_SP10_10__FD_132435 | JGI IMG/M metagenome (GOLD analysis project Ga0187779, IMG submission 132435) | Tropical peat soil microbial communities from peatlands in Department of Meta, Colombia - 1015_Q2_SP10_10_MG | ecosystem: Environmental > Terrestrial > Soil > Wetlands > Peat | place... | reverse complement strand
GAAAGCGAGTACCTGATTAACAAGAAGCAGTGCCGACTGAGGGATATCAAAGATCTCTTTCTTGATACGGGTCTCGAGATAAAGAGTTATTCCATCCTAGAACAGGGAAGGATAGGGGAAATCCTTAATTCAAAGCCTCTGGAGAGAAGGTTTCTCATCGAAGAAGTTGCGGGCGTCATGAAGTACAAGGTGAGGAGGACCGAGGCGCTCTCAAAGCTCGAATCCTCACGGCTTAATATGCAACGGATAAATGACATCGTATCCGAGGTTAAACGGCAGATAAGCTCCCTCGACCGGCAGGCAAAGAAGGCCGAGCGCTATAAGAAGCTCTCCTCTGAAATGAGGTCTATCGAACTGAAAATCGCGAAACAAGACTACTCCGCCCTGAGAGGCTCCCTGGAGAGAATCACTACCGATTATGCGATTCTGAAGGAGAAAGAGACATCGGTGAGGGCAGTCATTACTACAATAGAAAACGCAGTTGAGACAAGGCGGATCACTCTTCTGGATAAGGAAAGATTCCTCGACACACGCGTTTCCGATCTCCAGGGGATTGAAAGGGAGATGTCCGAAACCGAGAGAGGTATCGCCGTAGCCACCACGGAACAGAATAATCTCACAGAGTATACCGCGAGGCTTATCCAGCAGGAAACAGAACTTGTCCAGAAGATTGAGGGAGTCCATAGCCGGATCCTTGAGCTAAATGCTGCAGAAACGAATCTTGGGCAGGAAAGCGACTCGCTCAGACAGGAGCTTGGGGACAAGAATGAAGCCATCAGCAGTATGGAAAGGGATTTCACCCAAAAAGAAGAGCTGCTTGAATTAAAGAGAAAGGAAATGTTCAGATTAGCAGAAGAAATAAGCCATCTCAGGAATGAGCTCGGCAGGCAGTTGACCACTGTAGACAACCTTGAAAAGAACTATCTTTCCACAACAAAAGAGGCGGAGGCAGCAAAGATCCAGGCATCATCAGCAGATGCCATACTGGAAGACAGCGAGAGAACACTGATTGCCAAAAACAGTGCGCTTCTCCTCCTTAGCGATACGAAGGCAAAGACCATAACTGATATTGATGAATACCGTTCAAAGCGTGACCAGGCCAGAAGCAGCCTCTCCGCGCTCCGTGAAAACCTCGCCTCTTCTTCCTCCCGCCTTCATTCTCTCAAGGAGATTCTCCATGACGATCTTTCGAAAGAGATGCTTGCCGAGCACCTTCGCATCATGGCATCAGTTGCTGAGGTCATCGATGTTGATGAGGCTTACGAAAAGGCAATAGAGAATGCCCTCTCAGAAAAGATAAACGGTTTTATCATTCAATCTCCCGGAGAGGTCTCTGCGGCGGCCTCTGCCTTGAAGCAGAAAGGGGTAAGGAGGACAGCCCTTATCCCAATCGAGACGCAGTCAGGGAGTACGCAAGGTGTTCATGTGCTCCCAGCCACCTTTAATGAATCCAGCGTGGGAAGGGCAGACGAGCTTGTGAGGTTCCATCCCGGCTTTGAATCGTTCACTGCCGTTATCAGGGGTCTTCTCAACAGGGTCGTAGTGGTGAAAGACCTCCCCGCCGCACTTTCGCTCTTTGCCGAAACAACTTTAAATGACAAGGTTCTGCCACCGACCATTGTGACCCTCGACGGCGAAACTGTAGAGCCCTCGGGTGCGGTCATTGTGGGTGAGGGAAGGGGCATCCTGAAGAGAAAGAGGGAAACAAGGGAGCTTGAGACCCTCATTGAAATGCAGAGGACAGAAGTGGAACGTCTTGCGCTTTCCCTTACGGAAACGGAAGCAGCGCTGCAGGCTAAACAGGTTTCAATCAAGGAGATTGAAACAGCGGTCATTGATGCAGAGAAGGAAATATCGTTATTAAGGTTGACTGTGGAAACCCATACAGAGGAAAAAGAAAAACTGAACCGGAAGCTTGCCTACCTCATTATGGAGGCAGAGGAAATTCTCAAAGAAAAGGAATCCCTGAAAGGGGTTCTTGCAGAGAAAGAGGCTGAAGTAGGCCGGATGGATTCGGCAAAGGGAGAGGCCGAGCAGCTCCTCTCTCATTTACAGGGTGGCATATCGGCAGACAGGGAGCGCTATGAGGCAGAACGCTCATCTATCACAGAACTGAGGTTATCCCTAAACTCCTATAGGGAGCGCCTCGAGTCTCTTGCAAAGGAAGCGGAGGGCGCCCGCCAAATGCTCTCTGATATCTCGAGAAACCGCGAATCTCTCATCAAAGAAAAATCAGAAATTAACGCGAGAATTATGCAGTGCGTGGAGGTGATCAGCAAAAGCAACGACGCGTTGCGAGGGCTTGTCCTCAAGGCCGATCACCTCAAGACAACGATCACTGAACAGAGAGAGCTTATCCGGACCGAATCAGAGGAACTCATTCATTCAGAGCAAGAGGCCAAGACCCATCGCCTGACTTTGGATGCTTTGACCGCGTCCATAAACGAGGCCGACGTTTCCCTTGCTGAACACAGGCTGAAGATTGAAAATATCTCGGACAACATACGGAGGAATTATGATGTCGAGATTTCCTCATTTGAGACCGAAGCCGTGCTGCCTGAAGATGAAGAGCGTCTTTCCGACTTGCGGACAAAGCTTCAGGAGCTAGGCTCGGTAAATCTCGGCACGCTCGAAGAATATGAAGAGCTTAGGACACGGTATGAATTCCTCAGCAAACAGCAGGAAGACCTCAGCAGATCCATCGCCGAGCTGGAAGAGGCTATCACGAAAATCAACAGCACGACCAGGAGAAAACTCAGGGAGGCATTTGAACAGCTGAACACAAAATTTTCCGAGGTATTCACCATGCTGTTTGGCGGCGGGAAGGCGGGCCTCGTAATGACGGATGAACACAATATCCTCGAGACGGGCATAGAGATTATTGCGCAGCCGCCGGGCAAGAAACTTCAGACCTTAACTCTCCTTTCCGGAGGCGAGAAGGCACTTACGGCCCTCGCCCTCCTCTTTGCGAGCTTTCTCATAAAACCCTCCCCTCTCTGTATCCTCGACGAGGTGGACGCTGCCCTAGATGAATCCAATATCGAGCGGTTCGCGAAGATGCTCAGGGAACTCTCCTCAGCCATACAGTTCATTGTGGTTACCCACAACAGGGTAACCATGGAGGCGGCTGATTACATTTACGGAATAACCATGGAAGAACCTGGTGCTTCAAAGGTAATCTCCATGCAACTTGTGGATTCATAGCACGAGAGGGCAGCATCGGGGAGGGGTGACGCCGCGCACGCTCCTTCAGAGGTCTCTCCCCTCATTTCCTGCCCCCCGAATCTCCTCGGAGTGAACGCAAAATGAACAAGTTAACAGAAGCATTGCCCCGCATACACGCATCTACAAACCCGGAAGACCTCATGTGCTATGGGTTTGACGCATGCGGACTTGAGGAACTTCCTTCTGCTGTTCTCTGGCCGGAGAATACGGAGGACGTTATTGCAATTATGAAATACGTCCACGACAAGGGAATTACCGTAGTGCCAAGGGGTGCCGGCACAGGCATGAGCGGGGGGGCGGTTCCTCTCAGGGATTCTGTGGTCCTAAGCATGGAGAAAATGAACCGCCTCCTTGAGCTAGACAAGGAGAACCTCACTGTGTTTGTGGAGCCCGGAATCATTAACGGAAAACTGCAAAGGGAGGTGGAGGACCACGGTCTATTCTATCCGCCAGACCCCGCAAGCATGAATTTCTGCACTATCGGGGGTAATGTGGCGGAAAATGCCGGAGGGCCAAGGGCCCTAAAATATGGGGTCACAAGGGATTATGTGATGGAGATCGAGGCGGTGCTTCCAGGCGGCAACCTCATCACTGCAGGCGTCAGGACCCAAAAGGGTGTGGTGGGGTATGATCTTGTGAGGTTGCTCGTAGGTTCAGAAGGAACACTTGCAGTGGCGACCAAAATCAGGCTGAAGCTCCTTCCTTTGCCTGAGGATGTGGTCACCCTTCTCTGCCTCTTCACTGATCTCGAGTCTTCGGGAAAGGCGGTATCAATGATCATCGCGTCACGGATCATCCCCAGGACTCTGGAGTTTATGGATGGGGAGGCGATACGCGCGGTCGAAAGATTTCAGTCCCTCGGTCTTCCTGACACCACCGCGGCGCTCCTTCTCATAGAGATCGATGGATACCCCGATGCAATCAAGAAGGAAGCCGAGAAGGTGGCCAATATCTGCATGAAATGGGGTGCGGACGTGAGCATGGCAAAAGATTATGAGGCGAAAAACAGGTTATGGGAATGCAGACGGAGGGCCTCTCAGGCTCTTTACCACATCAGCCCGAGGAAGATGAGTGAGGACATTGTGGTCCCCAGAAGCAGGATTCCCGAGATGCTCACCAACTTGAGGAGGCTTTCTGAAGAGACCGGTATTCCCATAGTGAACTTTGGGCACGCAGGGGACGGCAACATCCATGTGAACCTCATGGTTGACAGGACCAATGCAGAGGAGTATTCACGGGCACAATCCCTTGCCAGAGAAATATTCCGTGTTACCCTCGGTCTTGGCGGGACCATTTCCGGAGAACACGGCGTGGGCATTACAAAGTCTCCCTATATCGGGATGGAAATAAAGAAGAAGGAGTTGGAGTTGATGAGGGGGATAAAGAATCTCTTTGATCCGAAAAATGTCCTGAATCCCGGCAAGATTTTCCCGTTATAGAGCGCCCGGGATCGCATGTTGCCAGCTTCCCGGCTCCAAAACGATATCGCAGGGTCACGTTGAATGGATGATTGGGTCTTTGCCTTTCAACAAGGAACCCCTGTCAAACATTTTCGGCATAAGCGCCGTACGCGGCTCGAAAGGCCTCCGCAAAGGCTTCTCCGTCCTCAATCGTCAGACCCGCACACACGTAAACCTTCACTGTCAAGACAAAATGTTCACATTGTAAGTGCTCTAGGGCCTGTTTTGCAGCAGGCAATGCATCAGCTACATTGCGCACCAGTTTTTCTGCGCCCGGTTCATACTAGACTCTTCGGTCCCCGTGTAAGAAATAATCAGACGGTTTTTTCCAATTTGTAGTCATCCATGATAAACCCATTGCCGATTTCCTGGATGAGGGAGCCAATATTTTTGAAACCAAGCTTTGCATATGCCTTGATGGCGACTTTATTATTCTTGTTCACGGTGAGCACAATTTTCTTCAGTCTTTTTTCTTTCGCAAGGTTTTCAATAAACTGCACGGCTGTCTTCCCAAAACCCTTGCCGCGTTCAGAAGATTTTATGTATATCTTGCTTAGAAATAATTGATCACGCTGAGGCAGGACACCTATATATCCGATGAACTGATGGTCTTCCTCAATGAGGAAATAGAGGAAACCGTCCCTGATCTGATCTGCAATGGACTCTTTTGACTGGAACCTGGCGAGCATAAACTCTACCTGCGCTCTGCCGATGATGGGGATGTAATGTTCGGTCCAGATCTCCTGAGCTAGAGACTCAACAAGCGCTATTTGTTTTTCAGTTGACACTTTGATGAACATGGCTCGGATTGTATTACGACGTGATAGCGAATGCCTGATCAAAGTGTCTTTCCTCTTTCGGCATGCCATAATAAATAAGCGCCCTCATTATCGCAGATAGCGGTCCTTGCAGTACACCAAAACCTTGTAACCCCGACCATTCGTCCTGCTTTATGGACGGTCAACGACGTGGGTGGCGCGTCCGGGGCAATCATCATAAGCCAAACCAGGATGTGTCAGACCCTCGTCGGCTGTCGAGTCGATTGTCAAAAACGAAGACATCCACCGTAAACCTTCACAACAAGGGAAAGTCTCGACCACCCCGCTCAGCCAAGTCAGGACCACGGGCACTTCCGTGAGTACTGTTTTCTATTCATTGCCCTTAGCGGAATGCATAAGGGGCATCGGCAATCAAGCTCTGAGAAAAACGCGCCGGCTGTTAGCTGTCGCCTCTATCCTGTTTATTGCGACAGCGTTCTCGCTTCTAAACAAAATACTAGCACATTCTGAAGGGCTTGAAAACCAGAGAGTCACAACCCCTGAAAGATTTATACTACTTGATATTTTGGAGTGACATGAATAAGACTATGAACATGACTGACGATACCGTGGCAGCTATCTCAACTCCCCTTGGCGAGGGAGGCATCGGCATTGTGAGACTGAGCGGGAAGGATGCAATCCCCATAGCAGAAAAACTTTTCACTTCCCCCGGGGGCAAGAAACTCTCTGCTTTGAGATCTCACACCCTGACTTACGGGTTTATAAAAGACTCTTTCACCAACGCAACGGTAGATGAGGTTCTGGTGGCGGTGATGAAGGCTCCCCGCACCTACACCAAGGAGGATGTCATTGAAATAAACTGCCACGGTGGTCTCCTTCCGCTCAGAAGGACCCTGGAACTGGCATTAAGAAACGGCGCGCGGCTGGCAGAGCCGGGTGAATTCACAAAACGTGCATTTATCAACGGTAGGATAGACTTGTCACAGGCAGAGGCAGTCATGGACCTTATACGGTCGAAGACCGAAGAGTCGAGAGAAACTGCCTTTGAACAGCTCTCGGGAGGTCTTTCCGAGAAGATTGTCTCATTACGGGAAAGGATAACATCCCTCTGTGCCCATATCGAGGCATACATAGATTTCCCCGATGAAGAAATTGAACTTTCATCCATGATGAGCATCCGGAACGAGCTCCATGATATCCTCAATGCCCTCATGCTACTTTCAAAGAGTTTTGAGGAGGGCCGCTTCTTCAGGGAAGGTCTGAAAGTCGCAATAGTGGGAAGGCCCAATGTGGGAAAGTCTTCTCTTTTGAATGCCCTTCTCAACCGTGACAGGGCAATAGTAACCGACGTTCCCGGTACCACGAGGGATATCCTGGAGGAGTACCTCAACATTGCTGGTCTTCCGGTAAGGATCATGGACACCGCAGGCATCAGGGAGACCCATGAGATGGCTGAGAAGGAGGGAGTGAAAAGAAGCCTCAGGGCAATTAGAAGTGCAGATCTGGCAATAGGCATTATTGACGGAACAAATGCCCTGAATGAAGACGACCGTGTGGTTCTCGAAAAAATCAAAGAGAAGAAGCACATCATCGCGGTCAACAAATCGGACCTGCCCGCCGCTGAAGATGGCCTTGAAAAAAGCATTGACCAAAACTCTGGGACTATAGTGAAAATTTCCGCGAAGACCGGTACCGGACTTAACCTCCTAAAAGAGGCGATTATCGATGTGGGCCTTGGACATCGTATCAGGATGAGGGGGGAGAGGAGCGGTGCAGGTCGATCAGAGGGAAACAGCGGGGCAATCGTCACCAACCTCAGACACAAAGTCGCCATTGATAATGCCCTCGGTGCCCTTAGGAATGCCTCCTCTGCTATAGAATCATCCTTGCCTCTGGAAATCGTTGCCATGGAGATGCGCGACGGTCTCGACAGGGTAGGAGAGGTGGTTGGTGCAGTAACCTCTGAGGATATCCTTAACAGGATATTCAGCGAATTCTGTATCGGGAAGTGAACATTTCAGGATCAGGAGCCGTGGACAAGTTCAATGATTGCCACCTCAGGTGGTGATAGAAAGCGGATGGGAGGACCCCATGTGCCCGCACCCCTGCTCACATACATGAATGCGGTGTCCGTGAGATTCACCTTCCCAGAATCGACCGGATAATAGAGCCATGTGATGATACTGAAGGGGAATATCTGCCCCTTGTGAACATGTCCTGAGAGCTGAAGGTCAAAAAGCCCTTTCGCATCCTCGCTCACAAGAGGTCTGTGTTTCAAAACGAGCGTGAACTTCTCCCTTGGGAGACTTGACAGCAGTGACCTTTCAGATACGTCCCTTGCGAGTCCGAATCTTTTTCCAGTAGGATCGTCAACCCCCGCGATATTGAGCATTCCCCTCACCGTAATACCCTCTCCCCTGAGAAGGGTGAATCCCGCATTCTCTATAAAACACTTCGCATTTTCAAACCCTGCAATAAATTCATGGTTCCCTGTTACCGCAAATTTCCCGTACCCTGGCTTGATCTCCTTGAGCAGCTCCGCGAGTTCGTTGAGTCTGCATACTTCCCCATCGACCAGGTCGCCTGTAGAAACCAGAATGTCGGGGTTCTCTGCCTTCACCCACCGCAGTATCCTCTTTAATCTCTCTTCTCTCACAATGAGCCCGAGATGCACATCAGAGATCTGGACGATTTTAATCCGCCCTACCTCCAGAGGAATCTTGGGGCTTTTCAGTACCCACCTCTCGGCACGGATATCCATTGCCTCAAAATAACCGTAAAGCGAGGTGGCCAGAGACAGAACAAGTGGGAGAAAGAATACAGAGCGAGGGGATGGTCTCAACGTTGATAAACCTCCGCCCAAGATGACACCACCCAAATACACGAGAAGCCTGTAGAAATCTACTGCGAGGGAATATGAGAAAAAGAGGAAAAGCACTCCCATCCATGTATAGCCGATGTATGCCATAATCCGCGCGGATAATTCCAGCCCCGCTCTCTCCAAGGCATGAATAATGATGGGAGCCAATCCCATCACCAGCATAAAAAGCAGGAGGCAGACGCCGGCTGCTGCGCTAAAGTCCAGGGCTGCCTTTGCCCTCAGGAACGCGTAGACGTGCACACTTCCATAAACGAGAAAAAAAGTGAACAGAAAAAGGGTCATGACGAACCCCCTTCTATTATCCCAGCCATGTTCTGAGCTGTTCCGGCCTCAACGCGCACTTAGTGCGACCTCAAATGGACTGGCTCTCAGCAGCATGAGATATCCTCCCGTCCCATGAAAATGCTCAGGAACTCCCTTAGAAGGCACAATGTCAACCCTGTGTTTGTTCGGGCTCCCTCTGTCAGGACGGCACCCAAGGCATAACTCGGACAAGGGGGCTTTGGGTAGCTGCTCAGCCGCATTATGGGAAGTGGCGAGGCAATAATTGCAATTGCACTCATGGTTCTGTGCAGAAAGAACATTCCCCACCCATAGAACTCCCGCTACCAGAACAGGAAGCGTCCTTTTGAATTCACCCCTGACCCTCCACTCTTTGTCATCCATTCATCTACTTCCTGAAAATGGTGTGACACCTGACACATGCATTGAGAAGCAAGTGCGTTTGTTTCTGGATTACCCCCATCTTATTCTTCTTTGCTGCCATCAAAAGGATCTGGACTTCATGATGAAACTTATTATCCAGCCGAACAAACTCCCTAAAGCGCTTCTGATTCCTGGGGAGTGTGATCTTAGTCTTTTGCTTAAGCGCGAGTTCGATCTGCTCCCTAGTCCTGTTCACCTCATCAAAGGCAGACACGATTCTTCCGGGTTCATTCAGTACCATGGCGTCGATCGTGATCTTGAAAGCGCTGTCAATGGCGATCATTTCTCTCCGAATGAGATTCTCCGGATCCTGTTGTTCCTCAGCGATGCCGATGCCGCGAAGAGATGCGAGCAAGAGTAACATCCCAAAGAATATGCTCAATCTCATAGATACCCCTCCCTGCGAGGTTCGTTCAACTCTCGCATGCTTAGAAATTTCCACCGTGTCCTGACCACACCCCCTATAAATACTGCGCCAAGGCTCAATATGAGGACCACCCGCAGAAAGGTATCTAATCTCACGAACATTTCCTCCCACATCGTCGCGTGTTTGAGACAAGGAGCGAAGCAGCGCAGCACACACAGGGCAAGGGCCCTAAATATCGCTCAATCGACTGCCCGCCCCGCGTCAAAATCAGTTTGTAGGGGAGGGCAGCAGGTGGATTCTTGCTGAAAAGACATCTGCGGAATAAACTGCAGAAAAAGCGAAGAGTTAATCGTCGTCCCCGAGATATAAAAGCGTACCACATCTTCCGCACTTCGCCCGAAGGGAAACTTTTCCCTCGGGAATTCTGTTCTTTGTTTCGCAATTCACACAGACAATTATTCTGGAGCCGGATGTTTCACTGACCTTGTCCCCGGGTTGACGAACCGTTTCCTGTCGGATTTGTGAGATGGTCCTGTCATCTTGTTCTTGGTCTTCCCCATCAATGCTCTTCACAAAGTCAAGGTAATTCTGGTCTTTTTCGATCAGCTCCACACCCATGCCATTTTTTACCATAGATAAGGAAGTTTTCACCGTCCTTCTCACAATACCCTTCAGACGGCCCACCTTGTGATGAGGCAGATAGATTTCAATTTCTACCAGCGTCCCGGGCATGAAACCGTTTTGCGTCCTTATGAAAAGTCCGTTTGTGGAAAGGTCGCTCGATATCCCCCTGAATTGCAAGCCCCCTGAGAAGAAGGTAACTTCCAGTCGCTTCGTAACCCTCTTGTTTTTTCTGCGCATTTAGAACTGCTCGTTCAGCATGATGAGCTCTTCTCTGCGTTGCCCTGTGGAGATCATATCAATGTTCAATTCCAGCTTCTCTTCCACGTTCCTGACATAGTATTGTGCCTTTTTCGGGAGTTTCTTGAATGTGGTGATGCCAATGGTGTTTTCTTTCCATCCCTCCATCTCCTCGTATACCGGCTCAACCTCCTCAAGAAGGGCGATATCCTTAGGGATATCCTCATAGACCTCATTCGAACACCTATAGGCTACGCAGACCTTGATCTTATCGAGATCATCGAGGATGTCCAGTTTTGTAATTGCGAGTCCCGTCAGCCCATTCACTCTGAGGGCATGGCGCAGCCCCACAAGATCGAGCCATCCGCATCTCCTGGGTCTCCCCGTAGTAGCACCATACTCTCCGCCTTTTTGCCTGAGCGCCTCCCCCACAGCATCATGGATTTCAGTGGGAAATGGTCCGCCTCCAACCCTTGTGGTATATGCCTTTGCCACTCCAAGGACCCTTGTGATCCTTGTCGGACCAACGCCGAGTCCTGTGCATGCGCCGCCTGCAATGGAACTCGAGGAGGTTACAAAGGGGTATGTTCCGTGATCGACATCGAGAAGGGTTCCCTGCGCTCCTTCAAAGAGAATTTTCTTTCCAGCCCTAATCATATCATTGACGACTATATCTGTGTCCGCAACATGGCGAGAGATCTTGTCCGCATATTCCATATACCTATCAAAAAGTTCATTTACCTCAAATCCTTTAGCCTTGTAACGGTTCTCTATGAGGTAATTGACCTCCTGGAGATTGGCCTCCAGTTTATCCCTAAAAGTCTTGGGGGCGTAGAGATCCACAACCCGCATCCCGGTCCGTCCCATTTTATCCACATAGGCCGGCCCTATCCCCCTCCCGGTAGTTCCTATTTTTCTTGAGCCCTTCGCCTTTTCGTGTACGTTATCCAAGGCAACGTGATAAGGCATAACCATGTGGGCCGTCTTGCTGATGAGGAGATTCTTGTCAATCTCTATGCCCTTATTCCTTAATCCTTGTATTTCATCAATGAGCGAAGAGGGCTCAATTACAACCCCGTTTCCGATTAAGCAGAGCTTGTGTTTATGCAATATGCCGGAAGGGATGAG
>Ga0187779_10002423_pt1 | contig 11413 bp, 11 predicted proteins | sample 1015_Q2_SP10_10__FD_132435 | JGI IMG/M metagenome (GOLD analysis project Ga0187779, IMG submission 132435) | Tropical peat soil microbial communities from peatlands in Department of Meta, Colombia - 1015_Q2_SP10_10_MG | ecosystem: Environmental > Terrestrial > Soil > Wetlands > Peat | place... | reverse complement strand
CCGTTTCTTCGCCGGTGTACAGCGAGCTCTGCAGATAGCGGCGCAACGCGAAACGCAAAAGCACCCCGATCGTAGCCGCGAGCGGCACGGCAACCAGAAGACCGACGAACCCGAACAGATAACCGAAAGCAAGCAGTGCGAATATAAGCCAGACCGGATGCAAGCCGGCGCTTTCACCCACGAGTTTAGGCGAAAGTATGTAGCCCTCAACGAACTGGCCGACCAGGAAAATGCCGAGCACCGTCAGGATCAATGCATATTGCGGCCAGAATTGCACAATGGCGACGCCGAGCGACAATACGAGCCCGGTCATCGAGCCGACATAGGGGATAAAAGTGATAAGGCCGGAAATCAGGCCGATCAACAAACCGAAATTGAGGCCGGTGAGCGTCAAAGCCGCTGCGTAAAATGAGCCCAGGATCAGGCAAACGCCGATTTGTCCGCGCACGAAGCCGGAAATCGCTGCGTCGATCTCATGCGCCAGCATCCGCACGGTGCCGCGCTGCGCAACCGGAATCCAGCCATCAACGGTGCTGAGCATGCGGTGCCAATCGTAAATGAGATAGAACGCAACAACCGGCGTGACAACGATCAGCGAAAAAACGGACACCAAAGCCCGTCCGCCCGACCACATTGAGTGAATAAAAGACGTCAGCCAGCCGACGCCCTGCGTCACGAGATCGCTGATCGACTTGTCGGTGCTGAACCCTGCGCCCAAGAGCTTCTGGACCCACGGACGGCTCGGATCGCTCAACAGGCTCTGCAATCTCGTTACATAGGCCGGAACACTTTCGATAAAGGACGACAATTGGCCGCCGAGGATGGGCACCACTAGCAGGATCAAATAGACGAACGCGAGAACGACCAGTGTGATGATCAATAACGCAGCTGCGAGGCGATTTACGCCGAGACGCTCAAGACGATCCGTCACCGGAGTGAGCAAATAGGCGATCGCGAGGCCGGCGACGAACGGCAGCAGGATCTCACTAAGCAACCATAATGCCAGGATTACCAGCACCAACGCCGCCAGCCAGAAAGTTAGCTGGCGCTGGAAGGCTTTGCCGTCCACGGCAGCTCCGCGGCGTGTCCGGGATACGACCCGCGGACTCATGGCTTGGCCGTGGAATTCATGTGGCGCACCCATTCGGCCACATAGGCCGCAACAGACAGCAAAGTGAGGACAGCGACGACGCCCATGAGCACCCGGGTGAGCGTCGGCAGCTCATAGTCGAAACCAAGGGTGCCGAGCAGCACGCAAGCGAACACAATCTGCGCCACTGTGTTGAGCTTTGAAACGAGCAGAGGCTTTACTTTAACCGGCGTGCCGACCAGCCACGACAACATCACCGCACCGACGATCATGATGTCGCGCGACACCACCAGGATCACCAACCATTGCGGAATCAAGCCGCTGATACCCAAAGTCAGATAGATCGACACGATCAACGCCTTGTCCGCAAGCGGGTCCAGATAGGCGCCAAGCTCGGTCGTCATGTGAAAACGCTTGGCGAGATAGCCATCAACTGCATCGCTGACGCCGGCCGCCAGGAACAAAACGAAAGCGATCCACATGGCGCCGGAAGCGATCGCCCAAACGACGACCGGCACCATGAGAATACGCCCCAACGTAATTAGATTTGGAATACTCAAGAGAATCCCGGCTAGCGAACGCGGCCCGGCATTGGCGGCCGAAAACGCGATAATTTCCCCAGTAGAGTATAACGACGCTCGGACCATTGCGCGACTTACGATTCCAACGTACGACCCCGGCGCGGAAGAGGATCCATCATGGCAGAAAAACCGCGCGGTCTCACTTACGCGCAGGCTGGTGTTGATATCGATGCCGGCAACCGAATGGTGGAATTGATCAAGCCGCTGGTCCGCGCCACCGCCCGTCCGGGCGCCGATGCCGAAATCGGCGGTTTTGGCGGGTTATTCGACCTCAAACGGGCGGGTTACAACGACCCTGTTTTGGTGGCGGCAACTGACGGTGTCGGCACCAAGCTCAAGGTTGCGGTGGAAACCGGCCTGCATGACACCATCGGAATCGATCTGGTGGCGATGAGCGTCAATGACCTCGTCGTGCAAGGTGCCGAGCCGCTGTTTTTCCTCGACTACTATGCCTGCGGTAGGCTGGAGCCGGAAATGGCAGCCGCAGTCGTCGCCGGCATCAGCCTCGGATGCCGCGAGGCCGGCTGCGCATTGATCGGTGGCGAAACGGCGGAAATGCCGGGCGTCTACCAGGGCGACGATTACGATCTCGCCGGCTTCGCAGTCGGCGCCGTAGAACGTGGCGCAGTACTGCCGCGCGCCGACATCGCGGAAGGCGACGTCATCATCGGACTTGCATCCTCGGGAGCGCATTCGAACGGCTATTCGTTGGTGCGTAAGGTGGTCGAAAAAACCGGGCTAAGCTGGAACGCGCCGGCGCCGTTTCTACCGGCGAAAAGTCTCAGCGAAGCAGTCCTCACACCAACCCGGATCTACGTAAGATCGTGTCTCGCAATAATCCGCGAGACCAAAGCGGTGAAGGCCCTTGCACATATCACGGGCGGCGGATTTCCGGACAACATCCCGCGCATACTTCCCAAAGGATTCGGCGCACGTATCAATCTTGCGGCCGTGCGCGTTCCGGAAATATTTCGATGGCTCGCCGGCGCAGGCCGCATCGCACCAAACGAAATGCTGCGTACGTTCAACTGCGGCATCGGAATGATCGTTGTGATTTCACCGAAAGACGCCGACGCCGTCGGCCGCGCCTTCACTCAAGCCGGCGAGACGGCAACGATACTTGGTAACGTGATCAAAGTTTCCGGTGACGCACGTGTCGTCTATGATGACAAACTCAATCTCGGGTGACTGATGAGCCGCAAACGCGTCGCCGTTCTCATCTCCGGCCGCGGCTCGAACATGGCGGCACTGATCGAGGCGGCCAAAGACAAAAAATATCCCGCCGAAATCGCGCTGGTCGTTTCCAACCGGGCGGAGGCTGGAGGGCTACTGGTCGCCCAGGCCTCCGGTATTGCTACCGAGATCATCGATCAGACGACCTTTGGCAAGGATCGAACCGGGTTTGAACGCGCACTGCAAGGGACGCTCGAAAAGCATCGCATAGAAATTGTTTGTCTTGCCGGATTCATGCGGCTGCTTTCCGCAGAATTCGTAAAACAATGGGACGGCCGCATTCTCAACATCCACCCCGCCCTGCTTCCGGCGTTCAAGGGACTCGACACGCACCGGCGCGCGCTTGAAACCGGCGCCAAAATTCACGGCGCGACCGTGCATTTTGTAGTTCCGGAAATGGACTCAGGCCCGGTCATCGCACAGAGCGCAGTATCGGTGAAATCCGGTGACACCGAAGAGACCCTCGCCATGCGCGTACTCGAGGTTGAACACCGCATTTATCCGTTGGCACTCAAACTATTGGCCGAAGGCAGGATTCACATAGAAAAAGGTAGATGTCTGATTGACGGGGTTGCCGTTCCGGAAGCCGACGCGCTGGTTCCGACCGAGTCGACCTGAATTTTTTCGCGCTGCAACAGCACAACAAAATGAATTCAATGCCTGTGTCGGTGTTGTAGAATTGGTTCGATAAATGACGCCACACCCAGTGGCGCGAGCAAACAAGGGGGACACCATGGCTGCCAAAGGCGAGGCGAAACTGCTTTATCCGGGACTCGCCGGATTCTATTCACAGTGGAACGACATCGCCTACACACTGGTTCGTATTGCTATCGGAAGCATCTACGTCATGCATGTCACCGGCAAGTTCAAGGCCGGTGCCGCGGCGGTCGCGGGCAACATGGCAAAAAGCGGGCTCGAGCCATCGATCGGATTTGCCTATGCGGCGATGTTCCTTGAATCGGTTGGCGGCGCGTGCCTCATCATCGGTCTGTTCACCCGCTTCTTCGCAGCGGCGCTCGCCATAGAAATGCTCATCGGAATGTTTGCCGTGCATTGGGCTAAGGGCTTTTTTGTCGGCCAAGGCGGCTATGAATTCATTATGCTGATCGGCATCGTGACGTTCCTGATCGCGATTCGCGGCGGCGGCCCCTACTCGGTCGATCGCCTGATCGGCAAGGAGCTCTGATCGTCTTGAACCGGAAAATGCGGAGCGCGGGCCTCAAGCCCGCGCTTTTCGTATCCACACTTTGCTGTCGTGCACTGCCGCGCCGCCATAGGGCGCGATCGGGTCAGCACCGGTCAGCGTGTTGATACCGCAACCGTCGACATAGGCTGAATTCGGCCAGATCGATTCCGCAATAAGCACGCCGCGCCGGACGCCCGCAAAAAGCTTCGCGTGCAATCGCACCTCGCCGCGGCGATTGCCGAGAATGACCGGATCGCCCTCCCCAATGCCACAAGCTTCGGCATCCTGAGGATGGATCATCACGGTCGGACGCTGTTCTTGTGCAAGCGACGTCGGGGTCTCGTTGAAGGTCGAATTGAGGAACCCGCGCGACGGCGACGTCGCCAGGCGAAAGGGGTGCTCCACGTCGGCTTCTTCGATTGAGACCCAATGGTCCGGCAATTTGGGCAGGCCATCGATCGGCCCTGTCTTGTAGGGACTGCGGAACGGCACGTTCTGCCAATCAGGCTGAAACCGGAATTTTCCGTCAGACCAGTGGAAACCATCCAGATAGTGCGATTCCCGGAACGGCGGCTGACAATCGAGCCAACGGTTGGCCTCAAGTTCGGCGAATGTGCCGCGATTTGACACGCGCAGCATCTGATCGATCAGTTCGCGCGGGCTCATGGCGAAGCCGCGATGCTCCGCGCTCAGCCGCTTCGCTAGTGCGCAGATCACCTCATGATTGTTGCGGCATTCACCCGGTGGTTCGACCAGCTTGGGGCCGAGGATGAGATATTGATGTCCGCCGCCGCGGTAAATGTCGTCGTGTTCCAGAAACGTGGTCGCCGGCAATACAACGTCGGCCATCTGCGCGGTTTCTGTCATGAACTGCTCGTGCACACAGACAAACAGGTCCTCGCGGGCAAAGCCGCGTTTGACTCTCGTCTGATCCGGGCAAACGGACACCGGATTGGTGTTCTGGATGATCAGCGCGTTGACAGGTGGCCCGCCATGCAGCACGTCGCGGTCCCCCATCAGGATCGCTCCGATCCGCGATTGATCTAGCATCCGTACCGAGCGGTCCCAGACGTCAAGACCTTCAATGGTTGTCTTGTCGAGCTTGTAGATGTCGGCGTTGATGTGAAATGCGCCGCCGCCCTCATATTGCCAGGCGCCGATCACCGCCGGGATACAACTTGCCGCATGCATGTTGGCCGTGCCGTTGCGCGAGCGTGAAAAGCCATAGCCAAGCCGGAAGAAGGAGCGCTTGTTTGCGCCGATCAGGCGCGCAAATTCCTCGATTGTCTCGACCGGGGCCCCCGTGATCGCCGACGCCCAGGCCGGGTCGCGCGAGCGCAGATGCGCTTCGAGTTCACGCGGAACGTCGGTGTATTTCTCCAGATAGGACCAATCGGCTTTGCCGTCGCGGAAAAGGCAGTGCATCACCGCACAGGCCAGAGCGCCGTCCGTTCCGGGTTTCACCAGCACAGGCAGATCCGCCTGCTCCATCGTACCGTTCATGTAGATGTCGACCGCCGCGATCTTCGCGCCTCTTTCTTTTCGCGCGCGCACCGCGTGGGTCATCACATTGACCTGGGTATTCACCGCATTGGTGCCCCAGATCACAACGAGGTCTGATTTTGCCATTTCGCGCGGATCGACACCGGCGATTTGGCCTACTCCAGCTGCAAAGCCGGCATAGGCCGGATTGACGCAGATGGTCGAATGGAAACCGGAATATTTCTTGACGTGGCGCAGGCGGTGTATGCCGTCGCGCATCACCAGACCCATAGTACCGGCGTAGTAGTAGGGCCAAACGCTCTCCGCGCCATATCTATGTTCGGCGCGGAGGAAATTTTCTGCGACCAGATCGAGTGCGTCATCCCACGAGATCCGCTCGAAATCGCCCGCGCCCTTCTCGCCCTTGCGACGCAACGGATGCATCAGCCGTTGCGCGTGATGCTCGCGCTCGGCATAACGCGCAACTTTCGCGCAGATAACGCCGGCGGTGTAGTCGTTGTCTTTGGATCCGCGCACCCGCCCGATCGTGCGATCGTCGAGGATCTCAACCTCGAGCGCGCAAGTCGATGGGCAATCATGCGGGCACGCCGTTGCCCCGATGCGAACCGCCGAACCGACGCCTCGCACCGCTTTGTTCATCGCAGCACCTATTCGGGTTGGACGGCCCGCCTACGCCGTTTCTTCTCGCATGCGCCGCGATCTTACCAGATACAGGCCAACCACGACGACAAAGATGGCACCGATGATTCCGCAAATGACTTCCAGCGTGTCGCCTGTCGTTTCGGAAAAATGCTCGGCAATGATGGGATCCTCCGGCAACAAACCGCCGGCGATCCAGCCGAGCAATGCACCGCCGCCCCACACCACGATCGGGAAGCGCTCGATGATTGCAAGAAACAGGGCGCTACCTGCGATGACGACCGGGATGCTGACCGCAAGGCCGAGACCAAGCAGCAGGTAGTTGCCTTTCGCGGCCGCGGCGACCGCAATGACGTTGTCAAGACTCATGACAATGTTGGCAACGACAACAACGCGAACCGCCCGCCACAAATCCTCGACGGCTTCCGGCGTGTCTTCCGCATCGTGTTGCTGCGGCGACACCAGCTTGATGGCGACCCAGAACAACGCGAGGCCGCCGGCAAGCTTGAGATACGGCAATTTCATCAACGTCGCGACGATACCGGTGAAAATTATGAGCAGGACTGCGGCGGCACCGGCGCCAAGAACCATGCCCCAGAACCGTTCCTTCGGCGGAAGCGCACGAACGGCCATTGCAATGACTACGGCGTTGTCGCCCGACAACAGTATGTTGATTCCCATGATCTGAAGCGCGGCGAGCCAAAAGGCCGGGCGCATCATTTCGGATATCAGAGCATCCACAGTTTGTTCCCCTGGTTCCGTCGTTTGACGATGGCCGCAGTCACTACATCTCTTCCAGTCTACAGGACCCTGAAGGGGGTACCAGTGGCAAAAGCGCGGCGCAATGCCACCGCCAACCTAGCCAACCATCTCATTTTCGGAAAAAAACTGCGCAATTTCCCGCGCTGCAGTATCAGCGGCGTCCGAGCCATGGACCGAGTTTTCGCCGATCGACTTGGCGTGGGTTTTGCGGATGGTTCCGGGTGCGGCCTTTGCCGGATCTGTCGCTCCCATAACTTCGCGATATTTCGCGATCGCGTTTTCGCCTTCGAGCACCTGCACCACCACCGGACCGGACGTCATGAACTCAACCAGCTCGCCAAAGAAAGGTCGCTCGCGGTGGACCCCATAGAATTTTTCCGCCTGGTCTCGGGAAATGCGCACGCGCTTCTGTGCGATGATGCGCAGACCCGCTTTCTCGATAATGGCGTTAATGGCGCCGGTCAGATTGCGCGCGGTCGCATCAGGTTTGAGGATCGAAAACGTACGCTCGATCGCCATCGGATCTTCCTTCACTGGGATTAATCGAACACTTTATGGAGTTTCATTAGGGCAACTGACCCGCGCGGCTTATACCGGGGGCCATTTCGGGCGGCAAGATCGGCTGCTAAGGGACCCCTCGCCTGGTCAGGAGGAGACTATGACGCTCGCCTATTATCAGATGTTTGCCGGTTACAACGCCTGGTGCAATGAGCGCCTCTACGAGGCGGCCGCGCAGATACCCGACGCTGCGTATCGCGCCGATCGCGGGGCGTTCTTCAAGTCGCTACACGGCACCCTCAATCACCTGCTGGTCGGCGATCGCATCTGGATGCAACGCTTGACTGGCAAAGGTGACGTGCCGCCGACCCTTGACGCAATCCTCTATGACGATTTCACCGAGTTGCGCTCGGCTCGGCGCACAGAAGACAAACGGATCAGCAGCTACATAGCGGGACTGCGCGAGGATGATCTTGGCAAAACAATCTGCTACCGCACATTCGTCAGACCGCAAGACATCGAGCAAGTGCTCGCGCCGGCCCTCGCTCATTTCTTCAATCACCAGACCCATCATCGCGGCCAAGCGCACGCGCTGCTGAGCGGCGTCATCGGTAACGAACGCACACCAAGTTTCGATTTAATTATCTACCAGCGCGAAACCGGCACCGGCGCCTTGCGCACGCTAAGCTGATTTTACTGCACGTAGGTGCGTTCGAATTCGTGACCGGCGGTTTTTGCTGTTGTTGTTGGCTTTTTCTTCGGGGGCTTCTTCGGTGCAGGTTTGGCCGGTTTTGGTTGATCGGGGGCGACCTCGACAACCTTCAAACGTCCGTCGGTAAATGAGTAAATGCCGGGCCAAGGTCCACTCAGATAAGTCAGCACAACTTTGCGCTCACCCTTCTCGCTCGCGCTGATCGCCACATTGTTTGGAGCGCCAGCACGCTGAACCGTCTGGCACTCGGTCATACCCAAGGCGATCCCTCCCGCCGTCGGCGCAGTTGCAGGCGTTTCGAGCCGTTGCAGGCCCGTGTCTGGAGTGGCCGACGCTTGAGTGACGGCTGGCATGGGCGCACCAGCAAGATCGCCGGCTACCGAACCCACGGCACGGTCAGCCGGCGGCTGTTGAGCGGCCGTCGGCTCTGGCGCTCGCGCCAGCGCAGCTGGCGCTGCGCACCGGCCATCGGCGCTCACCAAGTCTTCGGAGGTGACGGGCCCTTGCGGACCTAAATTGACCGTGCCTGAGGTCGGTCTTGCCCAATCCGGCTTGCCAAGGAGATCAAAAGACTTGGAAAACCAGCCCCCATCGTTCTGGTCCTGAAAGATGCCCGACGAATTCTTGCAGCCCGCCACCAAAAGCGCACTGGCGCAAGCAAGCGCAATTCCGAAGCGGATACGACGACTCTGCAAGACGGTTTTCCCCGAACGGCTTATCTGGTTGTCCCTTAAAACGTATTTTGCGTCAGCACCATGGCGGGCCGCAAGCCTTGGTCGTCCAAAGAGGTACAAAAGGTCGGTCATTGGGCTGGTCGGTCACTGGCCGAGGGTCGACTTCCCCTATAGACCGCTCAGGCCTTCTTCGCCCAACGACCCTGTCCGTCTACCTGCCAGTAGGTGGCGCTTAGCCCTTTTTCGCGCGCCGCGGTCCAGTGCGCGCGTGCGGCGGTTACAGCCTCTTCATCGTCGCCATCGAACAGCAATACGATCCGCTGGTAGTTCTGCGGATCTTCCGGCATGGGCGCGCCATCAATGAGAAAGCGCACGCTGGCCGCATTGGGGTTGCCGTCATTCGGCGTGAGGAGCACCGGCTGCAGGGCGGCTTCCTGTTCGCGCCAAGAGCCATGCGGCAGAAACCCGTCGTCGCGGTACGTCCACAAATGCGCGTCGAGCGCATCCATTCGCTCCTCGGACGATCCTTGGACGACAACCTTCCAGCCGCGCTCAATCGATTTTTCAAGCAGCGTCGGCAGCACAGCTTCGACCTTCTGACCTTGCAGGTGATAAAAGAGGATCTCAGTCATGCTTTTCTTTGCCGAGCATTATTTCTCGTAGTAATCGCTGACCAGCCGATTCAGGAGCCGCACTCCCCAGCCCGAACCCCAGCTTTTGTTGATCTCGGTTTGGCGCGAGTCAAACCCCGTTCCGGCGATATCGAGGTGAGCCCACGGGATCTTGTCGTCAACGAAACGCTTGATGAACTGTGCAGCGGTGATCGCGCCACCCCATCGGCTCCCGCCGGTGTTTTTCATGTCAGCAAACTTGGAGTCGATCATCTTGTCGTACTCCGGCGCGAGCGGCATGCGCCAGACCAGCTCGCCGGTTTCAAGCCCGGCCTTCGTCAAACGCTCCGCCAGCTGATCGTTGTTGGAAAACATCCCGGCGTATTCCTGCCCAAGCGCCACCACAATGGCACCCGTGAGCGTGGCCAAATCTACCATGAATTTCGGTTTAAACCGCTGCGCTGCGTACCATGTCACATCGGCAAGGACGAGGCGGCCTTCGGCGTCGGTGTTGATGATCTCGATAGTCTGCCCGGACATCGATTTGACGATATCGCCGGGTCGCTGGGCGTTGCCGTCGGGCATATTTTCGACGAGTCCGATGACACCGACGGCGTTAACGCGCGCCTTGCGGGCGGCAAGGGCGTGCATCAGTCCGACCACGCACGCGGCGCCCGCCATATCGCCTTTCATGTCTTCCATGCTCGCGGCAGGTTTGATCGAAATACCGCCGGTATCGAAACAAACGCCCTTGCCAATGAAGGCAACCGGCGCCTCGCCTGCCTTGCCGCCATTCCAGCGCATCACCACAACGCGGCTTTGGCGCTGCGAACCTTGACCGACACCAAGCAAGGCGTTCATGCCCAGCTTCTTTATCGCCTTGACGTCAAGAACTTCCACTGCAACGCGCAGCTTCTTGAGCGCGGCAGCGCGGCGCGCGAATTCTTCCGGATAGAGAACATTGGCTGGCTCGTTGACCAAGTCGCGTGCAAGTAGCACGCCCGCAGAAATGGCCGCGCGAGGTTCGAATGCGTTGCGTGCTGCCGTTACGTCGCCGACCGCGACCGTCAAATTTCGCGCCGCTGGCGGTTTGTCGTCGTCCTTGCGTTTGGTCTTGTAACGATCGAACGCGTAGGCGCGCAAACGCGCACCCTGCGCGAGGTCGGCGGCTTGCTCGGCCTTCATAGCGCCGCCAGGAAGTTCGGCAAACACGGCTAGGTCGCTCATCGAGTTCGGCAGTTTGCCGATTGCAGCGCCACCAAGGCTTAGGAAATCCTTCGGGCTGAGCTCAGTCGGCTTGCCGACACCAATTGCCACCAGCCGGCTGACCTTGAGGCCGGCGGGCACAGGCAGCTCCAAAGCTGAATTTTTCTTGCCAGTGAAACGCTCGGCCTTGGCGGCCCTGTTCAAAAGCTCGGACGCCGGACCCAAGGCCTTTCGGGTTCCCGGGCCAAACTTCAACCCTTCGTCGCAAAATACGACGAATACTCCTTTTGCGGGTACAACAAAGGTCCCAAAGCCGACCTTGAAGGCATCGGTCATAGATCAACGATCCCTGTCCAGACGAGCGGCACTGGAGGCTCGCCGCGCCCATATGGCGCGTGGAGGGGCGCCCTGCAAAGCCTAATTGGGCGGATTCCGGCCGTTTTCCCAAGGTAGCGACGGTTTCCGCATCCAACTGGCTCCGGTGCGGCCTTACCGTGGCCTGCAGGGTCCCAAGGCTTGCGCCAGACAGCGTTGCGGCCCCGCCACGTTTACGTTTTGTTGTGCATGTTCAACGGCTTTGCCTTTGGCCGGCCACTTTGTCAGGCGATCAAGGTAAATCTGACGGGGGTTGATTTTAAGCTGGAAACGCTTCGCGTCCGGTGGGGAAGCCGTACGCGGGGTCTGGCCTGTGCCGGATCAGGGGACGATGCCGCGGATG
>Ga0187779_10002422_pt1 | contig 11414 bp, 13 predicted proteins | sample 1015_Q2_SP10_10__FD_132435 | JGI IMG/M metagenome (GOLD analysis project Ga0187779, IMG submission 132435) | Tropical peat soil microbial communities from peatlands in Department of Meta, Colombia - 1015_Q2_SP10_10_MG | ecosystem: Environmental > Terrestrial > Soil > Wetlands > Peat | place... | reverse complement strand
TGTCCTGTCCTGGTAGCAGCGTGGTAGCAGAGTCAGATGACGAGGACGGTTAATGGTTGCTTCTTTGTATGACCTAGCCCCGTTGTAGTTGTACGAGTTTCAACATGAGTCAGGCAGATTGCGTGGCGAGTCAGCGGGCCCGACCCCGCCACAAGATCTGGACCGTTTATGGGAGCGAGGTCAATGATTCAAGAACGGGTCAAAGCCGTCATCAAGCGAGTGCGGAACAAAGGCCGGCGATGGGGAAGGCGGACCATCGAGGAAGCAGATCCAGCTAGTAGACGAATCCGAAACCTACAGGATCAAGGATTGGGAATGGTTGCGGTCGGCTAGTCCGTGGGTGTGTCGAGCCGGAGGGTCTGGCGGCTCCTCAGAACTGCCGCTCCCTCAAATGGCTCCCCTGCTATCGTGTTGGCTGCTGAGTCTGCCCGCATCGGCTGCTAAGAGAAACAAATATCACGACAAGGTGTCTTCGGTAAGGGACAACTTGCGTCAGTTCAGTCAAACGATGATCCGCGGTCTGAGCTAGCCTGAGTAGCATTGCCATGTGGCGCCGTGTCCCTCCAATACTTCAGGATAAGAACCTCACCTAGATCACGAGGCCTCGAAAACGATCGGTATGCTGTCTACGAAGTAAGTGGAGTGAGGCTCTCGTTCTCTACGGACCGCGTCTCCAACTCGGGTCGGGATCGAATTCAGTCATCTCAGCCGCCAGCGCCGCCGTATTTTGACCGAGATCTTTTTGGTAGACCACTCCGTCTTGGTTAACCATGAAGCTCACGACACCGGACAGTCCGTAGCGGGCCGGATAGGCGAGGACTGCAACCCCCCCGAGCAGTTTGCCGTTGGCCCGATAGTCGTATGCTCCCCCCGGCGCATTCTTGCCCTGCTTGCCGAGGATTCGATACAGATAGCCATGAAAGGGTGTCAAATCGGATGTGACGGACCCATCGTTTCCTGCGGCTGCGAGCAAGGGCCCGACCGGACTCAAGGGCTCGCCTTCGCGGGTCTCCCAATACAGGCCATCCCGCTTGCCGGGCGAGCTGACAAATCTCGAGGCGAATCCCGGAACGCCGTCGCCATCCGCATCTTGCGTCGCATACTCCCGCTCGGCATCGACGATCGCCAGGCACACCTGGATGGCGGCGAGCTCATTGCGGCCGATGTGCCGGTGCAGGATCTCTTCTGCGGCATGGTGCGTATCGAACCGCCATCCTTTTTCCGATTTCACCAGCGCGATTGGCATCGGCCACTTGTCGCGGCCGACGATCAAGATCGCACGCGTATTATTCTCTTCGAACACCACTTTGTTGGCGTCCACGTACGCTTTGAGAAACTGTTTGCGCCATTGTGTATCTGCCGCCGCATCGCCCGAGTCGAACAGCTCCAGACCGTCGGCGCCTAAGAGTGTTTGCAATACAGATGGATCGTTCAACTTGATGGTGTCCACGAAAGCCTGCATCCCCTCCTCAGCGGAGGAAAACGTCGTCTGCACGAAGAATTCGCTCGAGGCCGCGGACGGCATCGCCAACAACAGGACAATCAGAATCGCAAACGACAATTGTCCGAAATGAAGAGAGAGTCGCATATCACCTGCCGTGATGGCCTCCGCCTCCATGATGGAACCCCCCGCCGCCACCGCCCCCGCCACGGTGAAAACTGGCATTGCCGCGTGCCCCGAAGTTGGACGCAGATCCTCCGTGGCCGACGCCCTCGAAGGCATGCGGTCGCAGTTCGCCGCCGCGAAACCCGGATGGGATGGGCATCGGCGGACGGCCCTCTGCACCGCTGTTGCGCGCGTTGCCACGATTTCCGAAACTCTCGCGGCTTCCGGGAAAGGCCGGGGAGGGATAGTGTCCGCGGAAATCCTGTCGGACTGGAGGTGATGCAGTCGCGCGCCCATACTGCTGACTCAACGCGGCTTCCCGGTAGGGCACGCCTCGGCGGTGGACAGGGTCGTGTGTCCAGGCTCTGATGGCGGTATTGCGATAATAGAAGTTGTTGACGGTCACCACATTGACCTGTCGATGCGCCCAGTCGAAAGCTCCGAAGAAGAAACCGGCTCCCACCGTGACGCCCGGTCCCCACACATACCCGATACCCAGCCGGGGACCCACGAAGTAGCCGGGCCAGGGTCGCCAGAACACCGGTGGATAAGCTGGCCACCACCAGGGGCCATAGATGACCGTGGGATCATAGTAAGGGACATAGACCACCTGCGGGTCCGGCGAGATAATCGAAATGTTCTGCCCCTCCTGGTCGATACGAACCTGGTCGGTCGATTGGAGGGTGCCGTTGGCTGACGCGCGCTGACGCAGGTTCTGAACGGTGTCCATGACTTCTTGCTGCTGCGACAGGAATGCATCGCCGAGCCGTTCCGTCCAGTCCAGTTTCTCATCCATCATCGCCAGAACGTTTGGGAATGCCACGAGTGACTTCACGCTGGGCTCCCAATTGTATTGGTCGGTCGCTTTCACCGCTTGGTCGCCCTGAAGCGTCGGGTGCGCTTTGCCCCACCGAGCTGCCTCGACAATTTCCAGAGGATAGGTCGAGGCCATCAAAATCTGTGAGAGCAGCGAGTCGGGATACAAGGCAATCGGCGCCAGCATCTGATCGAGTTCTTGCTGCGTGAACTGCACTTTGTCTTTGGTCCCTCGCTCCGGCGTGGTGAATTCCATTGATGTGCGTTGCTTCGCCATCGGGGGCGCCGCATCGGGGTTATAGATGCTGTCATACTCACTGCAATCGTCGGACTCCTTCGGTGTGGTGGTCCAGAAATCTCCATGGGGACTGTGGCAACGCCAGACGTAGGCTGAGACGGGGCTTGCCCACAGGAACAGCAGATGAAGGGAAAGCACGACGGCAACTAGGTGAGACATGCTGTCTCCTGCTTTTCATTTGTGCAGCATGCTGTATCCATGTCTTTACTACTATACGACATGAAGTGCTTTCGTCATAGTTTTGCGTGAGAGTTGTGCCTCGCTCAACATAACTGTTCGATATCTTCATCGACTCGCAGAGCATCGACACCACCACGCCGGCCGGCAAAGCGCTCTTCGGGTTGATGGGGGTCTTTGCGGAGTTCGAACGGTCGATGATTCAGAAGCGGGTCAAAGCCGGCATCACACGTGTGTGAGCGAGGGGCAAGCGGCGAGGACGGCGGAAGATCGAGGAGACCGATCCCACAGTCTTTAGCCCGGTGCTTGAACGCCGACGGCAAGGTCTCGGAATGGTTGCGATCGGCAAGCGCATCGGACTGAGTTCGAGAACCGTATGGCGGGTTTTGCGCGGGGTCACCATAGCATCGAACGTCGTCTGACACAGTCCTAACGCGGCCCTCCAGGCACCGACCAGGTTAGGCTAGAATGAGAACATGTCTTGGGCTATGCTCGTCGAAGAATGGACACACCAACATTCTTCGTCCTCTTCCTTATCTCTCCGCACTCTCTCGCACAGTTCCTGACTAGCCTCGCCTACTTTTCTCTCGCTGGATAGGTCCCTCTGCCTGTAAGAAGTGATGGTCTTCTAACAACCTCATCTCGTTATGGTGTCGAGATGCTCTGTGATTCCCTTGTCCAGGAGCACGCCACTTTCTAGGTCAGTGTTATACTGTTTCTAAGGTTGACGCAGACTGTCAGTGGTCGGAGGTCAATATGTTGGGAACCACAACTGGGTGGAAGCAGATCACCGCGGTGGTCGTCGGGAGCCTGTTCGTGACACTCACCATCAGTGCCTGCGAGAGTACTCCGACGTGGGTCAAGACCGGTACCTATACAGGCCAGGATACCAAGGCCTTCTATGGGATCGGAGAAGTGATGGGCGTCCACAATGAACCCCTTGCCTGGGATGCAGCAGGGAATCGGGCACGGGCGCAGATCGTAAAGGTGCTCTCCACGTATACGGCTTATTTGATGCGAGACTATGCCGCATCCACGACCGCGGGAGATTTTAAAAAGACCACCGATGAGCAACACATCGAAGAAGCGACGAAAACATTTGCAGCAGCCACATTGAATGGGGTTCGGCCCGTAGACCGGTATAAGGACGAAAAGAAAGGCATCTACTATGTGGTCGTCAAAATGGATCTTGAGGATGTGAAAAATATGCTCACGCAGTCGAAAGAACTGAACAGTCAGATGCGAGACTATGTCCGCCAGAATGCCGACCGCGCTTTTGAACGACTCGAAAAGGAAGAGCAGAAGCGCGAAGCGCCATAATGGAAACCGAGCCTATGCGATTGACCGGCCCCCCGGTGGTGGTACCACCCTTAATGTGAGTCAGGCAGATCGGTGGGCGGCCGGAACCCACCAAAGATTTGGACCCATTATAGGGGGCAAGATCAGCAGTCTGAACAGCACCTACCCTGTGGGATCCACGCACAATTCCCCCCATTCGACGTACCTCTTCTTGGTCTGGCATCCGCCCGTGGATTCGGTACCCTTAGAGCAAAGGCGTTGGATCTCGCCTTTCTATCAAGGAGAGCGACTATGACCTGTACACGTTGCCAGAGCCCCATGCGAGAGCACCACTTTTATGACCTCGAAACGCGACACGGCTTCATGTGGATGAAAGGCTGGCGATGCCTGATGTGTGGGTTTGCGGCCGATCCCATTCGGGAAGCGAACCGCCGGCTGGGCCGAGTGGCTCAGGCGGTGAGAGCCGTCACGGGTGACCCGAGCAGGACCATGTTGTCGGTGCTCTGGGAGTATGGAGCTCTCACCAGACGAGGTTTTTCGTGAAGCCCAAAATTCTGATCATCGATGATGATCTCGATAGTTGGACCCTGCTGAGCACGGCCCTCAAGGCCCATAACTATTATCCCGTCTGGGCTGCCGATGGAATGCACGCCATCAGTGCGGCCCGCCAACAGCAACCGGAGGCCATCCTCCTCGACCTGGGGTTGCCCGGTGGGGATGGGTTTTACGTCCTGGAACGATTGAAAAGCAACACAACGCTGAGCGCCATTCCTGTGATCGTGGTCACGGTTCGTGATCGGAAGGAAGCCGAGGAGAGAGCGCAGGGGCTGGGCGCGGCCGGCTATATACAAAAACCCGTCAACGTTGAGGAGTTGATCACGAGCCTTCAGCAGGCACTGGCCTAACAGGGTTGCGTTCCCCATAACTCAAGGGACGTGGGACGGAGAGCGATGGCTGCCTTTCGTATGCGGAAGACTCAGCGATTTAAGGAGTCGGTTCCCGTGCTCTATCATGGAGAGCAGACCGCGGGTGAAGGGATGCTCACGGATCTCTCGTTAGCTGAGGGGGCAGTGAAAGGGAACGAGCCCGTATTGGTCGGAATGAGGGTGCGGCTGCGGATTTTTGTTCGGGGAGGTCCGGAGCCGCTGCTGCTCGATCGAGCCATGGTGAAATGAGTGAAGGGCTTGGAATTCGGCGTCGAGTTTGAGCAGTTGCAGAGAGCTTCCAGGCAAGGCTGAACCGCGTGATCGCCTCGCTCGTTGATCGCCATCATCGCACCACACCACGAAGTCGACCAATCCCCGCGTCGTAATGGACGAGGCCGTCTAGGCGTCGCGTCAACACGGTATCCAAAACGCGAGGCCACTTTCTTACTTAAAAAATGCTCTTGCTGACCTCGTTGGAATGCACACTTTCATTTCCTGCCTGGTCGTAATCAGTAACCACCCAGAAGTACGTGGTGCCGACTGCCAAGCCCGTCGCGGTATAGCTTGTACCATTGCCTTGGAGTGTTGCGATTGGCGGCCCATAGACCCCCGATGTGGTTGACTGATAGACCTTGTACCCCGCTACGCCACCACTCGTGCTGGCATTCCACGTCAATGTCGCCGATGACATTCCCGGAGTATTGAGTCTCAGCGTCACGGGAATCGTTTGAGGCGTATTTGCAGCCCCTGTTGCGGCGATCGTAATGGTGGCAGTCGACGAACCAGCACCAAGACCCGCCGTATTCACGGATACGGTCACTGGACTCGTTCCGGTGGTCGTTGCGCCAGAGGCAGGGGTGAGTGCGAGCCAATTTGCATTGTCTGTAATGGACCAACTCAAAGTGCCGGTTCCAGGATTCGTAATATTCAATAGTTGGGTAGCCGGATTTGCAGCCCCCTGAGTGGCGGTAAATGAAAATGTTGTCGGACTGGCACCAATGGATGGCGGGACAGCGGCGGCCGTCACGGTCAACGACACAGGGACGGTGACGGGCGCGGCGCCGGTCGCACTGAGAGTGACGGTGCTGCTATAGCTGCCCGCGGCCAACGTACCTGGTGTCGCACTCACTGCGACGGTGCCATTGCCTGTCCCTGAGGCGGGACTGAGGGTGAGCCAGGCCGCGCTATCGCTGGCATTCCAGCTCAAGGTGCCGCTCCCCGTGTTGCTAATGCTCAGGGTTTGAGTTACGGGATTGCCGCTTCCTTGTTGGGCTGTAAAGGAGAGGCTTGCCGGGCTGGCACTGATGGCTGGCGGGAGCGAGGCTGCCGTCACCGTCAACGTTACGGGAACTGCGATGTGCCCTCCAGTGGCCGTGGTGATTTTCACGGTTGCGGCATAAGTGCCCGTGGCCAATCCCGCCGCGTTAACACTCACCGAGAGTTGCGTTGAACGCCCGATCATTCCCATCGTCGGTGAGACGCTTACCCAATTTGCGCTGTCGTGGCTGCTCCAGAGGACCATGTGGCTACTAGATTTGAAGACGCTCACGACTTGGCTTGACGGATTCGCGCCACCCTGTGTGGCTTGAAAACTCAACGCCGACGGGCTGATCTCTAGCGCCCACGCATCAAGTAGGAGGGACAAGCTGAGGCCGAGGACCATGCTTGTGTACAACAACGCGTCACAGAATCTCCAAGGCCAAAAAGAAACATGTCGTTTGAGCGCATTCATGTGTTCCTCTGCATTCGCAAAGCACACCGGTATCGCCCGCCGAACCCGAAGAGTTCGAAGGTAGTGTGACTGAGGATCGTTCCCGCGGGTCAGGGGCTCGTCAGAGCATGGTGTGTGCCACACCGGTGGGAATGAAGAACTGATTGAATTCGCAGGATCCTAATGTAGCAGCACCGGCAAATAGCGCAGTGAGCAAGCCTTTTCAGGCTTTGAAGTGTAGGCTGGACGCGACAAGGCATTACACTACACTCAGAGAGATTGGAACTTTTTAGGCTGTTTACTATTGACCTGCCCCCTGTAGTTGTACCGTCTACAATGTGAGTCAAGCAGGTCGCGTGGCAGGCTCAACCCTCAAAGCAGGTTTGGACAAGTTGAAAGGGCAGGCCAGGAAAGGGATGACGCAGAGTCCGGCACTTAACGCGACGCGAAATGGGTCATGCACTCATCTTTCCCCGAAACTCAGGATTGCGGCGTTCTTCTCTTGTCCTAGAAGGCTGCGATAAGTACCACACATAGAGCAACGACAGGACTACAAAGTTGGGAACGAGAATGGTTGGGGTCATCCATTGCCAGCCGTTGAACCTCCAATCGAAGATCGGCCACAGGACTGGCGTCGGGAAGAACGCATGCGAATGTGTTGGTACGTCTACCAACACATGCAGACCCCAAGCCGCGAGTTCCCAGACGGGTCGTTTCAGGAAGAACCAAATCAGAAGAAATACGATCAGGAATACCGTGAGGCTATGAGTGACGGTGTACAGATGGTGCACATAGGAAGGGATTGAAGATTCCGGCGGTGTTCCGTGACTGAAATCGGGCATGTCTTCAAGACCAACCATGGCTGCCGTCCACAGAACCCCGAATGACAAGAGATCGGGAGCCAGGCCGATTACAAAGGCAAGCCAAAAACTCGATCGGTTTTTTCGACCGAAGGTGATCGCGCCCCAGAGGCCATGGGAAATGATATCCATAGGCTCTGACCTGTCCCCTCCTGTAGTTTTGTAGCACTTTCAATGTGGGTCAGGCAGACCGCGTGGCGGGCCCGACCCTCACAGCGGATTCGTACCCGTTTACGAGGGCGAGGTCACTCAGTGAGAGCGGTGAGGTCGGATCACGATCAGTTTGTCACTTCCAGATTCGGCCCCCCACACTTCGCCCGGTCTCCCGAGCAGTTGCCGAACATTCGCCCCAGGACTAGGGAGTGGGAAAATCTCAAAAGCTTCAGTCCCCGCATCGAACCGCACCAACGCATTGGCCCCGAAGTCGCTGAGCCAAACCGTGTTCTGCTCGTCCACATACACCGCATACGCGCCGGGATTCTTGCCTGGCAACCGCCATTCTTTCCAGGTGTTGGTAGTCGCGTCGTATCGCGCCACCTGACCCGCATTCCATTCGCTCACCCAAACGGATCCCTTCGAATCTGCCCAAACCCGGCGGGCTCCCTGGTGTGAGGTCGGTGGATCGATGACGGTCGCAGTTCCGTTTTCCAGATCCACGCGCGCTATATAACTCCCCGCGAGCGAGGCGTAATACACCATCCCCTCAGGTGTTGTGGCGATACCATACGGACCGACTCCACGGGGTGCATCGAACACCTGCACGTGGCCGACCTTCGGATCCAAACGACCATAGATGCCACTCTGTCCTGTAAACCAGAGGATTCCGCGTCGATCGAAGGTGGCGGTATTGAGGTTGGCTCCTTGACGGTCTTTTGGCAGTGGAAAGACGTGCACGTCGTTGGTCTTCTGGTCCACTCGCACGATGGCATTGAGTCCACCGTCGGTGATCCATGGCGCCCCGTCAGGTCCCACAATCACACCATGAGGACGCGATCCCTGTCCAAGCTTGAGATGGCTTGTTTTTCCCGTCGTTGGGTCAAGCCTGCCTAATTCACCTGTGTGCTGCGCGGTGTACCAGACGGTGCCATCAGGAGATGGAGCAACATCGTGCGGGTGCGAACCAACCGGCACCGGGTATTCTTGCAGAGAAGCCGTCTGCCCTAAGACAAAAGGTATGTCCATTGGCAAGAGAAGCATCGCCAGGCTGCACAATAATAGAGTACGTCTCATGTCGCTTCACCTCCTTGCTGCTCTTAGTCGAACAAGTACCATACAGAGGGACGCGAAGGAGTGTAGGATAGAAGATGGGAACGGCGATTAGGCCACGCCGTGTTGCTAAAACCAGTTCTGCACTCGTCTCCAGCTATACTGCGTCTGTTTGCTTCTATAGCTTGACCGATCGTCCGCGAAGACCGCACGTGGGGTGACCTTCCTCTGGTACTTGTACCACGTTCAATGTGAATCACGCAGATTGCTTTACGGGCCCGACCCTACCAGAGATTCTGGGGCCGTCAAAGGAGGCGAAGTCAGATGGAACAGATCGACTCATAAAGGTATAGGTGTGTAAGCACTTCTCTAGGCTCCTAGCTAGACCGTCAACGATGTCCATCGCCTCCACCCCCTCCGCTTGCTCCACCATGACCGCTTCCTCCTCCTCCGCCGTGGCCCCCTCCACTGCCTCCGCTATGACCGCCTCCTCCGCCTCCAGCATGACTGCCCCAACCGCTCCCCATATGACCTGCCGCACGGCCACCGTATCCCAGACCCCTCGGTGATGCCGAGCGAAAACCTGAACTACCCCTCGGCCCAGTATACGGGACACCATAGAAGCCTGGAATGTACCCAACAGAAGAACCCGGAACGTATCCCAAGGAATTATCTCCTGCGGCTTGCAAGTAAGGCTGCTCGACATTTGATCTATTATAGGGATCACCGCTGCTGTAAGGTGACGCAGTCGGAACATCGACGCCTCACTGGCTGTCAACAACAGAAGGAGGATAGGGACTTCCCAACCGGAGCTGGGGAGAATAATGATAATAATTTAACTGGGTCTTGGGCGTGTATGACTCGCACCCGCTACTCTCTCGGAACCGATCTGTATACAAAGGGGTCCCGCCTGGCTCAAAGCACAACCACATCGAAGCTTGGGATAGATCCTCTTTAGCCTGAGCACTGTCAGCACTGAAGAGCGTCAGGGCGAGACTGAGGAGTATTCCGAGTGCGGCGGCATACATACGCTCACCTCCCAGATGGATTACGGTTAGTAATCCTTACTCCTTTCACGTAGTCGCCCATATACGACAGAAGGTTACAGGGTCAAGGAGGGCGAGGGGCTACGACGGAGTGCCTTGGTCGTCTTCATGACCTAGTAAGGGAGTCCCAGGGACCGTTTTGAAAAACCTAAAAGAGTCTCATAGTCATTGTGGGCACGGGTGAAAATTGAACCGTGATCTAGGGACTTCCCCAGGTGACTAGATTGGAAGCTGGACTAGGCTCAGAAAGGAGACTGAAGGGAGCGAATTGTGGTACCAAGGTTACACACGCAACGAGTCTCTGAGTGGTGGAGTGAGGCTCTGGTCAGAGCAAGGGAGGCGCGTATGCTGCAACAAGCATTTCTTGGCGATCAGATTCTCGACGTGGTGAGAGCGAATCCTGGCTGTACCCTGGATGAGTTGATCCTGAGCTTGCCGGGAGTGAGTTGGTCCGACGTGTTTCTCGAAGTTGATCGCATGAGTCGGTCAGGCCAGTTGCAGCTCACCCAAAATAGTGCAGGAAGGGTGACCACACTTCGTACCGCCTGAATTTCATGGAACCTTTGAAGTCCATACTGTGGAGGCCGGTCTGTCATTGTCACATGACTCGCAGAATGGAACCGGGTGGAGGCTCTGGCAGTGGGTCCTCCCTTGCTGACCAGACACGTTCTCTTCCCCTCCTGGGAGAGGTCTCCACCCCTATTCCTTACTTTTTATCCTCAAGAGAAAAAGGAGGTCCCTATCATGCGGCACTCACTTATGGGTCTCATACTCGGTCTCTTGATCCCACTCGCTCCGGGTCCGACTTTCGCGCAATCGGGGACCACCATGCAGTTCAGCGGGACCACGTACTACAACTTCAACGGGATCACTGGGACCGGGCAGCAATTTGGTAACACGGAGTATTACAACTTCAGTAATGGGCAGTCGGCAACCCGGCAGCATTTTGGAAACATGGATTACTATTCCTCTCCCTCACCCGGGTTAAGCGGGACCGTGCAGACCTCTGGCAATCAAGCATATGGTAACTGGAATGATGGGACCTGCTCCACGCAGCAATGCTTCGGGAATACCGAGTACGACACGTTCCAGCGGGGCAACCAGACCATCCGTTGTACCTCTCAGCAATTCGGTAACCAGACGTTTACGAACTGCCAATGAGGGGAGTGTTCCTCATCCATGCTAGAAGGTTCAATCCTCAGACATCGTTTGAGCCGTTGCGGTAGGACCTAAATAACTCTTCCCTCCGTACGCGTTCATCGAACTCTGGTTTGTGACAAGTCAAGTGCCAGGGGGATAGCCTTGGGAACCACCCACTCTGCACACAGGGTACTCACATGGGACCCCATGTTGGTGGCACTGGAAAAAAATGGGTGGCTGTCAGGACTGGTCGAGTGGTTGATTTTCTGGACACCATGATTAATTGAGAAGTGAAGGAGGTGTTGCTCGCTGAGTCAAGGCCAGCCGCC
>Ga0187779_10002421_pt1 | contig 11414 bp, 12 predicted proteins | sample 1015_Q2_SP10_10__FD_132435 | JGI IMG/M metagenome (GOLD analysis project Ga0187779, IMG submission 132435) | Tropical peat soil microbial communities from peatlands in Department of Meta, Colombia - 1015_Q2_SP10_10_MG | ecosystem: Environmental > Terrestrial > Soil > Wetlands > Peat | place... | reverse complement strand
CCAAAAGGCAGTTGAAGACCACCGAGACCACCTATGCCAAATGGATGGATTTTATCTCTGGAAGAGAAGCCTTCATCGGTCCATTAGCTCTCATCCTGATCTGGTACGTGATTTCCGCCTTTCAATGGGTCAATCCTTTTTTTCTTCCAACACCCTGGAATGTTTTTCTTAAGTTGAAAGAGCTGCTCTTATCGAGCGGCGTTTACGCGCATATCGGAAATACCATTTATAGAATGTTCACCGGATACTTCTTAGCCATCCTATTAGGAATCCCCCTCGGGATCGCGGTCGGATATTGGGAAAAGGTGTACAATTCTTTAGAATTTGTCATTGAATTCTTTAGAGGTTTTCCTGCCACCTCCCTCTTTCCTCTTTTTATGTTGGCCTTCGGGATTGGAGACGCAGCGAAGATCGCAATCGTCATCTTTTCCTGTAGTCTGGTCATCACCATCAACACGCTCTATGGTGTTCGGAATTCTTCCAAAACGAGGCAGATGGTGGCTGAGACGATGAAGGCCGGTAAAACGTATATCTTTACAAGGGTGATCCTTCCCGATGCGCTTCCCTATATCACCGCCGGCCTTCGGACCGCCCTTTCGATCACTCTCATCATTGTCGTCATTCTGGAGATGTTTATCGGAACGGAAAAAGGACTGGGTCACCTCATCTACAATGCCCATATGACCTATCAAATTCCGGAGATGTACGGCACGATCATCATCACGGGTCTGATCGGGTACGGGATGAACAAGGGATTTATCAAGCTGGAAGAAGAAATTATTCATTGGGGAGGCAGATAGGATAGACGTTGCCGTTAAGAGTTTTGAGTTAGACATCATAAACCCCAAGCAATTGTCACACTAATAAGGAGGGAGCTATGAGAAAACAATGGCTATCCGTTCTGGTTATTTTGTCTTTGGTAACGATTTTCTCTCCGAACCATTCCATGGCGCAGGATGAGGTGAAGATCGGATACTTGGGCTTTGTTCTGGCCCTGCCCACCTTTGTTGCCTTGGAGAAAGGTTATTTCCAGGAGCAGGGATTGAAGGTGACTGCCAGGCTTTTTGAGTCGGGGACGATCATTACGGATGCCTTGATCACGGGTCGTGTCGATGTCCAGACGGGAAGTGCCGTCATCGCCTCTTGGCTGGCCGAGCAGAATATGCCCGGTACCTATAAAATCTTTATCATGTACGGGAATCGCGACGTTCTTGAGGATAACACCATGGCTTTAATGGTAGCAAAAGATTCTCCCCTCAAGGGAATAATGGATCTTAAGGGGAAGCGGATGGGAACTTTTCCTGGAATTGCTTCAATGGCGATGGCAAAGGCCATCTTGAGGAATTCTTTTAACCCAGATAAGGAAATTACCATCACCGAAGTCCCCCCTGGAAATATTGTTCAGGCCCTAGCCGCGGGCCAGATCGATGCTTACCTTTCCCCAGAGCCCTTTGGGATGATTGGTGAAGCCAAAGGGGTCGCCCGGCGTTTAATCAAGAGCCCTCTTCTTCTGCTCAATCTTAAAACCCCTATCCCGGGAGCACCCTTTACTTTCAATTCAAAATTCATAAAAGAAAAACCGCTCGTGGCCAAAAAGGTAAAAGCTGCGTATTATAAAGCGGTGGATTTTATCTATTCGAATGAGACAGAGGCAAGAAAATTCCTTCCCAAATATACAAACTTGCCAGAGCCCTTTGCTATGAAAATTCCTTGGGAAAATTGGGTTAAGATTGAAAAATTTAACAAGGCGTCGTGCCAGCCTTACTTTGAGGTCTTTAAGAGGGAAGGGCTGTTTCAAAAGGACGTGGACACGAGCAAACTTTTCTATGAGGAATGAATGGCGCGAATCGGAATTAAAGATTACCTAAGAGTAGAAGGTCTGACCAAAACCTTTTCGAGCAACTCGGTCAAAGAAAAGGGGTTCCAGGGAAGCCTTCGGGTCCTGGATAACGTCAACTTTTCTTGTAAAGCCGGAGAGTTTGTTACGGTGGTGGGTCCAAATGGATGCGGGAAGACCACCATTTTTCGAATCATGGCCGGTTTAGAAGATCAGGAATATGGACGAATTACAATAGGAGGTAAACCTTCCTACGAGGCGAAGATCGGCTATGTCTTCCAGAATTATCGTGAATCTCTCTATCCCTGGAGGACATGCTTTGATAACCTTCTCGTCCCTTTGGAGTTGAATAAGGTCGCAAGAAAAGAGAGAAAGGACCGGATCGAACAATTTCTTTTCAACCTCGATTTCAAGGTCCAGGACGACGCCTATCCTTATCAATTGAGCGGAGGGCAACAGCAACTCCTCTGCATTCTCCGAGCCCTTCTGTACGAGCCGGATGTTCTCTTAATGGATGAACCCTTTAGCTCCCTCGATTTCCAAACAACCCTCTACATGCATGACAAAGTACTTGAGATATGGGAAAAGGCAAAGGCCACGATTCTCTTCATCTCTCACGATATTAATGAAGCGGTTTATCTTGCCGATAAAGTGGTGGTATTGAGCAAGAGACCCGCGCATGTCATGGATGTCATTGATGTGGATCTCCCAAGACCACGGAAACTGGAGATGACGGAGAGCGAGGAGTTCTTTGCTGTAAGAAATCGTGTCCTCGATATCTTTAAGGATGAGATCGCAGACAGCCTGATCCGGATGGAGATGAGCGGTTTCTAAACCGTGAGGGTATCTGAAACTTTAAAACGGTATTAGAGCGAAAAACCAAAATATAATATGAAAGACAAGCGCAAAGAACTTCCGCCCTCTGTTGTGTTGATGCAAATGATCACCGGTTATTGGGTCTCGTCGGCGATCTATGTTGCAGCCAAATTAGGACTGGCAGACCAAATTGGTGATAACTCCGTGAATGCAGATGAACTTGCCTCGCGCGTTGGCGTTCATCCCGGCGCACTGTACCGTCTACTGCGCACACTCGCGAGCGTTGGCGTATTCACAGAGGTGGAACCGGAGCGTTTCGGGCTGACGCCTATCGGCAACTATCTCAAGAGCGATATCCCAGGATCGCTCCGTGCATTATCTATCTACGGCCGGGAAATGACATGGGACACATGGGGACAGCTTCTCCATTCTGTGCGCACAGGGGAGACAGCCTTTGCTCATCTTCATGGGATGGGGTTTTTCGAATTCCTGGAGCAAAACTCCGAACTTGCCCGGCTATTCGATGAGGCAATGACGGTCTTCGTTACGACGTACGGCCTTGAGGTTGCCGGTACGTATGATTTTACGCCTTTCTCGACGATTGTTGATGTGGGAGGAGGGCGCGGTGCTCTCATGGAAGCAATTCTGAAGCAGCATCCAAAGGTAAGGGGGATCATTTTTGATCGTCCCGAGGTTGTTGAAATCGCGAGAAACAGAATTGCTTCCTTTGGACTTTCGAATCGATGTGAGTGCATCGGAGGGGATTTTTTCCTCTCTCTACCGTCGGGCGGCGATGCCTATCTCCTTGCATCGATTATTCACGATTGGGATGACGAGAAGAGCCTTACGATTCTCAGGAGTTGCCGCCGGGCAATGGATCGCCGAGCTAAACTTCTTCTTGTCGAAATGGTAATTCCTCCGGGTGATGCACCTTTCTTTGGCAAACTTCTTGATCTTAATATGCTGACTCACTTTGGCGGACGTGAGAGAACGGAGGTGGAATATCGTAACCTTTTATCTACGGCTGGATTCCGGCTCACGCGGATTGTACCAACAAGAACTCCTGCAAGCCTCATTGAAGCAGTTCCCGTATAACCACGCAAGGGGAAATTGTGGGAGGCAAATAGAAAACGCTCCCACACCAGCATCGGCTTGACGTGGGTAACCGGGTATGTTTTCCTTTCCTAGATAGTTGCCTGTGTTGATCACGTACCGCGGTCAGGAAAAGACCTCTGTCACCCTGGTCAAGGCTAATACTTAAAACGTATTCTATACTTTACTTTTTCTTCCTTGTCTTTCGCCACAGGTACTTCAAACCGAATCAGGTGAGCACTGACCTTTTCATAAGGATGGGTCTTCGAGAGCATCTCCCAATCTCCAGGGATGGGTTCCTCGACGAAAACCTTAACGTCTTCGTCCTTGTGGTTTCTTAAACTCACGTCAAATGCAACCTCAAAAAGATTTCGGCCCAACCGTTTGTAGTCCGTCTGAATCCTCTCGCCCACCACGTCAAAAGCCTCCCCGATCTTGATCTTGAATTTTTCGTCTTTCGGGGTATGGTCGATGCTGTCCTCTCCAACGAACTGGAGACTTCTATCTTTGTCCTCTTTATAGACCCTGATCGTACCCTTTGGGAGGGGAATCCCAAGGTTATTCTTCTTCGAGTTTTCCAGTTCGAGAAAAACCCCGATCTTCTGCTTACTTGGGTTCTGATCCTGGTAGTAATAGTATTGGAGTTGACCCGAGAAGATAAGGAGTTTCTTAAGGGGCACTTGATTCGCATCGAGAAGGGTCATCTGTTTGGTCTGATTGTCTTTGATGGTCGATTTCCGATCCAGAGTATAAAGATGGTATTCGAAGAAAGATTCCTCTTTAAACTGAGGACTGGCAGCTTCTTTCGAGGCCGCTTTCGGTCTTTCATAGGCCATCTGCACCTCTGGTTGAACCCGATGAACATCACCCGCAACCAGTTTAAGCAGGGCATTCTGGTAGGTGGCACCGCTTCGATTGTCTATGGTCACCCAGCCGGTTAGGTCGGTGCTCGTGTCCAATTGATTCAACACCGCGACGTAATCCGCCTTCCAGTTGATGCCGGAAGTGAGATAAGAGGCTTCGACCTTTTGAGGTTTAGAGAGTTTGTTCTCCACCATCCATACTAGTGTCGGTTGCGGGATGAGGTTTTCAGGGAGTCTGGAAAGAAGGATGCGTCCAGGATGGCCAATGGAGATCTTATCTCCTATTTGAAAAATATTTCCTCCTTGTGTCGACAAAAGAGTTGCTTCGACGATCTCCTCCTTTTTCGTCTCAGCGTTAATGGTGGCGAGCTGGACGTTCTGCCCCACGAACTTCTCGAGGAGTTTCTGGGGACTGAGGAGATCGTATTCATAATTCTGTTCCAAGACGTTGAGACTCGACCCACTGATGAGGGATTTGATGTGGACCGTTGTGGGATCGATCTTGGCTGCCACATCCATGAACTTCAATTCATGGATGCCGGGCTTAAAATCGATGGACCGGGTGTCCTTTACCAAACCCAAATTCGAGTTGTAAATGGTGACCGCCATATCCTGCTGATCCTTAACCGTGCTGGTCAGAGGTGCCCCGAAACCTACTTGAGTAGAAAAAAGGAAAGAGATAAGAGTCGTCCATATGGTCAAGCCTTTCATCAGAGAATCCTCCTTTCTTGGAGAGTGGCCCCCCATTTACAGGGGGCGGCTTCAATATTAAAGACAACAGCCATCCAGTTTAGTTCCCAAGAGAATATTATTTTCTTGCCAGCGGGAGCAAAAGTATTCGTACCAGACACGCCCATCCCTTCAGCCATAATTTGCTCTATTGTGATGGTTAATCATACCACGAAGTAGAGCTTGAAAAACAGGCATCCCAGATTTATCATTTGATGGATCACATGGAATCTTATCATCTCAGCGGCCTCATCATCACCCTTGACAAAGAGGGATCAAGGGAGTTCTCCAAAGTCAGTTTTCCAGTCCGATACGGTCGATTCTCTGAGATAAAAACTTCGGATACCATTTTTCAATTTAATCTGAACGGAGAGATCAAATATGTCCAGGGGATCGGTCGGAGCTGGCCTCATCCCGCGGAGTGGCTGAAGCGAACCGCCGGCAATGACTGGATTTACTACTCCGCCGGTGGCTATAAAAGTATTTACGACTATTTTGGTGAATATTATTTCCCTTGTCTCTCCTATCCGAGCAACTCCGTGATCGATGAAGACCCCTTGAACGACCCTTCCATCATTCGTGCCAGGAAATCTTTGCAGGGACTCCGTACAAGAATAGACAAACTGATTTCGGGAACAAAGCCAGGCCGTCTCAGAGATTTTTTGGCCGATATCACGAAAAACGATGAAGAAATCCTGGGACGCAAAGCCGATCAATTGCACCGCCTCATCGGAGGCCGGGTGACCGTGCTTCCGCCGGATACCCGGCATGTGGACTACGAAGTGATTCCCGTCATTGTGGCGGATGGATGTCTTTATCGCTGTGGCTTTTGTCGAGTGAAGACAGGACAAGATTTTACTCCCCGCCGCGCCCAGGACATCGTGAGACAGATCGAGAACTTAAAAAGATACTACGGAAAGGATGTGCACAACTACAACGCCATTTTTCTGGGACAGCATGACGCCCTTTCGGCGGGCCGAGAGCTCCTTGAGCTGGCGGCGCAAGAAGCCTACGACCTCTTTGATTTCGAACACTCCTATCTCAAGGGAGCTTCTCTTTTTCTCTTCGGGAGCATCGATTCGATCATTCATTCTGAGGAGAAGCTTTTTGAATCATTCGCTCACCTCCCTTTTTCTACCTATATCAACGTGGGGCTTGAATCGAATGATCCGGCGACATTGGAAGAATTGAAGAAGCCTGTTTCCGTCGAACAGGTCCGCGAGGCGTTTCTCAGAATTTCAGATATCAACAAGAGATATGAAAAGATTGAAGTGACGGCGAACTTCGTTTTCGGAAAAGATCTTCCAGCAAGCCACTTATCCTCACTCTTAGATCTGATCGGAAACAGACCAGATCTCCCCCGCAGCAAGGGAGCTGTCTATCTGTCCCCGCTTATGGAGGAGGGAATGAGAGACAGAGAGGATAAGAGGGAATTACTGAGGAGATTTCTAAGATTGAAGACCCAGAGTCGTTTTCCTACTTTTGTCTACCTGATTCAAAGATTGTGACCCGCCCCGTTCTTCGTTCGTGATCCACGAGTTGCGGTTTGGGCTACCCTCGACAAGCCTGGGACGCAAGGTGAATGGAATGGATGAACGTCAGCGAAGAGGTGGTATCATATCTCCCAGATTTCGAATCGTATCTCCAAAGGGACTTCCACTCAGCCCATCTACGACGAGAGAGATAAGAAATACAATCGACAGGATGCCCAGGAAGACAAAAAGGACGAGGTCGTGCCAATGATAAAATTTCCCCACCCATTGGGCTGTTTCATAGAAATGAATCTCCTTAACGGATGGCTTCGGGGGCATGCCTCTTCCCTTTGAATAATAAGGGGAGTCGATTCCCGAGAAGAGGAGAAGAAGGCGTGAGCCGAGGTAGGAAAGGTAGACGAAGGCCGAAGCAAGAATCGAAAATTCATAAGGAAGTCTGAGGAACAAAACGATCCAATAGGTCAGAAGGGCATAGAAGACTCCTCCGATAACAGCCAACGTGATGCGGATGAGGAGAGAATCAAAAAAAGTCATTTTTCCCCGACACGTTCCTATTCTCTTATTTTCTTAAGCTGGCAAAGGTTCACAAGAGTTTTGGCTGCTCTCTCCGGGGTGGGGTAGTTTGGCACACCCGACCCTTCGAGCCGTTGGATTTCGTCCTCCCATATCCCAGGGGGGGATGAAAAACAGCATACAATCGGCTTGTTGGTTTTCCTCTTTGACAATAGCTCGGCTAGGATTCCGACGGCGGACTTGTTGGCCGATGCGAACATGAGACAAAGGATCACGGCATCGATCCCTTTATCTTCGAGAACAGCCTGGACGATCCCTTTGATTGCTTCTGCGTCATACCATGCCGGGCCCATATCCACTGGGTTTGTTCTGATAGCAAGAGGAGGAAGAAGCTCGTTCACTCTCCTTTGGGTTTCTCTTGAAAAAGGCGGAATCGTTAGCCCCTCGATCTCGCAGACATCACAGGCCGCCATCCCGGGGCCGGCCTGACCGGACAGAACGGCCACTTTCGCCCCTTGGGGAAGCGGACATGCGGCCAAGGCCTTTGCCGTATCCAGGAGTTCTTCCGAGCTCTCAACGGTCAAAATACCCGTTTGCCTAAAGGCGCCTTCGTAGATCTCATGTTTCCCTGCAAGGGAACCTGTGTGAAACTGGGACGCCTTGTCCCCGGTGGAGGATCGCCCGACCTTGTAGGCGAGAATAGGTTTTTCCCGATTTCTTTCCCTGGCCACCTCCATTAACTTCTTCGGAAAATCGATTCCCTCCATATAGAGGGCGATTACTTTGGTCTGATCGTCGTGGAGGAGGTATTCGACCATCTCCGCAAAATCAACGTTACAGCGATTTCCAAGTCCGACGATTTTGCTCAATCCAACTCCGTCCTGAAGAGAGAGGAAGGCCATCAGGTGAGACATCCCTCCGCTCTGGCTGACCAGGCTGATGACCCCTTTCTTTACCCAGGAGAATTCGGGCGTAAACGAAGCGTTGAGGGGAAGATGGAGATTTACAATTCCGAAGGTATTCGGGCCGATAATCCTAATGCGGGATTGGGTTGCCAAGTCTGTTATCTCTCTCTGCAGTATCTCACCTCTTCTATCTTCAATTTCTTTAAACCCGGCAGTGATGAGGACGATTCCTTTCACACCCTTCTCCGCACATTCCATTACCATTTGGGGCACCTGTGCGGCTGGGAGAATGATGACGGACAAATCGACAAGATCAGGGATTCGGGAGAGGGAGGGGTAGGCTTTGATTCCGAGAATTTGATCTTTACCCGGATTGACGGGGTAGATTTTGCCAGGGTATCTCCCTTCCGTCAGACTTCTCATGACATGAGATCCCAATTTGCCCGGGTTATCCGAAGCCCCGATGACCGCGATAGACCGTGGATTAAAGATCGCTTCCATTCCTTCCCAATTCTTCTCCATAGACCCCTCTCCTTAAACGTTAAGGCTCTTCAAATTTAAACCAATTATTAATCACGATCAAATAATTTTCTAAGGACTTTGTAATGGTGGTTTTTGATGAAGGGGTGCGAATTGGCAGACACTTTCAGACTAACTCATGAAAATAGATTTCACCTACTAACCTGCTAAGATAGCTAACCGCCGATCTTGATGATTACGGGAAGAAATAACGCTCCGGTTGTGCCACCACAATTCAGAAGGGACAGTCGCCGTCACTCAAGTTTTGTTCAGGGTATTTGATCCAAATTTCAGCTTATTAAGCGGGTTTTGATTTTTCTTTGCTATACGCTTTTTCCAGACCGTAAATAGTGGTCAGGCGAAGACGACCACCCTTTGTTTCAAGGACAACGCTGTTATGATCAAACCACCTCACCCTGCAAATCTGTCCGTCTGAATTGCGAATATAGCTATCTCCGACCTTTATTTCCATCTCTCTACTTAACCTTGATAGCCTTTGAAGCACCCGATTTTTTCTTTTCCTTCGTTTCGACAATATGGATAGATTTGCTTGTGATTCTTAGTTCCCGTGTAAAGAAGACAGAGTCCCACAGAAAGTTCATCTCTTTTATCATTTTTTCAACATCAAATGGTTTCCACATAGGTTCGCAGACCATAAACATCACCCCTCTCTATTAAGATTTAGCCTCAGAGTGATTGGTCTTTCCCACCTTTCTACTTAATTTTAACTCACTCACAATCGAAAAGCTTTGACTCAGATCAAAGGTTAGGGGCTATGAGAAGAAAGATTTTAGAATCACACCTTGGGCAACGTTGATTGTTTGGATTTTCGATGTACACGATTACTGAAATAAACAAAAAAGGTACTAAAAGGAAAAGTAGGTTATAATTACCAATCTTTTTTCAGTAAAATACACCATTTACTCTATCCCAATTCCTATTGAAGGAGCTTAACGTGAAATGCGACCGATGTAGCGGGACTATGATTCAGGAGGAGTTTTTCGACACAGACGGTAGCTTCCGTAGTTGGCGGTGCTTAATTTGTGGAGAGGTTGTCGATCAGACGATCATAGAAAATCGGGATCATCAGAGCCTTGGGGGGATGTGGGACAATAGAGGCAAGAAACGGGAAAGATAATCCCTTTCCCTTCAACGGATCAAGCAAACACCAGAAAAGGGGTTAATCAAATGGCACAGGGAAGAAGGTCGGCCGATCCCATGTTCCTAGACCCAGTCATTTTAGGCATCCCAAAACCTATAAAGTTATGTGTTCAGGTTGCGGAAAGGAAGTCATTACTCCTGTTCCCCCGCCCGATGAGAAGAAACTGCTATGCATGGAGTGCTTCAACAGTACTCAGAGTCGGATTGAGAGAGACTCAAACGATAAGAAAGGAGAATAGAATGCAGAAGAAGGTTAAAGCAGAATGGCATCCCAAAGATAATAAGCATATCCGAACCGACGATGATTGGAAGCGTATCATGGCAGAGCCTTATGTCCTAGAAACAGAGAAGGAAGAGAAAAAGGATAAGAAAAAAGGTTAAGAATGGCAAGATGGGTCAAGGGGTGGAGAAATGAATCAACGGTTAACAGGCAAAATCGCTGGCAGATGCTGTGATGAATAATCTCTAAGATTGATCCTTCTTCTTTTGTTCACAGAGCTCTTGAACTATTTCTTGCGTCTCCTCAAGCATTTTTTGGGCAGAAGCCGATATTTCCTTTATTTTCTCCAATTGATCGGCTGCGGTTCGACGCACATCCTCTAAGATCTGAGGAATTTGCTCTACATAATTTTGCATCCGATCTGCTAAAGACGAATGCACCTGTTCCGCTAAATCACGGACTTTCTCCTGTGCTTCAATCTGAAGCATTGCCGACGCACGAATTTTGTCCGCAGCTTGCCGCATCTCCTCTCTGGTTTGCCGCATCTCCTCCATCACCAGACGTTGATCTTCTGCGTGCCCGTACCGCTTGGCTGCTGCCGCTCGTCCTCTCTCTGCATGTTGACGAGAAGTTTCTGTCTCGACCCTCTTCACTTCCGAGTTCCTTCGTCCCTTTTCTGCAAATTCCCTTTTTGCTTCCGCTGATTTTCGGGATTTCAATCCCACTTTTTTCTTGGTCATACTTCGCCTCAGCAGGCACCCATTTTGATCAATCTGTCAATATTCAAGAACAAGTCTACTAATTTTGAATGGAAACTTCAATAAGAATTGTTGATTACCATTCGAAAGAGCGTATAGAAGGGCAAAAGTCAAAATTCACTCTTTCAGGAAGGAAGAGAGGGGAATGAGGGCAGGAAAATGTTACCAATATTGCCTCCTTCTCACTGCAATGGGTACGGTGACATATAAAAAGGCAGATCAATGTGCCGTAATAAGAGAACGAAGGGCTTTGTTCACGGATTTAGAATCGGGGAAATGGCTTTTTACATCGGGGTCAAGCATGACTGCTCCGTCTTCTTGAGTAAAGTAGTGCACCTCAACTGATCCGTCGCGCTTACCAATTTTAACGGTATGCCCTTTCCGGTAGGCTTCAAAATGCTTTCCCCGAATCCCGCGGGAAAAATCATATTCTTCTCTCATTTCACTAACTTCATTGGCTTTCTTACTTGTTTTCATATTCTCCCTGTTCCTTCCTTGTCGCCTCCCT
>Ga0187779_10002420_pt1 | contig 11417 bp, 10 predicted proteins | sample 1015_Q2_SP10_10__FD_132435 | JGI IMG/M metagenome (GOLD analysis project Ga0187779, IMG submission 132435) | Tropical peat soil microbial communities from peatlands in Department of Meta, Colombia - 1015_Q2_SP10_10_MG | ecosystem: Environmental > Terrestrial > Soil > Wetlands > Peat | place... | reverse complement strand
GGGTCGATCGAGCCGGTCATGATCAGGGTGCGTTCGATGCTTCCGGGATCGGTGGTCAGCAGGACCTCAAGCAGAGTACCGGCCTCGTACCCTTCAACCGGGGCCGGGATGTGGGTGTACCCGTTGGCCTTTACGGTCGCCATCTGGGCAAAAGCACCTTTTCCATGGGGTGTTCCTATGATTGTTCTCCCAATCCTGCCGACAAAGACGGGAACGAACTCGTCAAATCCGAGATCCGAAACGATGGGCTGTACGAGCCTGACCGTTACAGGGTAACGGGGTGCAGGCGCAAATCCCCAGGACTCGAGGAGTGGAGCGGCGAATTCGCGCAGGACTGTCTGGGCAGCGAGCGGGTACCCCGGCAGCCCGAGGACTGGTTTTCCCCTGATATTCCCGAGCATGACCGGTTTGCCGGGTTTGACTGCCACCCCGTGGAAGACCAGTTCCCCGAGTGAGCGGATTACGTTCTCGGAAAAGTCACGCGTACCGGCAGAGGAGCCGGCCGAGATGAGGACAAGGTCGTTTTCTTCGGTAGCGGTACGTAGTGTTTCACGGATACGGTCCGGGTCATCCGGTACAATGGGGTAACGTGTGCAATGCGCCCCCATCTGGGAGAGGTAGACCTGGGCCATAACCGTGTTGCTCTCCACGACCTGCCCGGGCTTCGGCCGGACACCGATAGGAACGAGTTCGCTCCCGGTGGGGATGATCCCGACCCTGACTGCACGGACAACGATGGTTGTGATCCCGTACGTGACCAGTGCCCCGATATCGAAAGGCCGGATCAGGTGCCCCTTCGGGAGAACGAGCTTGTTTTCCCTGATGTCCTCTCCTGCATGACGGATATTCTGCCAGGGGGCGGCAGATCGGCGGATCTGGAAATGATCCCCCATCTCCCAGACTTCCTCGATCATGATCACCGCATCGTACTCCGGAGGCACGATGTTGCCGGTGTTCACCCGGGCGAAGTGCCCCAGGGTGACAGGGTTCTGATCGCCTGCCCCCACGGTGTCCCTGCTCCTGACGGCAATCCCGTCCATCGCCGAGACATTCACTTCCGGCACGGAATATTTCGCAAAGACCGGCTCTGCCACAACCCTCCCTGCTGATTGTTGCACCGGAACCGTTTCTGTCCGCCGGGGGGTGGCAAATGATCTCATGAGCAAAGAGAGGGCTTCTTCAAGGGAGCGGAGCTCAAGGTAGCGTTTTACCATCGCTTATCAGCGCCTGGTAATCCTGTAAGATTCTGTCTCTCCATGTACGGGCCCTCATTAAAATAATTCTGTTAACAATGTGAGTTTGTAACGGTAAAAGAATGTCGCACTGTCACCGGCTAAAGAAAGGTGGCAGGGCGATTAAGAGGCCCTGCCTTTTTAGAGCGCTACATTCCGCTCGGAATTCCCCACCGCTGCAAGGTAGACCGGCCACTGGGTCTCCGGGTCCAGGTTTGCAAGTGCCGTAATGAGGTCATCGTGAAACAGGTCGATCGGTGCCACCTGAAGACCGAGCCCCGCTGCTGCCAGGATCAGGTTCTGGCAGGCATGGCCGGCCTCGATGAGTGCGCTCCGGTATCCCCGGTTTCCGATTGCCCAGACCGTGCGGTACGGGACAGCAACCCAGAGGAAGGTTACGGCGGCCCGTGTAGTGAGCTTGAAATTCATGCTTGCGGTGCTCATCTCCAGGGTCAGCCCGGAGTCAATGCGCTCGGCCACGATGCTGTGGGATTTCGGGAGGTACCGGTACAGCCCGGTCTCCAGCCCTTCCACTTCGCCCGCAACGAAATAGGTCTCGAGCGGATTGCGGGAACCGGTCGACGGAATGTTACGGATCTCGATCGACTCTGCGACGATCTTTTTGAATCCCTGGGTACACCAGAGCAGGTACGAGAGTTGCTTCAGGTCCATCGCAGATCGGGGGAAGAATCCGACGGGTTCCCAGCTCTCGATGGCTTTCCGTACCGGCAGGTCTGGAAGCTTGATCTGTTTGGGTTTTGGAAGTCTGATGACGGTCTGTCCTTTCCTGACCGGGAGCTCATGGGGGGGTTCCGGGACACGGAGGACGAGGTCGACCGTGGAATAATCAGGACTTCTGGTCCCGTCAATAAAGTCTTTTCCCACTTTGTTCATGGTGTCACACCGGTAACGGAGATTCTTTGGTATCCTCCGGGTCTGAAGACCCGCCCGAAAAATAGAGTTTTGTCCTTTCCGGACTGCTGTGATATGAAGGGGGGTTCATGCAGCCGATTTCAGGTACAGGTTCGCATATACGATCTGACCCTTGCTTTTTCCGTGGCGTTCGCCAAGGTCGCCGATGTAGTGATCAAAGGTATAGTTGGCACCATCGACGTCCTTCTCAACCGTACCGACCATCTGGTACCCGGGCAGCATGAACTTGATCTTCCCGAGCACATACATCTCTCCCTTGACCATCTGGCCGCCGACCCGGCCCTCGACATCGCCCTTGATAATGACGGTGCCGCCCTCCGCGTGGGTCGAGACGTGGATGAAAGCGTTCTTTTCGATGATGATGGTCCCGCCGAGCATGGCAGTCCCGATATCGTTGCCCGCGCTCCCTTTGATCCGGATCGTGCCGCCCTTCATGCCTCTCCAGTCGCCGCGGTAGGCGCAGCCGACATGGTTCTTGGCATCGCCGTCAACAAGGAGTTCGCCGCCTTCCATCTGGATGCCGCAGAAGGAGTCGACGTTCCCCTTGATGTGGATTTTTCCGCCCTTCATCCAGCCGCCGACATACATATCGGCGTTGCCGTTGACGGTGACCGTGCCCGCGGTCATCCTGGAGCCGATATATTTTACGCGGGTGCAGTCGCCGGCGATCACGATATCGGTATCCGCTGCGGTTGCGCCTGCTTCACCGCTGACGGCGAAGAAGTCCCCGAGTTTCAGGACGAACTTGCCCTCGTGTCCCGGGAGCTCTGCAATCTCTGCGGCGCTCTTTCCTGCAAATGCGTCAGGAGTGATGCTGTAGCCCTCGAACATAAGTTCGGGGACCTTTGTGGGTTTTAAGGTTACCGTTGCCATGATCGCACCTCAGGCCTCCACATCGACATCGATAACGAACGGGTGCGGGGCGAGATACTCCCGGACCGGGTAGTTTATGAGGTCGACGGTATAGTCTTTCGTGAAACTCTGGGTGATGTCCCTCATCACCTGGGGGTTTTCCGGCATCTTCGCATTGACCCAGACAGTCTTCTTATGGCCGTTGCTGACGACCTCGCCGTCCTTTACCACGATCTCGCCGGACTTGATGAACCAGGCAGCACGCTGGAACGCTCCCTCAATCTTCTCGGGATCCTTGGGCATGTCCTTGTAATTGAGGTCAAGCACCACGACATCGCCGCCCATGCCGGGGGCGAGGCCTCCGTAGTACGTGCTGAGACCGAGGCTTTTGGCCGGGCCGGAACGGGTCATCTGGGCGATCTCGAAAAGCGAGAGTTCGCGGTCGATGCCGTGGAGGTGGGTAGCCTCGATTACCTTGTCCTTGTGCTTGAAGGAATTCAGGACTGCCTCGCGGGCCTTCTTTGACATCAGCCACTTGATGACGCGGGGGTACCGGGTGAACGGGCCGGCATTCGGGTGATCGGTAGTAACGAAGGTCCGGTTCATATCCTTGGCAAAGAGCGCCAGCTCAAGGCCGATTGCCCACTGGATGTCGCAGACCTTGATGTTCGGGTCGTACACGTACGGGACAACACCGGCAGCAGTCTCCAGCTCGACGTCCACGTTAACCCACTTGAGATGGTTGAGGCCGTGGAGGTGGTGCTCGAAGGGGCCGTCAGCAGTCATGGTTGTGGTCTCGTCGAGGGTGACGTTCCCGGTATCAATCGTGATCGCCTTGTTCTTATTTACATAATCCATGACTTCCTTCGCACCGGACTCGAAGTTCCCCCAGTTCTCCCCCTTGTAGGAGTGGAACTGGAGGTGGGTCGAGTGCATGACCTGTTCGCGGCCGAACTTGTTCTTTGGCTTGACCTTTTCAGAGATCTTCAGGGACTCGATGGTACCCTTGTAGTTGCCGGGGTTTCCGAGATCGTTCTGGTGGATGTGCATCGAGTGGGGGAGCCCGAGGTACTCGTTTGCCTTCAGGAGGCCGGTGATGATCTCCCGGGGGGAGATCTCGAAGTACGGCACCTGGTCATCGAGATTTAAGCAATTGAGACCCCATCCCCAGGCGGCCGTGCCGCCGGGGTTGACGCACTTGACACCAAAGCCCTTGGTCGCCCTGAGGAGCCAGGCAATGTATGCAGCCGTGTTTTCGACTTCACCTCTCTTGAGGTACTCCATGACAAACCAGTTGTTGGCAAAGACCGGGAGTGCCGCCTCGTCGATGATAGGGGTGTCGTGGATCTCCTCGTGAACGTGGGGCGCAAGCAGCGGGGGCATTGCCGCTTCCATGACAAAGGAGTACCCCATCCGGGCGTATTCGTACCCGGTCTTGAAGACCGAGGGAATCGAGAAGCCGGATTCCACGCGGTACCCGTTTTTCTGTGCCATGTTGCTCCGGAAGGATCCTGATAAGAGCTTGTCCTCGGGACGCATCAGGCGGCCGGCATTGACCTTGGGGCCCGCAACATGCGAGTGGATATCCACACCGCCTGCCATGACAACCTTGCCCTTCGCATCGATGGTCTTTGCCGAGGAACTGACCTTGTCAACAATCCTGCCATCCTTGATGGCGACATCGGCTACGACTCCGTCCATCTTCTGGGTCGGGTCGACAACGAACCCTCCCTTGACAATTATTTCTCCTGATGCCATTCTCAGCTCACCGCCGGGCTCTGGGGGTATTTGCGGTCTTCTTTGGCTGCGAGCCAGACCGGCTTGGTGCTGGTCAGTTCACACATGCGCTCGTACACGCGGTCGAAGAGTTCCTCATCGCTCGGTACGCCCGGGAGCCCCTTGATAACGGCCCGGAACTGGATCGGCACGTTGTCCATGCGGTAGACGACGCCCGGTTCATCCACACCCGCAATCCTGACCGGGATATGAAGGTCCGAGATCTCGCTTGCCATGTTGAAATTCGGGTCGATGGTGATGAAAGGATGTTTCTTCAGGTGCTGCACGGGCTGGATAGGGAAGTGGGCGCCTGCATCGGCACCGACGTTGACAAAGCAGTCCACTTCGTCCCTCATCGCGAGGTCGACCGAGCTGGTTTCGCCCGGGTTCATGTGGGCGTGGGATCCCTTCGAGAGATCGATACAGTACGGGAATCCGAACTGCCAGGACCATACCTGGCCGGGGCCGGCGATGTTGTAGTGGCCCCGCATGGCCATGATCGAGCACTTGGTATGGTTGTTGAGGTCGCGGGTCAGGCTGATCGCGTGGTCGACATTGTGGTTGCGGCCGTCGGAGTGGGTGCAACCCATCCCGAAGAAGATCATGCAGAATTTGGCCTTTTTCATGATCTCAACGGCTTCCTTGATCTTTTCGCGGGGAATGCCGGCGACTTTCTCGGGTATGTCGAAGCCCCGCAGCACGGTACGGAACGCGTCGAAGAGTTCGTAATCGTGGCCCTGATCGAGCATCAGGTGGTGATCCGCGAGCTTCGCGGTATCGGTCTCGCGGGGATCGACGCAGAGGACGGTGCGCTGCATCTGTCCCTTCTGGGTGAAGTAGCCGCGGGGAAAGATCGAATACCGGGAGGTGTGGCGGGGATGGGCGTGCATCGGGTTGCACCCCCAGAAGACCACGACATCGGCACGGTTCTTGGCCTCACCAAGCGTGCAGCTCGGGTAGCCGTTGTCGAAGATTGCAAGGAACGAGGGTCCGTGACAGATGGTTGCACAGTTGTCAAGAACTGCACCGGACTTTTCGGCGATGCGGCCGACCGCGCTCATACCTTCGCAGTTGGTGGAGCCAAAACCGTAGATGAGGGGTTTCTTTGCCGCGAGCATGGTCCTGGCCATCCAGTCAATTGCCTCATCGTAGGGGATCTCCTTCATGGTACCGTCGGGCTGGCGCTTGCGCGGGAGCCGCGGGCGGGTCGGGTCATTTGCATGGAAGAAGAGGTTTGTTCCGATAATGCAGGCGTTGTGGACCTCGAGGATCTTCGTCTCGTCGTCGCTGACTACTACTTCGATATCGTCGCAGGACGACCCGCAGTACGGGCATCCTACACCTTTGATGGTCTTTGGCATGATTAGTTCCCTCCTTTCCAGAGTCCGACAGATCCCTGCACGAGTTCAAGGGCGGATTTCAGTCTCTCCTGCGGTGCAGGTTCAATGGTGACCGGGAATCCGCTGTACTGCGGAGTGCCGGTGGACTGGGTCCGGGGCGGCACGACCTGGTTTGCCCAGACACCCTGCCGGATATGGGCGAGGCCGGGCGGGCAATACTGCGTGGGCTCGATTGCCTTCACGATCACTGTGCCACACTCGCTCGTGACGCGGACGTTCGTGTTCCTCCAGATGCCGGCCCGCTTCATGTCGTCGGGATGCATTTCGCAGATGGAGCAGGCTTCGAAGTAATCGGGGTTGGTCTTGCCTTTCTCCATCGCAGCGCCCTCCTCAATCGAGCGCTGTGTTATCATGTTCAGCTGGATCTTCGTCATAGTCTGTTCCGTCCTGGCATCAGACAAAAATGCCGGCTTCTCCCTTTCCGGCGAGGGTGATAACCTTGTACGGGCACGCTCCGACACAGACTCCGCACCCGGCACACAATTCTGCCTTGACATCCATGCTGATGGACTTGCCGTCCCTGACATGGTAGATCTTCTCCTTCGTAACCGGGTCGAGCGTGTAAATCTCGAGCGCGTTGACCGGGCAGGCGACAACACAGTTGCCGCAGCCGGTACAGCGGTTCATATTTACGTGTACTGAAAACGCCATGCGCACCATTCCAGAATTTGTTAATAGGTATTTAACAGATTTGTACTAGGTTTAACGATATTAATAAACCTTTGGAATTCAACATTGACAACTAATTAAATTCAACCAATTTCACTTCTGATATTTCCGGAATACCGTGTTACGGATCGATAATCTGTCTCGCCGGATTTTAAAAAAAAGTAAGGATTTTTTCAATGATTCCTATGATAGGTTAACAAATTATTTTACCTCATAAAACCGACCTTCATGCGAGGTTAACACGATGGGCATCAACAACATCGATACCGCACAGGTAATCCAGTTCAAAAAAGAGCTCCAGGCAGATCCCCGGCAAGCAAAGTTCACTGCAAAGATCGAGGGCGACTGGCTCTTCGACATGGGCGGCCCCCAGTTCCGGTCCTCAGTGAAGGTGAAGGACGGTTCCTACACGATGGAAGCGAGCCACCCGAACTTCGCCGGCCCGGCCAGCCGGCCCGGTCCCATGGCCTTCGGCCTGTTCTGGTTTGCTGCCTGCTTCACCAGCACGTTCGTGACGGAGGCATCCCTGCGCAACCTCACCCTTACCGCTGTCAGGACCCGGATCGAGGCAGATCTCGATTATACTGCCCAGTTCGACCTGGGGAAAAACCCCCTGGTCAATGAGTTCCGGGTCTTCATGGATGTCAAGGGCACAGTTACCGATGAACAGGTCAAAGACCTGAAGGAGTATGCTCTCGGCCATTGCATCGGCATGTTCACCATCATGAATGCCATCCGGCTCAAGGCCGAAGTCAGGAAGGCATGAGAAAACCCCGTTCACCAGAAGGAGTTATCATCATGGCAGATTACACACAGATGTGGCAGGACCTTGGCCTTGATCTCAAGAGCCACGATGCCCTGCTCTCGGTTCTCGGAAAAGCATATGCGGACATTTTCCTCGCGCAGAAGAACCGCCCCGAGGGAATGAAGTATTTCGATTTCGTCATGAGCGAGGTCCACGGCCTCCGGATCAAGGAGATCGTGGATGCCAAGGCGCAGGGCAGGGTCGTCGTCGGATCCTACTGCGTCTTCGTTCCGGAGGAACTGGTCCTTGCAGTCGATGGCGTAGCGGTCGGCCTCTGCGCCGGTGCGGAGTTCGGGTTCGAAGCCGCCGAGACGCTCCTCCCGCGGAACACCTGCTCGCTCATCAAGTCGATGTTCGGGTTCAAGCTCGGCAGGGTCTGCCCGTACCTTGAGTCCTGCGACGTAGTGGTCGGGGAAAACACCTGCGATGGCAAGAAGAAGGCCTACGAGATCTTCGGCCCCCTCGTCAGGGACCTGTACATCATGGACATGCCCCAGACCAAGAGCGAGATGGGTAAAAAACTCCTCCGCGACGAGTACAAAAAGTTCATCGCCAAGCTCGAGAGCGCAAGCGGGAAGAAAATCACGCCCGCATCGCTGAAGAAGGGAATCGAGATCGTCAACGCGAAGCGGAAGGCGATGATCCGGCTCAACGCGCTCCGTGCCGCTGACCCGGCGCCGATCTCCGGTCTCGACGCCCTGCTCATCAGCCAGGTCTTCTTCCACGACGACCCCGCCCGGTTCACCGACTCGGTCAACAAGATCTGCGACGAGCTGGAGGTCCGGGTGAAAAACCACGCCGGTGTCGCCCCGAAGGGAACGACCCGGGTCGTCATCTCCGGCTGCCCGATGGCAGTCCCGAACTGGAAGGTGCCCCTGCTCATCGAGACCAGCAATGCGGTGATCGTGGGCGAGGAGTCCTGCGTCGGCGAACGCAGCACCCGCTGGCTCACTGAAATAAAAGGAAACACGGTGGACGAGATGCTCGATGCAATCGTCGACCGGTACTTCAACGTCGACTGCGCCGTCTTCACCCCCAACCCCTCGCGGGTCGGCCATGTGAAGGAGATGGCAAAGAAGCTCCACGCAAACGGCGTCATCCACTACAGCCTGCAGTTCTGCCAGCCGTACATCATGGAGAGTGCCCCGGTCGAGAAAGAACTGGAGAAGTCTAAAATCCCGACCCTTCGCCTGGAGACCGATTACAGCGGGGAAGATGCCGGCCAGCTCAAGACGCGGATTGAAGCATTTGTCGAACGCATAAAGAAGTGATGAGATTCGCAGGTATCGACATCGGATCCCGGACCATCAAGCTCGCCGTCCTTGAGGACGGCAGGCTTGTCCTCTCCCGGAAGGCCGAAGGCTCGCACAACCCGCTTGGGACCGCCCGCGAACTCATGGAGGGAGTTGCGTTCGACCGGCTCGTGGCAACCGGGTACGGGCGACACCTCCTGAAAGGCCATCTCGACTGTCCGGTGATCAGCGAGATATCGGCGTTTGTCCGGGGGTCCCGTTTCTTTTCTTCCGATTGCCGGTGCGTGCTCGATATCGGCGGCCAGGATACCAAGGCCATCTCGCTGGATGAATCCGGCAACCTCTGCAAGTTCGAGATGAACGACCGGTGTGCAGCCGGTACCGGCCGGTTCCTCGAGGTAATGGCGACCGCGCTCGGGTTCACCCTGGAAGAGTTCGCAGAGGCGGCCCTCTCGGCCCGGAAGGCAGAGAAGATCAACAGCATGTGCACGGTGTTTGCGGAATCCGAGGTTATCTCCCTCATCTCGCAGGGAGCGCAGCGGGGCGAGGTGGCGCTGGGCATCCACACGTCTATCGTGAGCCGTTCCGCGGGGCTCCTGAAACGGGTTGCACCTTCGGGAAAAATCTTTTTTGCCGGCGGCGTTGCGCTGAACCCGTGCGTGCGCATCCTCCTTGAAAAGGAGACCGGCAGGCCGGTGTTCGTCCCCCCTGATCCGCAAATCGTTGGCGCTGTGGGTGCAGCGCTGAGTGCGGCGGAATAACAGAACGGTCTCGCCAGCTGTTGCCGGCAACCCCGCACACCAACCGCCAGTACTCACTGCGTATAACGGGCAGCCTTTTAGAAAATAATGACCCGCTGGTGGCCTGCCTGATGATCCTTTGGCGGGTAAAACAGCAGCTGGCCAAGCTCCGTCATCCCAATATCCAGCACCCCGTTCATTTTTACGTTCTTGGCAATTCCACGCTGGTGCAGCGACGGCTGGAAGGCATAGAGTTCGAGGTTGCTGTTCCCGGCGACCGTATCGATCACCTGCTGCAGGTTGAAGGACGGGCTGTCCGCTTCCTGTGCGTGGTTGCCGGTCAGGGCATACACGCCATCCTCGATAAAGATCACCCTCGTAAGGATACCGTGCGCAGCGCAGGCGACCGCGAGCGAGATCGCCCCGGGTGCTCTCTCGGTGCCGTACGGCGTGCCGGTGACGAGAACGGTAACCGGCGGGGATCGGCCGGCATCCTGCAGCGGGAACGAGGGTGCCTGTCCTTCTCTTTTCATCTGGATCGAAGCGATGTCCTCCCCCAGGATGATATGGTTCCGGCTGAACCGGTCGACCATCTCGTTCATGGAACGGATCCTGAACGGTTTGATGGTGCAGGCCGACACGACCTGTCCCTGCCCGTCGTCCCAGGTGCTGTACCCCCGGGCTGCGGCGGACCGGGAACAGACGATCATCTGGCATGAAAGCCCGCGCTTTGCTGCTTTATCGGAGAGTGATTCAAGACACTCTCCGATATTTTCCGACTCCGTGGGCGCCTGGTTTATGTGCCCGCAATGGGCCCCGTCGAGGTAGGCATACAGTTCAACGGATGAATGGATCTCGAGTGCCGCACCGAGGCATTTCACGGCACCGAGCGATGACCGGTGCATGTAGGGGGATTCGAGCTGGAGGTATCCGATGGTGCTCGGGACCGGCTGCTCGTGCTGCCGGGCGATCTTCGCCACGTCGTTCCAGAACGAAGGCTGGCCACCGATGCCCAGCCTGTTGTGGTCGATCACCTGTTCCGGGAACTTCATCTTGAGGCCTTCGACCGAGATCCCCCGGACGGCCAGTTCCTGCCGGTCGCAGATGATCCGGACGGAAGGAAGGGCGAGGATGACCTCCCAGATCCTCGCGGTAGCGGGGTCATGGAGGCTGTATGTGGCGTCGCCTGTCAGGAGAAAGGTAAAGACGCCTTCGTGGGATTTGTTGTGGTGCAGGAGGTCTTCGGGGTTGAGTTTCACGAAATAGAACTTGAGGCACTCCTCGATCCAGGAAAGGCGCTCCTGCGATATCGGCCCGCCGAGAAGAAAAAAATGGGGGTTCATGCCGTCCTCGTCTCTCATAAGGGTACACTGACATGATTCATTAGCGTTTTGTTATCACCTTCCCGCGGGTACTTCGTCGTTACCGGATACGGGCGGAGACATCAGGCCTGTCAGGTGCGTCCGGAAAAGCACCAGGAATCGATCCACCGGGACAACCCGGTACCGGTGAACGCTGCCGGAAAGGCCGGATCCTTCAAAAATCTTCGGGTGTATCCAAAAAAGTCAGGAAAACGCAAGAGAAGGGAGGGTTCGTCCGCACATTTAAGACGAATTGTTCTCTTCCATCTTCTCCCGCACTTCATCGATATGCATAACCATATCGAAGGCCGGGCCGGTCAGGCAGTAGCCCTGCTTGTCGAGCGCATAGACCGGGAACTTCGCAAGATCCTCCGGGACAGGCTGGGCGGTAAGTTT
>Ga0187779_10002419_pt1 | contig 11417 bp, 8 predicted proteins | sample 1015_Q2_SP10_10__FD_132435 | JGI IMG/M metagenome (GOLD analysis project Ga0187779, IMG submission 132435) | Tropical peat soil microbial communities from peatlands in Department of Meta, Colombia - 1015_Q2_SP10_10_MG | ecosystem: Environmental > Terrestrial > Soil > Wetlands > Peat | place... | reverse complement strand
TCACCCGCAACGATCGGCACCCCGCACGTCGAACGGCTCCTATTGCAGAGGCGGTTGCAGTCCTCAATGTCGCAGTGAGGCTCATCGCAATGCATGGACATGATCACGCTGAACTTGGGATGGCCGTGCAGAATGGCGTGATAATCGGAAGCGACGTAGATGCCACGGTGAGCGGGCAGTTCAGACGATGCAGAAAGCCCGGAGGTCGATGATCCGTCCAGTGGAACGGGGTCGATATGGCCTTCGAGCTCGTCCAGCGATGACGCTGTCTGGCTGATGAAGATCGTACGGCCGTCAAAATAGCTTATGTTCCCGAAGAATGAGTCGACGTAGCCCTTTTCAACGGTATATCTTCCTACGCGGCAGAGTTCCCTGACAATCGCTTCCTGTTCGACAATCGGACCTGAGGAAAACGTAAGGTCGCCCAGGTCACGCGGCCTGAGCCACGATTTCCGGAATTCATCAAGATATCTCCGTTCATCGGGAAGTCTGAACCCCTCGGTCAGAAGGTCAAGAAGATATTTCACGAATGTCGTATGAAAAATGCTCGAGAAGCCGATAAATGCCTGCTCGACCGTCACGCCTCCCCCTGCAACCACGCCAATCCCCTGGATGATAGCCGCTTTGCGTTCTTTTAGGCAGCGAACGATTTTCCCGGCCAGTTCAGATCTCGGTCTTCCCAACCACTCGCCCTTTCTTATGAACGGGATATCGTGCAGAAATACCTTTGTCTCACTGTCCTGGGGGACGAGTTTGTCCGATGCCGGGTCAGCCCGCTCCACGAGCAGGTCCGCAAAAGGCAGTGTCGGTTTTGCGAACAGCAGCGCCGTAATGTCCAGCCCACTAAAAACCTCGGTGAATACCTGCAGCCATTCGTCCTTCCGGTTTGTTATGACGACGTCGTCGAGGCGGTAGAACCGGATGCTTTCCGGGACCGAGGTCCCGTCGCGCAGGAGCTTTAGCGTGTATTTTTCTATTTGTTGGTCATTCATAGGTATTCAGGATATCTCTGTTTTATAGCGTTATTCATCTGATAAGTCAAGGCAAGAGGCTTGCTACTCGTGCTTTTTTCATGTTGACCCGCACCGGAACAACAAAACTCCACATGAACGCCGAGTCCCTGATCTTTCCGGCCGCTCATTGACTCTCCTCTCGGACATGATACAATAAGAACATATCGGCCATCACCCTCACCTGAAAGGCGGTCCCATGAAAGAATACGATGTGGTCATCATCGGCTCTGGAAGCGGCGCGAACATCATAGAGGACGCGCTCTCCCATAACAAGACCGTGGCACTCCTCGACAAGGGGCCGCTCGGTGGCACCTGCTCGAACGTCGGCTGAATTCCCACCAAGATCATCGTCTATCCGGCGGATAGAATCGTCGAGATCAGGGAAGCGAAGAAGCTCGGCATCACGGCAGAAATCAAGGAGATCGACTTTGCCGCGATCATGCAGCGGATGCGGAAGTCGGTCGCGAAGAGCCACGATCACATGAAGGAGGCCGTGGAGAAAGCGGAAGATTTCGATTATTACGACGGTGAGGCAAATTTCACGGGAGACCATACGCTCGAAGTGAAGGGCCAAGAAATCAGGGGCAAGATCATCTTCATCGCCAGCGGCGCCCGGCCCTTCATCCCGCCCATCAAAGGCATCGAGAGCATCGAGTATTTGACGAACGAGAGCGCACTCCGGCTTACCGAGCGGCCCGAAAGCATGATCATCGTCGGCGGAGGGTATATCGCAGCGGAGTTCGCCCATTTCTTCGAAGCAATGGGAACGAAGGTCACGATCGTCCAGCGGAACAAGTGGCTCGTGCCCGAAGAAGAGCCGGAGATATCCGATTTGCTGAAAGAGTCCCTGTCCCGGCGCATGAAGGTCCTCACCGGCACCGAGGCCGTGGAGGTCCGTCAAACCGGAACGGTCGTCACCGTTACGGCAAAGGAGCGGGACAGCGGCAAACTGATCGAGCTAACGGCCCATTCTCTCCTGATCGCCGCAGGCAGGAAGTCCAACGCCGACGCGCTGATGGTTCAGAATACCGGAGTGAAGACGGATGAACGCGGTTATATCGTCGTCGACGAGTTCTTAGAAACCACGAAAAAGGACATTTGGGCCTTCGGCGACGCCATCGGAAAGAAGATGTTCCGGCACTCGGCGAATCATGAAGCTGAACTCGTCTGGCACAACGCGATTCACGGCAAGAAGTCGCGGATGAACTATCTCACGGTGCCGCATGCCGTTTTTTCATATCCCGAGATCGCGTCGGTCGGGCTCACCGAGGAGCTGTCCGTCAAGCTCCTGGGCAGGGGCGAGGTCCTCGTGGGAAGGGCAAAGTTCACGGATGTGGCCCGCGGCGAGGCCATGATGGAGACCGATGGGTTTACCAAGGCAGTGGTCCAGCGCAAGAGCGGGAAGGTCCTCGGGTATCACATTATCGGCCCGCAGGCATCGGTCCTGCTACAGGAAGTGGTGAACGCCATGGCCGCCGACGGCAATCTCTGGTCGGTGGCAAAGGGCATCCACATTCACCCTGCGCTCTCCGAGGTGGTACTGAAGGCCTTCGGAAATCTCGTTGAGCCCGATTAAAAGATTACGCCAAGCCTGATGCCGTAGACATCCATCGTGGATTGCGGCTGAAAGAATACGAACATTCCGTTGCTCACGGGAGAAGACTGAGAAAATCTCAGCCCGTCGTAGAACACGCTTGCCCTGACCCTGTTTATCGTGACGCCAGTTTCAGCGAAAAATGACGCTTGTTTTCCGGGATGAATCGTTACATCAGGGCCCAGGCCGATATCAGATACATAGGCGGTATTTACATTATAAAGCGGCAATTTTACGCCTGCCTCAGCGAACATCTTCGTGCTCTTTGAAAGGTCCACTCCGCCCCGAACGCCCAGGCGGAAATGCAGCGTGGACCAATCTTCGAGGTATCCAGCTGTTGCGCTGCCATCGGCCGCTGTGCCATTTCTGATGTCCCTCCGCCAAGTCCGCAACGCGAGTCCCCAGAACGGTTCAATGAAGGAGCTTTGTTTCAGCTTGAATCTGAGGCCTATGTCACCATCGAACTTGAGCCCGAGATAACCCACTGTGGTGGTTGCCGGCTGGCAGGTCTGGATCAAAGTCACTGGGTCCGTGCTGCATGCGTGTCCGTTATAGTCCACACTCCCGAAAAAAATCTCGCCCCGCGGCGTAACCGTTATGCGGTTTTCAAATTCGTGGAAGTAGGAAAGACCGATCCCGAAAAGAGGCCCTGACTCCATTACTGCTCGTTCACCAGCGTCAAACTCCCTCCATGTAAAACTTTCTACCGTACCATACACATAGAGTTCGTCGACTGATGCATGAGAGACGGAAATGATTCCACAAACCATGAACATGGCAAAGCACAGCGCTTGCAACGAACGATGCCAAACCAAACGCTTCATACATTGATCTCCTCACCATCGCGCAAATTCAACCAACCCAGTGACGGGATTATTGCACAAAGCGCATATTCTTGCAAGACTGCCATGGTATTTTACCAAATCAATGCAAAAAACGATTATTCCATTGACAAATCATGCCTATGCGTGGTATAAAGCCCAGCTCTGCCGGTATGCGAGCAGTATGCCTGGGACAAAGCGCTGGATCCTTTTCTGCCCGGCTCCATGCCCTGCGCACCCCGGTCTTACTAGAAAAAGGAATATCTTTATGCTCAAAAGAACGGATCTACGCAACATCGCCATCATCGCGCATGTCGACCACGGCAAGACTACGCTCGTGGACACGCTGCTTCGCCAGAGCGGCACCTTCCGGGACAACGAACGAGTGCAGGAGCGGGTCATGGACAACATCGACCTTGAGCGCGAACGAGGGATCACAATCATGGCCAAGAACACCGCCGTGCAGTACAACGGCGTGAAGATCAACATCGTTGACACGCCCGGCCACGCAGACTTCGGCGGCGAAGTAGAACGCACCCTCAAGATGGTGGACGGCGTGCTCCTGCTCGTGGACGCCTCGGAAGGCCCTCTCCCGCAAACCCGTTTCGTACTCAAGAAAGCGCTCGAGCTCGGTCTGCCGCCGATCCTTGTCATCAACAAGATCGACCGGCCTGACGCGCGTATCAATGAGGTTGTCAATGAAGTGTACGATCTGTTCATCGACCTCGATGCATCTGATGCCCAACTCGATTTCCCCATTGTCTACACCAACGCCCGCGATGGCCTCGCAAAACTGAAGATCGAAGACGAGGGAAAGGACCTTCAGCCGCTCTTTGACTTGATCGTGAAGACGATCCCTCCGGCGGAAGGGAATGAAACCGCCCCTCTCCAACTCCTGGTCATGAACATCGACTATAACGATTATGTCGGACGCCTCGCCATCGGCAAGATCTTTTCCGGCACCGTTAAGATCGCCGAGCCCATCGGCGTGGTGCAGCAGGGAGGTCAGATGGTGAAGACCAAGGTCACGTCGCTCTACGAGTTTCAGGGCCTCAAGCGCGTGGACACGGAAATGGCCACCGTCGGCGATATCGTTGCCCTGGCAGGCATCGAAGGCGTGAACATCGGCGACACGATCACCGACCCAGAGAATCCGAAACCCCTGCCCCGCATCGCCGTGGATGAACCGACGATCTCCATGCTGTTCTCGATCAACAATTCACCTTTCGCCGGCAAAGAGGGCAAGTTCGTGACCTCCCGCCATCTCAAGGAGCGGCTCGAGAAGGAGCTCCTGTACAACGTCGCGATCAAGGTCGAGCCGCAGGAAGCCACCGACAGCTTCAAGGTCCTGGGCCGCGGCGAGCTCCAGCTCGCGATCCTCATCGAGATGATGAGGCGCGAGGGCTATGAGCTTTCGGTCTCCCAGCCCGAGACCATTACAAAACAGCGAGATGGAAGGACCTACGAGCCCATGGAAAACCTCGTCATCGACTGCCCCGAAGAGTTCATCGGGGTTGTCACCCAGAAGCTCGGGACCCGTAAGGGCCGCATGACCAAGATGTCGAACAACGGCCACGGCCGCGTAAGGCTCGAATTCCGCATTCCCGCTCGCGGGCTCATCGGCTTCCGTTCGGAGTTCTTGACCGATACGCGCGGCACCGGCCTCCTGAACCACATCTTCGACGGGTATGAACCCTGGCAGGGACCGATCGCAAAGCGCGCTACCGGCGCACTGGTGGCCGACCGGCCGGGCAAGTCGACGACCTATGCCCTCTACCATCTCCAGCCCCGCGGAGAGCTCTTCATTAAGGAAAGCACGGCGGTCTACGAAGGCATGATCGTGGGCGAGAACTCGCGCGAGAACGACATCGACGTGAACGTGGTCAAGGAAAAGAAGCTTACGAACATGCGCGCCTCGGGTGCCGATGAGGCCCTGCGGCTTGTGCCGCCCCGGCTGCTGTCGCTCGAACAGGCGCTCGAATTCATCAAGGAAGACGAGCTTGTGGAAGTGACACCCCAGAGCATCCGCCTGCGAAAGAAAATCCTTGAGGCGAACAAGAGGCCGAAAAGCAGAGAGCGGATAGAGTAAAACCCCTTACGCGGGGAAAAGAACTAAACACGGATATTCGCATGATTCATTCGCGCAACCGTGATCCTTTCCTTCTTTTCGGCAACCGATGATTTTCGCGGCAAAAAAGGATCACCGTCAGGCAACCCCTCCAGACTGACACGCGCCTCTCGAGGCTATTTCATCTTTTCTGCGATAGCCCTGTCAATAGACCATTTGCCGCCGCCCCTAATCATGAGCGCGATGCCGATCGCGATCACTAGCAGATGGTATTCAAATCCCTCGCCAGCCGGTTTGCCTGCACTCGTCATTGCGCCAAACCAGTTCATGAAGAACCCATTCTGCCAATGCAGCATGTACACGGCGACGACCATGTTGACCGTAATCCCGAAGGCCGCCACCCGGGTTAGAAGTCCCGAGACAAGACCCAGCCAACCCGCGCCTTCTGCCAGAATAGCCAGAAAGGCAAGGAGCGCGGATACGTGGAGAGTGCCGGTGATCCAACCCATGGTCCCCGCGAACCCATAACCCCCAAACATGGTGGTCAGCTTCTGCATGCCATGAGGAAAGAACACGACCCCGAGCACTACCCTGAGTACCATGGTCGCTGTATCGTTCTCTGTCTGGAACAATTTTTTAAGCATATCTCTCTCCTTTCGAATATGAAACCTCGGTTAACAGCATCTCACGGCCGACGTGTTATTTATCCCCAGCCAGCCCCACTTTGCGGCATAGCCGGGAGAGTTCTTCTTGCTCGTTTCTCGTAAGTGCATTCATCTGCTCGACGATTTTCGCGGCGTGGCGCGGGAATATGCTCCCGATCATCCGGCGTCCTATTATGGTCAACCTGATTTCATAAGACCTACGGTCTTCCGCTTTGCGCTCCCTCTTGACAAGTCCCCGCTTCTCCAGGTTATCGACGACCATGGTGATATTGCCGCTGCTCTTCAGTATCTTTTTCGCCAGTTCCCCCTGGTTCAGGGGGCCAACGTGATAGAGCGCCTCCATGACCCCGAACTGGCTCACCGTCAGTCCCGCGTGGGCCAAATGCACGTGGATCCGCGCCGAAACCGACTCCGATGCCCGCACCAGCTTGACGTAGGCGCCAAGCGCCCGAGCTTCATCCTTTGTCCCCTTATAGTGAGTCCTTTTCATGTCCCTGCAGGCCCGATCAGGTCATCCCTAGATAGTTTAATGTTAAATTAATTATAACGCGATCCTGCCGATTGTCAAGGAAAAGCCGGGAAAAAGCAAGGCCGGTTTCGAGAAGGTGTATGACGTCTTATATCGCTCCGGTCATGGTGTACCAAAGAAGGCTCAGGTATTCGGCCAAAGCCGCCGAGGAATCATCGAGGCTGCCAGCGCGGGGAATACAGGAATAGAGAGAAAGGCCTCCCTGCTCGCTCCTGTACCCCGCAGGCGACGGTGAGACATCGAACCCCTGTTTTCTGAACATTGCCGAAGACCGTTTCATATGATAGGCGGAGGTGACAAGGATGACGCGTTTCCCTTTGATCAGCTTTTTTGCCGCAATGGCGCTTTCCATCGTGTTTCTCGGAGCGTTTTCAGTGATGATGTCCTTCTCCGGGACGCCGATGCCCCTTGCTACGCGGCCCATGGCCTCTGCCTCCTTTACTCCTTGTTCAAACGGGTTGCCGTTTCCTCCGATGAACACAATGGGGACATTCATGGCCCTGTAGAGCTTCACGCCAGCGACGAGCCGTTCGATCGACATCTCGGACGGCTGGGATTCCAATTGCAGCCACGACAGGTCCCTCACTCCTCCGGCGAGCACCACGATGGCGTCGGGCTTCTCCTGCTTTGCGCTTTCGCGGGCAGCGCCCTTCTCCAGCGGTCTGAGCAGAAAATCGGATACCGGGCTTATGCTCAGCAGGTAAAGGAGCACGAAACTGGTAAGAATCAGGAACCTGCCGAGCATGCGTCTGAACTTTATGAGCGCAAAACCTGCTGCCATAAGAATAGCGAGGCTTGCAGGCGGCAGTATCAAGGCCATCAGGATTTTAGCTGCGGAAAAGAACATTCTCACTGCAGGTTTGTCGGTTACCGAAAGCCTGCATCTCCTTAGGTTAATGTCAATGTACCTGAACGGCCCCCCGTTTGCGCCGGCCGTTGACCCACTTCAGCACTTCGAACCATAGGATGCTCACCATACCCGCGACACAGCAAACAAGGATGTCGAGTGGATGGAGGAACGAGACCCTGAACATACTTTGGAGAAAGGGAACATAGAGTGCCATCCCGAGAAAAGCCAGCGCTCCGCCCGTCACCCACCAGAGCGCGCCGTTCGGAGAGCGAAGGGTGTCTAGGACAACGAGGGTCCACGAGCGGTTCGTGAAGATGAGCCCCAGGTTGGCGATAATGAGCGTCGTGAAGGTGAGCGCCCTGGCTTCCTCTTCGCTCTGTCCCCGCTTGAGGGCAAAAACGAAGACCACCAGAAGGATGACCAAGACGCTCAGCCCCTGGAGCAGGCTTATTCCCACGGTCCGCGTCCCGAACAGCGGCGCATCGGGCCTGCGCGGCGGGCGGGTCATCACGTCCGCCTCTTCGGGCTCGGCCTCGAACACTACGGAACAGGACGGGTCGATGATCAGCTCGAGAAACACGATATGCACGGGCAGAAGAACGAAAGGCCACTTGAACAGCACCGGGATGAGCGACATGCCGGCGATCGGGACATGCACGGCGAAGATATAGGCAATGGCCTTTTTGATGTTGTCGAAGATCCGCCGACCCATGCGCACGGCCTGCACGATGGACGCGAAATCGTCGTCGAGGAGAACGAGCGCCGACGCTTCGCGCGCAACATCCGTGCCCCGTCCGCCCATGGCGATGCCTATGTGCGCTGCCTTGAGCGCCGGCGCATCGTTCACGCCGTCACCCGTCATGGCCACGACCTCTCCAATGGCCTTGAGCGCGTTCACGATTCTGAGCTTCTGCTCGGGCACGACCCGCGCGAAAATGTTCCCGTTCTTGATGCGCCGCTGGAGCTCCCCGTCGTCCATGCCGTCCAGCTCCGGGCCGGTGATGGGTTGTCCTGCAGACTGCAGACCGATCTTAAGCGCGACATGTGAGGCCGTTCCTGCGTAATCTCCGGTGATCATCACCACGCGTATACCCGCTGCATTACACTCCTTCACCGCCTCTGCCACGCCTGGCCGCACGGGATCGGCAAGCCCCACGAGCCCCAGGAACTTGAAAGTAAAGTCATGCTGCCCTCCCGGCAGGCTCGTGGCAGTGAAATAGGACTTCGCCACTCCAAGTATGCGCAGGCCGTTCTTCGCCATTGTCTCAATGGATATCGACAGCTTCTGCCTCTGTTCTTCGCTGAAATGGCACAGGTCGGCAACGGCCTCAGGCGACCCCTTGGCCGCGATCACGTACTCATCTCCCTTAGGAGATTTCCAGACGTGAGACAGCGCCATCAGGCTGTTCGACAAGGGATATTCATGCACCAGAGACCAGTCGTTATGGATATGCTCGGTGCTGGCAAGATAGTGGCTGCCGAGTTCCTTGAAGGATTTCTCCATGGGATCGAAGGGATCCTTTTGGCTCGCCAGGATGCTGAACTCCACGACCTCATGGAAATTTTCAGGGATGCTCGGCTTCTTCTGATAGTCAACGGAATAGAACTCTCCATTCGCATAGATCGTATGGACCGACATGCGGTTCTGCGTCAATGTCCCCGTCTTGTCCACGCAGAGGACCGTGGCAGACCCTAGGGTTTCGACGGCCGGTATGCGCCGTGTGAGGACTCTCTTTTGTGATATACGCCACGCGCCCAAAGCCAGGAAGATCGTGAGAACCACGGGGAATTCTTCCGGCAGGAGCGCCATGGCGAGCGTAATCCCCGCGAGGAACCCGTTCAGCCAGTCCCCCCTTGTAAGCCCGTAAACGATTATGATGAGGGTACACACGAGGAGTCCGACCAAGGCCAGGTCACGCACAATCTTCCGCGTTTCCTTCTGGAGCGGAGTCTCTTCGAGTTCGACGCTCTGAATTGCTGTCCCGATCCTCCCGATCTCGGTATTGCCCGCGGTTGCCTGCACTACCGCTATCCCCTGCCCCTTCACGATCAGCGTCCCGGAATACACACAAGGGAGGTCCTCGCCTCCCGGCCTGGTCATTTCCGGTCTGCCTGGACATGAGGTCTTCCGTACCGGGACTGATTCACCCGTCAAGAGCGATTCGTCGACCGAAAGGTTTATGCAGGACAGGAGGACGGCATCCGCCGGCACGCGGTCGCCCTCATTCAGGACGATGACATCACCCCGCACCACGTCGCGACCGGGAATGCGCTTCTGCATGCCGCCCCGAATGACCAGCGCGCGAGGGCTAGACAGGTCGCGGAGCGCTTCAATCGCTCGCTCGGTCTTGCGCTCCTGATACAGCGTGATCCCGACCACCACGAAGACGAAGCCAAGCAGCATGAGCGCTTCGTGAATGTCCCCGAGGATGAGATAGATGATCCCGCAGGCCGCGAGCAGGAGGAACATGGGTTCCCGCATGACATCGAAGGCGATTGCAAAGATACTGCGCTGTTGCGCCGCGGGCAGTTCGTTATAGCCCTCGCGCTTCAGCCTTTCCGCTGTCTCCTGCTCGGAGAGGCCTGTGATGGTGTTGAGGCCGAATGAATCGGCCAAGCTGTTCCCTTGCATTTAGAGTCCTGTCGGATTTTCTCAAGTATACCTAAACGACCTTCAATTGAAAAGTGCTTTTTCCTGCGCAGGCACGGAGGATCTAAGTAAGGGAGGTCTGCATGCTCATGCAATGACAGCGATATGATTGGAACTGAACTTTATTTTTCTCTCATCCGGTAATACTTGTTCAACTCTTCAGTGAACCGGGCTTTATCGATCGGAGGGATATCGATGCCCTCGCCTGATGTGCCCGGCTCGGTATAGAAGCGCTCAGGCAGGAAGTCGTCAGCTTTCGTGAAGCCGTTCTCCTTATTAAACCGTCGCTCGGTCAGGATGATTTCCTCCCCCGTCTTCATCAGTCCCTGCCCGGTGAACGGCATGCCAGTCGCCGCCGCTAACATCTGGGCGTACTCCTCTATCGACGCCCCGAGGAATGCAAATGCGCAGATCGCGAGCGAGTCAACGATCGCGTTGTTGTCCTCGGCGATTTTAATCATCCTTGCCTTGCCGTCGAAGGTGAAGCGGTCCACTGCGATGGGCTTGCGCAGGATCTCCTGGCTGATCGGATAAGCGCGGAGATGGCATCCCCCCCTGGTCGAAGTGCCGTAAGCCAGGGCAATGCCGTAGGAACCGCGGGGGTCATAGGCCGGGAGTTCGAGGCCTTTGACGCTCATCGAGCACTGCGGTTTTCCGAGGGCTGCGCAGAGCCGTTTGGAGCCTTCGGCGAGCTGGCCGCCTTCTGCCTCGCGATAGGCGGTCTTCCGGAGCGTATCGAGGATCTCGTCAGCTGTCAGGAATTTTCCGCGCGCCTCTCCATAGGCCGCAAAGGTGGCTGCCGCTGAGATGGTGTCCATGCCGAAGTTGTTGCACAGGAGATTCGCCTTGATGATGGATTCGGCGTCGGAGTTCGCATTCAAAGCCCCGAAGTGCGAGAGCGTCTCGTACTCCGGCACGGGTCTGCCGCAGGAGGTGAGCTTCTTGCATTGGATGGGACAGATCGCGCAGCCGTGCTTTTTGAAACCGAACCCGCGTTTCAGGCTCGGCCCGGAATAGGAGCTCGCCTCGGGGAAAAAGGTCTTCTTGAAATTCTCGGTGGGAGCCATCTTCCGCTGGCCCACGATATCCACGAGCGTAGCGGTTCCGAATTCGCCCAGCCCCAGCTCTCCCATGACCACGGGAGAAGCGCGCAGGAGCCGCATCACATCGTCCTGTGCCTTCTTGAAAGCCGTCGCGTCGGCAAGCGTGATCTTCTTCGCGCCGTTC